>Ga0105250_10000371_pt1 | contig 33494 bp, 30 predicted proteins | sample KBSS54metaG_FD_80425 | JGI IMG/M metagenome (GOLD analysis project Ga0105250, IMG submission 80425) | Switchgrass rhizosphere microbial communities from Kellogg Biological Station, Michigan, USA - KBS S5-4 metaG | ecosystem: Host-associated > Plants > Roots > Rhizosphere > Soil | place...
CAGGATGTGTGGACCGACGACCCGGCCATCTTCGGCATCCTGTTCGACGCTGCGCTCACCGGCTTCCCCAACCCGCCCAAGGGCTCGCGCGTGGTGCGCACCACCATCGGTCCGGTGCAGCAGGGTGGCGCGCCGGCGCAGCCGCCGGCCCAGGGGGCACCGGCCACGCCAGCACCCGCCCGGTAAGCCATCGCGCCCCCAAATCAAAGGCCTGCATACGCAGGCCTTTTTTGCATGGCGATAGCGCTTGAAGCAGTGCCTCAGTGCACATGCTCCATATCCGGCACGGCAGCCATCAGCGCGCGCGTGTACGCATGCTGCGGCGCATCGAGCACGGCGCCGGCCTCGCCGGCCTCGACCAGGCGGCCGCGCTGCATGACGCCGATGTCGTCGCACATGTGGCGGATCACGGCCAGGTTGTGGCTGATCAGCAGATAGGTCAGGCCGAACTCCTCCTGCAGGTCGCGCATGAGGTTGAGCACCTGGGCCTGGACCGAGACGTCCAGCGCCGAGGTGGGCTCGTCGCAGATGATGAATTCGGGCCGGCTGGCCAGGGCGCGCGCGATGGCGATGCGCTGGCGCTGCCCGCCCGAGAACTGGTGCGGGTACTTGCGCGCATCGTCGGGCTTCATGCGCACGCGGCGCAGCGCCTCCTGCACGCGCTCGGCCGTCTCGTCCTTGCCGGCCGTGAGGGCCAGCACCTGCAGGGGCTCGGCAATCAGTTCCTGCACGGTCCAGCGCGGGTTCAGGCTGGCATACGGGTCCTGGAAGATCATCTGGAAGCGCCGGCGCATGGCCACGGTCTGGGCGGCCGGGCTCCACTTGTCCACGCCGTCGAACAGCACGGTGCCGCTGGTGGGCGGCGTCAGCCCGGCCACCATGCGCGCCACCGTGGATTTTCCCGAGCCGGACTCGCCGACCAGGCCGAAGGTGGAGCCCCTGCGGATCGAAAAGCCGACGCCGTCCACGGCCTTGAGGATCTTTTTGTCCTCGCGCGCCAGCAGACGGGCCAGCCAGCCGCTGGACAGGTCGAACTCCTTGCACAGATCCCTGACCTCCAGCAGGGCAGCCGCGGGCTCCTGCGCACCGGCCTCGGGCTGCCAGGGCACGGCGGGCGCGGCCGGGCCGCCGCCCACCTCGGGCACGGGCAGGCGCTGCACGCGGTGGTGCACGCTGGGAATGGCGCCCATCAGTACCTGGGTGTAGGGCTGCTGCGGTGCGTCCAGCACCTGGCGCACGGGGCCGGTTTCCAGCACGCGGCCCTGGTACATGACCATGACGCGGTCGGCCGTCTCGGCGATCACGCCCATGTCGTGCGTGATCAGCATGGCGGCCGCGCCGCGCTCCTTGCACACGCGGCGCAGCAGGGCAATGATCTGCGCCTGCACGGACACGTCCAGCGCCGTGGTGGGCTCGTCGGCAATGATGAGTTCCGGCTCGGCGCACAGCGCCAGGGCGATGGCCACGCGCTGGCGCATGCCGCCCGAGAACTGGTGCGGATACTGGGCCATGCGCTCGCGCGCCTGCGGGATCTCCACCTCTTCGAGCAGGGCCAGCGCGCGGGCCTCGGCCTCCTTCTCGGAGACGGGCAGGTGCGTGCGGATGGTCTCCACCAGGTGCCGGCCCACGGTATAGACCGGGTTCAGGCTGGTCAGCGGGTCCTGGAAGATGGAGCCTATGCGCCGGCCGCGTATGCGCCGCAGGTCCTCGCCGCGCAGCGTGTCGATGCGCTCGCCGCGCAGTTGCACCGTGCCGGCCGAGATGCGGCCCGGCGGCTCGATCAGGCCGATCACGGCGGCGCCCGTCATGGACTTGCCCGCGCCCGACTCGCCCACCACGCCCAGGATCTCGCCGGGCGCGATGTCGAAGGACACATCGTCCAGCACCTGCACGGGGCCTTTGTAGGTGTCGAAGGTGACGGACAGGCCGCGAACGCTCAGCACCGCAGGCTGTGCAGGGGGCTGCCCGGATTCTTGTGTCGTGCTCATTGCAGCTTGGGGTTCAGTGCGTCGCGCAGCCAGTCGCCGACGAGGTTGACGGACAGGGCCAGCGCCAGCAGCACCAGCGAGGGGAACAGCAATATCCACCACTCGCCCGAGAACAGGAAGCCCTGGCCGATGCGGATCAGCGTGCCCAGCGAAGGCTGGGTGGGCGGCAGGCCCACGCCCAGGTAGGACAGCGTGGACTCGGCCACGATGGCATGCGCGAAGCTGATGGTGGCGATCACCAGGATGGGCGCCAGCAGGTTGGGCAGGATGTGGCGCACCAGGATGGCCACGCGGCTGCGGCCAATGAGCTGGGCGGCCAGCACGTAGTCCTTGTGCTTTTCCACCATCACCGCGCCGCGCACGGTGCGTGCGTACTGCACCCAGTCGGACAGGCCGATGGCCACGATGATCACGAAGACCGCCATGTCGTCGCGGTAGCCCTCGGGCAGCAGGCCGCGTGCGATGCCGAAGACCAGCAGCGCCACCAGGATCACGGGAAAGGTCAGCTGCACATCGGCGATGCGCATCATCAGCGTGTCGAACCAGCCGCCCGCATAGCCGCAGACCAGGCCCAGCGGCACGCCGATCAGCAGGGACAGCCCCACGGCCGACACGCCCACCAGCACCGACATGCGCAGCCCGTAGAGGATGGCGCTCCACACATCGCGGCCCTGGTCGTCCGAGCCCATCGCGTACAGCGTGCCGCTGGTGCCCGCCTGGCCCGGGGGCGTGAAGGCATCCATCAGGTCCAGATTGGCCGGATCGAAGGGGTTCTGCCAGGCCAGCCAGGGCGACAGCAGCGTGGCCGCCACGATCAGCGCCAGCACCAGCGCCGCCGCCTGCACCAGGCGCGAGCGTGCAAAGGCGCGCTTGACCGGCGAGTCGCTGGCGCGCCAGCCCGTGGGAGGGATTGCTTGTTTGGCGGAATCGGTCATCGGTTTCTCAAGCGGGGGTCCACGATCACGTACAGGAAATCGACGAGCAGGTTGATGCCCACGTACAGCAGCGCGATGAACATCAGGTAGGCGGCGATCAACGGCACGTCCACGCCCTGGATGGAGGAGATGAACAGCAGGCCCACGCCGGGCCACTGGAACACGGTCTCGGTGACGATGGCAAAGGCGATCAGCGAGCCGATCTGCAGGCCCGCGATGGTGATCACGGGAATCAGGGTATTGCGCAGCGCATGGCCGAAGTACAGGTCACGCTCGCGCAGCCCGCGCGCGCGGCCGAAACGCATGTAGTCGGCGCGCAGCACCTCCAGCATCTCGGCGCGCACCAGGCGCATGATCAGCGTCATGTTGTAGAAGCCCAGCGTGATGGCCGGCAGGATCAGCGCCGACCAGCCCGAAGCCGTCAGCAGCCCGGTCTCCCAGCCGCCCAGCTTAACCGTCTCGCCGCGCCCGAAGGACGGCAGCCAGCGCAGCTCCACGGCAAACAGGTAGATCAGTGCGATGCCGATCAGGAAGGTGGGCAGGGACACGCCCACCAGCGACACCGTCATGATCGAGCGGCTCAGCCAGCCCTCGCGCCGTATGGCCGTGTACACGCCCAGCGCCACGCCGATGACCAGGGCGAACAGCGCCGCCGTCATCGCCAGCTCCAGCGTGGCGGGCAGGCGCTCGGCAATGATCTCGGTCACGGGGCGCTTGAGCCGGTAGGAGATGCCCAGGTCGCCCTGCAGCACCTTGCCCACGTAGCCCAGGTACTGCAGGGGCACGGGCTTGTTGAAGCCCAGGCTTTCCGTCAGCGCCTCGCGCTCGGCAACCGTCGCGTCCTCGCCCAGCAGGCTGATCGTGGGATCGCCGATATGGCGGAACACCATGAACGAGACAAAGGAAACGGCCAGCAGGACCAGGGCGGACTGGCCCAGCCGGCGCAGCAGATGGACCAGCATCGGCGCTTACTTCTTCTCGAACTTGACGAACTTGAAGTGCAGCGCGTTGTCCGGGTGCACGGGCACATTGATCCGGGGCACGGACGCGAAGTGGATCACCTGGTCATGCAGCGCAATGTAGAAGCGCTCCTTTTGCACGGTCTCCCAGATGCTCTTGATGGTGGCATCGCGCTTTGCCTTGTCGCTCTCCGAGGACAGGGACAGGATCTTGGCATCCACATCGGCATTGCTGTAGTGCGTCGCGTTCTGCGCGCCACGGCTGTCCTTGCCGCGCGTGTGCACCAGGAAGTCGAAGATGTAGGCCGAGTCATAGGTGGGCACGCCCCAGCCGTACAGGTAGAAGTCGCTGTCCGCCTTGGTCAGCGACACGCTGTGCATGGCAATCGGCCGGGCCGAGACTTCGGTCTTGATGCCGATGCGGCCCAGGAAGCCCGCCACCGCCGTGGCAATGGCCTCGTCGTTCACATAGCGGTCATTGGGCGTATTCAGCGTGATGGTGAAGCCGTTGGGGTAGCCCGCCTCGGCCAGCAGTTGCTTGGCCTTGGCGGCATCCGCCTTGGGATAGGCCGCGAAGGCCTTGTCGTAGCCGTTGACGAACGACGGCGCGATCACGCCGGTGGGAATCGACAGGCCGCGCATCACCGAGCGCTTGATCGCATCGCGGTCGATGGCCAGCTCGATGGCTTGGCGCACCTTGGGATCGGCCAGCGGATTCTTGCCCTTGACGTTGCTGCTCTTGAGCTCGGCCGCACCCACGTTCAGACCCAGGAAGATGGAGCGGTTCTCGGGGCCTTCATTGATGCGCAGGCGCTTGTCCTGCTTCAGGCGCGCCACGTCCTGCGCGGGAATGTCCTGGGCGAAGTCCACCTCGCCCGACAGCAGGGCCGCCACGCGCGTGGCCGGGGACTTGATGGGCAGGTAGATCAGCTCGGTCACCTGCAGCGGGAACTGGCCCTTGCCCCAGTAGTCGGGGTTGAGCTTCATCACCGTCCTCGAATCGACCTCGCGGCTGGCCAGCACATAGGCGCCCGTGCCGTTGGCCGCGCGCGTGGCGCCGTTCTCGGTCTTGCTGGCCGTGTCCTGCGTGGTCTCGGCGCCGTTGGCCTTGGACCACTTCTCGCTCATGATGAAGAGGTTGGTCAGGTTGTCGGGGAAGATCAGGTTCGGGCCCTTGGTCTTCACCTGCACCGTGAGATCGTCCACGGCCTTGGCCTCCTCCATCGAGGACAACAGGGACTTGACCTGGGCGTTCTCGCCCTTGGCGCGGTTCAGCGAGAAGACCACGTCGCGCGCCGTGAACGGCGTGCCGTCATGGAACTTGACGTTGGGACGCAGCTTGAACTCCCAGACCGACGGGTCGGAGGTCATCTTCCACGAGGTGGCCAGCGTGGGCACCAGCTTGCCGTCGGCCGAGCGGATGACCAGGGTTTCGTAGATCTGGTGCAGCAGCACGAAATTGGTGCCCACGTTGAAGGCATGCGGGTCCAGCGAAGTCGGATCGGAGCCGCGCGCCCAGCGCACGGTCTCGGCCTGGGCCAGCGCGGCCGAGGTCAACAGGCCTGCGGCCAGCAAAGAACTGCCCAGAATCTTCATGATCATTTGTCTGCTCCCCTGTGGATTGATTGGAAGGGCGGCGGTCATGCGACGCAGCAGCCCGGGCGCCGCAAGAAGCGGGCCATATAGGTGCGCCCCACTGTAAATAACTTTTACAGCTTGTTGAATTGATTTTTATACTTAAAAGCCATTTCCAAATAACAAGACCGCCGCCTGCGGCCCGCCATTGGCGTGCGGCCATCATGGACAGGCCAACGGCTTTGACAGCTAGTGAAAACGCGAAAGACCGCCACGGCCCGCTCTGGCAAAGGTTTGCAATCAGGCACAGGTCTGCGCCGCACGGCGTGCTAATTTCAGGCCCTGTATCGAGCCTGCGGGTTGCCGCGGAAAGGAAGCATCCATGAAGACATCCATTGCCAGCGCACTGCTGTGCGCCATGCTGGGCCTGGGCGCCCTGCCTGCCCAGGCGTCGGGCCTGGGCGACTCGCTGCGCCAGGCCTCGGGCCTTGGCGGTGACAAGGCCGCCGCCAGCAGCGAAGGCGCCGGCTCCGGCCTCGGCGGCATGCTGGGTGCGGGGGCGGGCGGCGCGGGTGCGCTGTCCGCCCTGGGCCTGAGCCCCTCGGCCACGGCCGGCAACGCGGCAGGCGTCATCTCCTACTGCATGAAGAACAACTACCTCAATGCCGACAAGGCGGCCCAGGTCAAGGACCAGTTGCTGGGCAAGCTGGGCATGCAAAAGCAGGAAGAGCCCAAGGACACGGGATTCCAGAACGGCCTGGGCGGCCTGGTCACCGGCTCCAACGGCAAGAGCTTCAGCATCGACAAGCTCAAGGGCGACCTCAAGGAAAAGGCCTGCGACTTCGTGCTGAACAACGCTAAATCGCTGATCTGACCCCCTGAGCGGCTGCGCCGCTTCCCCCTTCTCGCTTCGCGGAGGGGGACGACGCCTTCGGCTGGGCGCCCCCGCCGCGCGGCGGCTCTTGCTCGGCGTCCCTGAGTTGGGCCGCGCCAGTTTCAACGGTGGCGCGCGATGCGGGCTTGCCTGGCTTGCGGGACAATGCCTGCTCCTTTTTGCAGCACCCCACGCCAGCCCTCATGCAAGCCACGCGCATCATTGCCATCCGCCACGGAGAAACCGCCTGGAATGTGGACGCCCGCATCCAGGGCCATCTGGACATTCCTCTGAACGACATGGGACTTTGGCAGGCCGCCCAGGCCGGCAAGGCGCTGGCGGGCGAGCCGGTAGCCGCCATCTACAGCAGCGACCTTCTGCGTGCCTATGTCACGGCCGAGGCCGTGGCCGCGACCACGGGCGCATCGCTGACGGCCGACAAGGGCCTGCGCGAGCGCTGCTTCGGCAGCTTCGAGGGCCAGACCTTCAACGATATCGAGGCGTCCCACCCGGAGGATGCGCTGCGCTGGCGCAAGCGCGATCCCGAGTTCGTGCCCGCAGGCGGCGGCGAGTCGCTGCTGATGCTGCGCGACCGCATCTCGGCCACGGTGAACCGGCTGGCCAGTGGCCATCCCGGCGAGCAGATCGTGATCGTGGCGCATGGCGGCGTGATGGATGTGCTCTACCGCCTGGCCACGCACCAGGAAGTGCAGGCACCACGCACCTGGGCGCTGGGCAACGCGGCCATCAACCGCCTGCTGTGGACGCCCCAGGGCCTGGGCCTGGTCGGCTGGGGCGATGTGCAGCACCTGGAAGGCGGTGCGCGCGACGAGGTTTTCAGCTAAGCACCCGCACGGGGAAGGGCGCCGCAGCGCACCTCCCCGCCGCTTGTCGCTTACCAGTTGTCGTCGTCCTTCTTGCCGACCGGGGCATCGGCCTCCTTGGCGGGCGAGGCCGCACGGCGTGCTGCGGGCGGTTGTGCAGCACGTGCCGGTGCGGCCTGGGGCTCAGCGGCCGCGGCCGTATCACCTGATGCAGCCTGTGCGGCCAGCACCGGCGCGGCGGATGCCTTCAGCACCTCACGCACCTGCAGCCCGCCCGGTGGCAGGTCTTCCATGCCGCCGCGCATGTTCTCCAGGTGGCCATAGGAGAGGTTGGGGGTCACGCGATCGACCACCAGTTCGCAGCACGGTGACTCCAGGCGCCCCAGGCTTTGCCCGGTCTGCGGGTCCTTCATCTCCTTGCCCATGGCCACCACCTGGTAGCGCGCGCCCTCCTTCACGGCCTGGCCGCCCTGGCTCAGCACCACGCTTTCGCCATCACGGGCGACCACGGTCAGCGGAAAGGTGCGCTGCAGGATGGAGCTGACCACGCCGGCGACCAGCGCATCGCTCATGTCGGTCATGACCTTGTTGCCATCCACGCCCGCGCCCAGCGTGGTCGGTGCCGTGGAAGGGACGGAGCCGCGCAGCGAGTCCGAGGCCGTGACCTGGCGCGTGGCCACGTTCACCAGCTTCTGCGACAGGGCCCAGCCGCCTGAGTAGCTCACCAGTTGGCGGTCACTGGTCTTGAGCTGGCGGGCATGGCGGTTGTAGGCAAAGCTGCTGACGCGGGCGCTCCACACCAGATCGGCGCTGGCAGCCTGGGACAGCTTGGCCAGCTCGGCGCTGGGCGCCTGGCCCGTGGCGATGATGGCCAGTTCCTGCTCGATCTCGGGGCTGAATTCCCGGTCCAGCACGGCAAAGCGGCCCGTCTGCACCAGGGCGTCGCTGATGCGTTGCCTCAGCGTTGCACCCACCTCGGCGGCGGAGACGCTGCGGTCGCCCATGGGCAGCGAGGCCTGCTCGAAGCGCACCGGGCCCACAACGACCTTGATCTTCTGCATCTCGGCCGAAGGCTTGAACTTGGAAATGTTGGCCTTGATGGTGTACTTGTAGCGCTTGGCCCAGGGCTTGGGCTCTTCCAGATCCACCACCTGGACCGACTGGATGACCCCACCGGACTTTTGCTTGACCACCTCGGCGAAGGCGCTGGCGCGCAGCGAGGCGGCGTCCTGCCCCAGCGCCACGTCGAGGCCGTACTTGGCCGTGACCGAGGCGGACTGGATCACCGCGCCATTGACCTGCAGCAGCGCCATCTGCAATGCCTGCGCCATGGCTTCGCCAGGGGACTGGCCCAGGCCGATGACCTGGACCTCGACGGTCTCCAGCCTGCCCACGTCGGGCACGGGCGGGGCGACGCTTTGGGGTTGTTCAGGCGCGTCGGTCCTGGGCTGCTCGGACGGCTTGTCGCCACAGCCGGACATGGCGGCGCAGGCAGCCACGACGGCCGCAATGATGCGGATACGCATAGAAGGTGCTCCTTGCCTGTACCGGATCACAGCTTGAGTGTGCCCAGCGCGGCCGTGGCGTCAGCCGCATTGGCCGGCACCTCGATGTCGTTGGCCCGCGCGAAGGCAATGGCCGTCTGCACGGTGCTGAACAGGTCGGAGGCCGAGCTGGGGAACTTGGACACCACCCAGGCCGCGGAGGTGAGCTTGGTCAGCTGCATGGGGTTGGCGCTTTGCAGGCTCTTGCCCATGACCGAAACATCCTTGCCCATGCCGGCGTACTTCACGCTGCCGTTGACCAGGTGCACCAGCCCCTCGGCGAAGGTGGCCTTGGAGGCAGCATCGAGCACGGGCTTCTTCGCCATGGACTCGGCAATCGCGCCGCTGGTGTCCGAGACCACCTTGTTGCCATCGCCCAGCGCGCCAATGGTGGCGCCATCGCCCAGGCTGTCCGCCGTGCTGGCGGCGCTGGCGGCCTGCTCCTTCAGGCCCAGGGCCGTGGCCATCTTGGCATTGGCGCTGAGCACCTCCTTGCTGGCGCCCACATAGCTGCGCACCAGGGCGTCGCCCTGGCCGGCCACGTCGGCAGAGCCGCTGCCGCCCATGAGCTTGCCGACACCCGGGATGGAGGGCATGGAGAACTGGGCCTGTGTCAGGGCGGGGCTGGCCATGGCGGCGGCAACGGCGACGGTGGTGAAGAGCTTTTTCATGGAGATGGACTCGGGTTGCAGCAGTCCGTGAACGCGGACGGCGAAGATAAAAACGAGGTAGGCGTGGAAAGCGTGGAAAGCGAAAGAACGGAAAAAGGTCCGGCTGCATGGCAGCCGGACCTTGGAAGCCGCAGCGCTCAGCGCAGGCCCAGATTGGTGACCTGGCTGGTGAGATCGCGGGCCGCGTTGTTGGCGGCCAGCTTCAGCGCGTTGTTGCGCGCCTCATCCTCGGACGGGCCCATGCCCGCGTACAGCACGGGGCCGACGGCGGCAATCGTGTCGGGAATGGTCTGGGCGATGTCCAGGATCTTGGCGTTGACCGTCACGCTCACGCGCATCAGGCCGGTCTGGGGATCGGGCTCGCCCATGCCCACATCCAGCGTGCCCAGGGCGATGTAGGGAATCTGCGCCGTGCGCATGCCGGCCACCATGGCCGCCAGGGTCGAGGGCTGCAGGTCCATGCCGCTCTTGTAGTCGTTCTCCACGGCCGCGACCTTGAAGTGGCCGCCGGTGTAGGGCTCCACCAGGGCAGCCTCTGACACCTTGAAGCCGGCCTTGGCGAAATTGGAGGAAAAGACCTGGGACAGGTTGGCGCTGGGGATCACGCGCCAGGTGGACTCGGCCGAGCGGCGCGTCGTGCTGCCGCCGGTTTCGGAAGTGCGGCTGCTCTTGACCGAGGCGGTGCCCGAGGTCGCCGTGGAGGCATTCGTGCTGATGCGTCCGCCACGGATGGATTCACCCTCGCTGCCCTTTTCGGAAGCGCTGACCTGGGCTTTGACGTCCTCGGTCTCGTCCACGCGCTTGTAGACGCGGTCATCGAAGGACTTGGTCGTGGCCACCTGGCGCGAGACGAACATGAAGGCCAGCGGCGACCGGCCTGCAGGACCGGCCTTGACCACGGCCGAGTTGGCCTTGACGGCATTGCGCAGATTGGCCACGTTCAGCGCCACGCGCACGGAGACCGTGTACTGCTTTCTGTCGGCGTTGTCCTCTTCGCTGAGCACGGTGTGCTCAAGGATGTAGCGATCGGGGTTGGCCAGGATCTTGTCGCGCACGGCGTCGAAATTCTCGGCCTCCGACTGGCCGGCTTCGGCGTAGTAGAACTCCACGGCCTTGAGCTGGGCCGCCATCAGCGCACGCTCCTTGTCCTGCGGGCTGACCTTTGAATCCTGGTAGCTGACCGAGGCCTTGCCGCGTGCCTGCTGCACCTGCGCGCCCGCACCGGCCGCGAACAGCGCCATGGAAAGGCACAGGAGGATTTTCTGGATTACTTGCATAGATTCATCAGGTCTTTTGTTTTGACAATTTGCGCTTCGATGTCGCTCTCGGCAGCAGCCGACTTGAGCCAGTCATTGCCCCGTCCAGCCGCCACCGTCTCGGCCAGCTTCACGAAAAGGCCGTTGAGCGAGTCATAGAACGCCGGAAAATCATCGACATGGGTTTGCGTGGAAGGCACCACCTTCACTTCCGCGTTCTTCAGCGAGGCGCCGAGAAACACCGGCCCATTGGGTTCCTGGATGCGCATATCGGCAAAGGTGCCGTAGACATAGCTGGTGCCGGCGCTGGATTCCTTGAACTTGAGCTTCTTGAATCCCTTGAAATCGACGCTGATGGCATAGTCGGCACTGGGCAGCTGCAGCGTGTAGACCTCTCCGTCAAGCACCTGCATGCGCATCACATTGCCCACGGCATAGCCCATGGCAAAAGGAATGATGGGCACACCAATGCGGCTGGAAATGGCCTCGCCCACGATATCGGCGGCCCAGGTCTTGTGCACCTGCGGGTCCTGCAGATAGCCGGGCAGCATCTCGGCCATGGCGGCGGGAATCTGGATATCGGTGACCTGCAGGAAACGCGGAGTCTGCGAGGGCACGGTGGCCGTGGCCAGCACCTGGGCAAAACGGCCGAAGATGCCGGGCTTGCCTCCCGCGCCTTCGTATACCTTGGTCACGCGCTCCATGATTTCCTCTTGCGACGGCTCGTGGCGCAGGTTGTCGATGAAGGCAAAGCTCAGTGGATACGAACGCACCGCCGTCATGGACTTGAAGTCGAAAAACAGGGCCTGTCCACGAATCAGGATGAACAGCTTGCGCACGCCGCCAAAGCTTTCCACGGAAACCGTCTCGGAATTGAGCACCAGAGAAACCACCAGGGCCTGGTCGCGCCCCTTGAGCTCATCGATGGGATTGGTGGATATCTGCAGATGCTGTGCAGGCGCCTGCTGCACGAATGCCAGTGCCCGCGCATAGGCGCTGTGCCCGGCGGCCTTCAGGCGGCTCTCATACTGCTTTGAATAAGGGAATCGCTGCTGCTGCGAACTGGCGTCGCCCGAATAGGCGACTCCCGCAAAAGTGACAGTGGGCCGGTCCTCGGCCATTGCAGCGCCCGACGCTGCAAGCGCAAAAAGCCAGAGCCATGCCATGGCCCGGCGCATGATTTTCTCCACCCCCACACCGCCCCCTTAAAAATGTAAGCGGAGGGTAACAGATTTCACACACCAATACGTGGCACTCGGCGCACAAAGGCGACTGCAGACAATGCCGCCGATTTCGCCAGCCCTGTCTTCATTCAATGGAAAAAAGCGGTCACCCGCTGACCGCCAGCGCGGCCTATTCCACCTGAATATTGGCGGACTTGACGATCTGCGTGTAGCTCGCCTTTTCCTTCTTCAGGAATTGGGCGAACGTGGCCGGCGTGCCCGAGCCGGGCGTGGCGCCACTGTCTTGCAGGCGCTTACGGACCTCGGGCAGCTTCAGCACCTCGGCCAGTTCGGCGGCCAGGCGGCTGACCACGGGTTCGGGCGTGCGGGCGGGGGCGAACAGGCCGGTCCAGGCCTCCAGCTCGAAGCCCTTGAGATCAGGCGCCTCCGCAAAGCTCATCACCTCGGGAATCACGTCGATGCGCTGTGCCGAGGTCACGCCCACGCCTTCCAGCTTTTTCTGCTGCACCAGCGGCGTGGCGCCGGTGGTCATCAGAATGCCCAGATCGACCTGGCCGCCCATGACCTCGCTGGTCACCTGGGCCACGCCGCGATAGGGCACATGGACCAGGCGGATGCGGGCGCGCTCCTGCAGCCGTTCCATGGCCAGGTGCAGCACCGTGCCCACACCCGGCGTGGCATAGGTCAGCGCGCCGGGCCGGGCGCGGGCCATGCTGATCAGCTCGTTGAGGTTGTGCACCGGCAGGCCCGGGCGGGCCACGATCACCATGGGCGCCACCGAAGTCAGGCCCACGGGAGCCAGATCACGCTCGGCGTCATAGCGCACGGAGGAGTTCACCAGTTGCGCAATGCTCACCGGCCCGTCAAAGCCCAGCAGCAGCGTATAGCCATCGGCGTGCGAGCGTGCCACCTTGCTCACGCCCAGCACGCCGCCCGAGGCCGGCACGTTGTCCACCACCACCGACTGGTGCAGCCGCGCACCCAGCTTTTCGGCGATCAGCCGCGCCGTGGCGTCCACATCGCTGCCCGCGCCAAAGGGCACGATCAGGGTGATGGGCCCGGCTGCCGGCCAGGGCTTGCCCGCGCCCGGCGCGGCATGGGCGGCGGGTGCAGCGGCAAGGGCCGCAGCCAGTGAGGCGGCAGCCGATAGCAGGGAGCGGCGGGACAAGAGCATGGGGCTTGGGCATGCAAGGCGCATGCCGGCAAAGGCGGTGCGGGCTGGCGATGGCCTGCAGGGCAAGCACGTCCAGCGCGTGGAAAGCGGGCGATTCTGCCATAGGGCGCAATTTTCCTGCCACGCTCCTGCCATGAAGCCCCATTTATTGCAATCCGTTTCAACCCTTGTGATTCCGTGTCCTAGGGTTCACGCCTAAGGCGCCGCACAACGGCCCTGTCCAGAATTGGCAGGCCATGATGCCCTCACCCAGTCAAATCATCGTCTTCGCCACGCCGGCCTTTTTGCTGCTGATCGCGCTGGAATGGGGCGTGAGCCTGTGGCGCGGGCGCAATGCCTACCGGCTGGCCGATGCCGTCAGCTCCATCAGCCTGGGCATGCTCAGCCAGACCAGCGCCGTCTTCACCCAGCTGCTGCGCATAGGTCTGTACACACTGGCCTTCGATCATGTGGCGCTGTGGCGCAACGATGCCTTCTGGACCAGCATTCCCGGCTGGCTGCTGGCCCTGCTGCTCTATGACTTCTGCTACTACTGGCTGCACCGCATGGGCCATGAGGTGGCCGTGCTGTGGGCAGCCCACGCCGTGCACCACCAGAGCCAGGACTACAACCTGTCGACGGCGCTGCGCCAGACCAGCTCGGGCGCACTGCTGGGCTGGCTGTTCTACCTGCCCATGGCGCTGGCCGGTGTGCCGCCGCTGGTGTTTGCCATCGTGGGCCTGATCGATCTGCTCTACCAGTTCTGGGTCCATACCGAGCAGGTGCGGCGCCTGGGCTGGTTCGACCGCTGGTTCTGCGCGCCCAGCAACCACCGCGTGCACCACGCCGTCAATGACTGCTACCTGGACAGGAACTACGGCGGCATCCTCATCGTCTGGGACCGCCTGTTCGGCACCTTCAAGCCCGAGGACGACAGCGAGCCCTGTGTCTACGGCACGCGCGGCCTGCTGCAAAGCTGGGATCCGCTGTGGGCCAACGCCGTGGTGTACCGGCAACTCATCCATGACAGCTGGCATGCGCGGCGCTGGAGCGACAAGCTGCGCGTCTGGCTCAAGCCGCCCGGATGGCGCCCTGCCGATGTGGCGCAGCGCTTTCCCAGGCCGGCCTTCGACCTGAACGCGCACCGCGTGCTCTACGCACCGGGGATGGAGCGCGGCCTGCGCTGGTTTGCGGGACTGCAGTTCGTGGCGCTGATCGCCGGGGTGTCGCTGTTTCTCTGGCATGCCGACCAGTCCTCGACGGCCCGCAATGCACTGTGGTTTGCCGTGCTGCTGGCCTGCCAATGGGCGCTGGGCGCAGCCATGCAGGGGCGCATCAGCCTGTGGCTGGCACTGGCCATCGAGGCCGGCGCACTGGCCACCGCCACCGCCGCGCTGGACATGCTGCACTGGCACTGGCTGTTCAAGCCGCTGACCATGGTCTTTGCGCTGATCGCCGTCATGCAGCTGTGGCGCGGCAGCACGGCCTTCTCGGCACTGGCGAAACCCGCGCGCGGCGCCTGCTGGCTGGCCGCGGCACTGGCAGCATCCCTGGCGGGCGACGTGTTCCTGATGCTGCCCGATCTGTTCATCCCGGGCCTTGCCAGCTTTCTGCTGGCCCACCTGGCCTATATCGTGCTGCTGCGCCAGGACGCCCCCTGGTTTGCACACCGGCCCTCGCTGGCCGCCACGCTGGCCCTGGGCGCGGGCATGTATGCCGTGCTCTGGCAGGGCGGCCTGCCCGCCGCGCTGCGCCTGCCCGTGGCCGCCTATGTGCTGGTCATTGCGCTGATGGCGGCCCAGGCCCTGGGCCGCGCGCGGCATCTGGGCGGCAAGGCGGCCTGGCAGGTGGCCATGGGAGCCTGCTTCTTCATGGCCAGCGACTCGCTGCTGGCCATCAACCGATTTGTGCAGCCCTTCGACGGCGCGCAAGCCAGCGTGCTGTCCACCTACTATGCGGCGCAGCTACTGATCGTGCAGGGCTGGCTGGCCCGTGGCGCATCGACATCAGGGTTGACCCGAAGCAGCTCGCAAGGCACAATCGAGGGATCGCATTTTCAGGAGTCCTCCGTGGACAGTGCCAGTTCAACCAGTGACAAACAGCGCGCCGCAATGGCTTCGCTGCTGGCTGACTGACCGACTCCTGTGATGGGAGCGGCCATGTCGGTCGGCTTCCATCCATTGCTGCGTTTCCCCTTGGATCTTCGCGCCGCCCGGCGCTGCAGTGGCGCTTCGCCTGCATCAGGCACGCCGCTCCTGCACCGAAGATTCCAATGGCTGTTGATCACTGACCGCGTGCCCGTGTGGCTGCCATCGAGCAGCGCCCGGCCCACGCTGCTTGACGGCCCTGCCTACGGCGGTCTTCCTGGTTCGCCAAGGAGAAAGCCATGTCCACACCGTTCGTCCGCCCCGCAATGCAACGCCTGCAGCCTGCCACTGCCGCGCCCTGCCCCGGCGCCACCGGCACGCGCGTGGCTGCCTCCCAGGCAGCAATGCAGGCAAAGGCACAGGCACAGATGCAAGCCCAGGCCCCTTCGGCCATGGAGCACGCCATGCACCTGGACCTGCAGACCCACTGGCCCACGCACCGCATCCGCAGCTTTCTGAGCCTGCAGCCGCGCTGAACGCGCCGCCCGCCTTGTCCGTCCCCTCGTCAGAAAGGAGCTCCCCCATGGACCCCGATCCGAGTCGATCTTGCCCTGACCCCTCCGACACGGTCTGGCCGCACATGCCTGCGGCCCTTCCGCCTCATCCCAAGGCCCCGGCCGGGAGACCCGCGCACGTCCATTGATGGACAGATGCCGGGCTTCTTCCGCCGCAACGAAAGAAGCCCGCCATGCAACACGTCATCACCGCGCTGCGCACCCTGCCCGCAGCCACGCCGGCCGCCACACGCGCCGGCCACACCTCCCGCGCCAGCACCCTGCAGCTGGCCCTGCAAGCCGCCATTGCGGCACGCCACACCGGACAACTGCACGCCCTGCTGCAGCAACACGGCCCCGATCTCTTCGCCCATGCCCTCGTGGCGCTCACGCAGCGCCAGCAGGCCGACGTCCTGTCCCTGCTGGCGGCGCAGGAGCGCGCCGAGGTCTACCGCCACCTGCCTGCCCATGCCCGGCGCCAATGGCTGCAGTCGGCCACCGTGGCCCGCCCGCCGCTGCGCCGCCGCCTGCTGTGCGCCTGCCAGCGCAACTGGCACTGGCTGCGCGCCACCCTTCGTTCGAGCCAGGCCTGAGCCGCCAGGGAGGTCACCATGAAAAGCCTCAAGCACCTGTTCCAGGCGTTTCTGCGCAGCCGCCATGCCCTGGGGCTGTTCCGGCGCAATGCCCTGCCCTCGGGCACGGCCGTGCACCACTCGCGCTCGGTATCGCCGACCCTCACGCGCGAGCTGCTGCGCGCCTCGCGCGATGACATTGCCGCCGTGCTGGCGCGCACCGGCTCCAGCGAGGACGGCCTGACCCGCGAGCAGGCCCGCGCCGCGCTCACGCGTCTCGGCCCCAACGAGGTCGAGCACGAAAAGCCGCTGCCCGGCTGGCTGCACCTGTGGTACTGCTACCGCAATCCCTTCAACCTGCTGCTGACGCTGCTGGCCGTGGTCTCCTACGCCACCGAGGACATGAAGGCCACGGCCGTCATCGCCTCCATGGTGCTGCTGTCCACGCTGCTGCGTTTTGTGCAGGAAGGCCGCTCCAACCGCGCCGCCGCACGGCTCAAGGCCATGGTCAGCAGCACGGCCACGGTGCTGCGCCGCAATGGCGGCCCCACGGCGCCGGCAGATGCCGACTCCGCAGACGCCCCGCACAGCGGCTTCGGCCAGCAGGCGCGCCGCTACGAGGTGCCGCTGCGCGAGGTCGTGCCCGGCGATTTCGTGGTGCTGTCGGCCGGGGACATGATTCCTGCCGACTGCCGCGTGCTCAGCGCCAAGGACCTGTTCGTGAGCCAGTCCGCCATGACCGGCGAATCCCTGCCCGTGGAAAAGCGCGCCGACGCCAGTGCATCGAATGGCACCGGCGTGCTGGACGCCAGCAACCTGCTGTTCATGGGCACCAACGTGGTCTCGGGCACGGCGCTGGCCGTGGTGCTGGCCACGGGCAACCGCAGCTATTTCGGCACCATTGCCACGCGGGTGACCTCCAACGACCGCGCGCCCACGGCCTTCGAGACCGGGGTCAACAGCGTCAGCTGGCTGCTGATCCGCTTTGCGGCCGTGATGGTGCCCGTGGTGCTGTTCATCAACGGCTACACCAAGGGCGACTGGGCCGAGGCCTTCCTGTTCGCGCTGTCCGTGGCCGTGGGCCTGACGCCCGAGATGCTGCCCATGATCGTGACCTCGACCCTGGCCAAGGGCGCCGTGGTGCTGTCGCGCCGCAAGGTCGTGGTCAAGCGGCTGGACGCCATCCAGAACTTCGGTGCCATGGACGTGCTGTGCACCGACAAGACCGGCACGCTGACCCAGGACCGCATCGTGCTGGAGCGCCACACCGACGCCTTCGGCCAGCCCTGCGACGAGACGCTGCGCTTCGCCTACCTCAACAGCCACTACCAGACCGGCCTGAAGAACCTGCTCGACCATGCCGTGCTGGAACACGTGGAGCTGCACACCCAGATGCGCCTGGCCGAGGACTACCGCAAGGTCGATGAGATCCCCTTCGACTTCGAGCGCCGCCGCATGTCCGTGGTGGTGGCCGAACGCAACCACCACCACGAGCTGATCTGCAAGGGCGCGGTCGAGGAGATCCTGGGCGCCTGCACCCGGCTGCGCGAAGGCGACGGCACGCGCCCGCTGGACGAGGAGCAACTGGCCCGCGTGCGCCGCGTGACGCGCGAACTCAACCGCGAGGGCCTGCGCGTGGTCGCCGTGGCCATGAAGGAAGTGCCGCCGCACAAGAGCGACTACGGCGTGGCCGACGAGTCGGAGCTGACCCTGATCGGCTACATCGCCTTCCTGGACCCACCGAAGGAAACCACGGCCGAGGCGCTGGCCGCCCTGGCCGCGCACGGCGTGGCCGTCAAGCTGCTGACCGGCGACAACGAACTGGTGGCCGCCAAGGTCTGCCGCGATGTGGGGCTGCCCGCAGACCACATCATCCTGGGCACGCAGATCGAGCACATGAACGACGAGATGCTGCGCCAGACGGTGGAACGGCACCAGCTGTTCGCCCGGCTCACGCCGCTGCACAAGGAGCGCATCGTGCATGCGCTGCGGGCCAACGGCCACATCACCGGCTTCATGGGCGACGGCATCAACGACGCCCCGGCCCTGCGCGCGGCCGACATCGGCATCAGCGTGGACAGCGCCGTGGACATCGCCAAGGAAGCGGCCGACATCATCCTGCTGGAAAAAAGCCTGATGGTGCTGGAGCAGGGCGTGATCGAGGGCCGGCGCACCTTCAGCAACATGCTGAAGTACATACGCATGACGGCCAGCTCCAACTTCGGCAACGTGTTCTCGGTAATGGTGGCCTCGGCCTTCATCCCCTTCCTGCCCATGCTGCCGCTGCACCTGCTGGTGCAGAACCTGCTGTACGACCTCTCGCAGATCGCCATCCCCTTCGACAACGTGGACGACGAACTGGTGCGCCAGCCGCTGCGCTGGAACCCGGCCGACCTGGGCCGCTTCATGGTGTTCTTCGGGCCCATCAGCTCGCTGTTCGACATCCTGACCTTCGCGCTGATGTGGTTCGTCTTCGCCGCCAACACGCCCGAGCAGCAGACGCTGTTCCAGTCGGGCTGGTTCGTCATCGGGCTGCTCACGCAGACGCTGATCGTGCACATGATCCGCACCCCCAGGATCCCCTTCCTGCAAAGCCGCCCGTCCTGGCCGCTGCTGCTGGCCACGGCGGCCGTGATGGCGGCCGGCATCTTCCTGCCGATGGGGCCGCTGGCCGGCTACTTCAAGCTGCAGGCGCTGCCGGCGGCCTACTTCCCGTGGATGATTGCCATATTGCTGGGCTACGCTTGCCTGGCCACGCTGCTCAAGCGCGTCTACATCCGCCGCTACGGCTGGCAGTGACGCACCCTTCAACGCCTCTTTCAACGCCCCCTTCAACCCATTCACCAGGAAAGCCCGGAACCCCATGCAGGCCCTGCAGAACCTCAACCCCGGCGCCATGCTGGACACCTTCGTCAGCCTGACCACGGCCTTCGTGTTCGGCGCCCTCATCGGCCTGGAGCGCCAGGTGCGCCAGCGCACGGCGGGGCTGCGCACCAACACCCTGGTCGCCGTGGGCGCGGCCGTCTTCGTGGACCTGGCCGTGCGCCTGGGCGGGGCCGAGGGCGCCACGCGCGTGGTGGCCTACGTGGTCTCGGGCGTGGGCTTCCTGGGCGCGGGCGCCATCATGAAGGAAGGGGCCAACATCACCGGGCTGAACACGGCGGCCACGCTGTGGGGCTCGGCCGCCGTGGGCGCCTGCGCGGGCGCCAGCCTGGTGGCCGAGGCCGGCCTGGCCACGCTGTTCGTGCTGGCCAGCAATACCTTGCTGCGCCCCGTGGTCAACCGCATCAACCGCCGCCCGGTGGATGACGAATCCACGGAATCGACCTACTACGTCTACGCCATCTGCCACCGCGGCGCCCAGGGCGATGTGCGCGAGCAGATGCTGGAGCTGCTGGAGAACGCCAGCTACCCCGTGCGCGGCGTGGAAACCCATGCCTTCGGCCCGCAGGACACGGAGATCGAGGCCATGCTCTACGCCACCTCGGTGGACTCAGACGAGCTGGACCGCGTGATCGCCGCCATCGAGGCCCTGCCCGGCGTGCTGCAGGCCTTCTGGAACGCCGGCACGGAGGAGTGAGCCTGCGTCAGCTGGCGTCGTCGCCCGGCACGGGAAGGCCCAGGTGGCGGTACGCCGCCTGGGTCGCCATGCGCCCGCGCGGCGTGCGCTGCAAAAAGCCCTGCTGGATCAGGTAGGGCTCGATCACATCCTCGATGGTGCCCGCTTCCTCGCCGATGCTGGCCGCGATGTTGTCCAGGCCCACGGGGCCGCCGTCGAAGCGGTGCACCACGGCCTCCAGCAGCTTGCGGTCCATGATGTCGAAGCCCTGGGGGTCGACATCGAGCATGGCCAGCGCGCGGTCGGCCAGCTCGCGCGTGATGCTGCCGTCGCCGCGCACATCGGCATAGTCGCGCACGCGGCGCAGCAGGCGGTTGGCAATGCGCGGCGTGCCGCGCGAGCGGCGCGCGATCTCGAAGGCGCCCTCGTCATCGATGGGCGCGTTCAACAGGCCTGCACTGCGCCGCACGATGCGCGCCAGCTCCTCGGCCGTATAGAACTCCAGCCGCGCCACGATGCCGAAGCGGTCGCGCAGCGGGTTGGTCAGCATGCCCGCGCGCGTGGTCGCGCCCACCAGCGTGAACGGCTGCAGGTCCAGCTTGATGGAGCGCGCCGCCGGCCCCTCGCCGATCATGATGTCGATCTGGTAGTCCTCCAGCGCCGGGTAGAGGATTTCCTCGACCACGGGCGACAGGCGGTGGATCTCGTCGATGAACAGCACATCGTTGGCTTCGAGATTGGTCAGCAGCGCCGCCAGGTCCTTGGGCTTTTCCAGCACGGGGCCGCTGGTCTGGCGCAGGTTCACGCCCAGCTCGGCCGCGATGATGTGCGACAGCGTGGTCTTGCCCAGGCCCGGCGGGCCGAACAGCAGCACATGGTCCAGCGCCTCGTTGCGCTTTCGGGCCGCGCCGATGAAGATCTCCAGCTGCTCGCGCGCCTTGGCCTGGCCCACGTACTCCTGCAGCAGCTTGGGGCGCAGGGCGCGCTCCATGGCCTCTTCCCCGCGCGAGACCGGCGCTGCCGAAATCATGCGCGGCTTGTCCGGTGCCTTGTCTGGCGGGAAGCCGCCCTGCGGAAAGCCGCCCTGCCCGAAATCGTCGGTATGGATGCTCATGCGCCGCTCACTTGGCCAGCGCCTTCAGCGCCAGCTTGATGCCTTCGGTCACGCCCACGTCGGGCGGCAGCTTCTTGAGCGCGGCGGCCGCATCCTTGTCGGAATAGCCCAGCGCCATCAGCGCCTGCACGATGTCGTTCTGGTCGTTGTTCACGAACAGCGACTGCGCGCCCGTATCGGCGCCGATCTTGCCCTTGAGCTCCAGCAGCAGGCGCTCGGCCGTCTTCTTGCCGATGCCCGGCACCTTGACCAGGCGGCCCACCTCCTGCAGCGTCACGGCCTGGGCCAGGTCCTCCACGCTCATGCCGCTGAGCACCGACAGCGCCATGCGCGGGCCGATGCCGGTGATCTTGATCAGCTCGCGGAACGCCTGGCGCTCGCTGTGCGTGCCAAAGCCGTACAGAAGCTGCGCATCCTCGCGCACCACGAAGTGCGTCAGCAGGCTGACCTTGGCCCCACTGGCGGGCAGGTTGTAGAAGGTACTCATGGGCACCTGCACCTCGTAGCCCACGCCGCCGCAGTCCACCAGCACCTCGGGCGGGTTTTTTTCCAGCAGCGTTCCTGTCAATTTGCCTATCATTGGTGTCCTTTGCCGCCCTGGGGGCGGCTTTTCATGCCCGTCCGCAACCGAACGCCGGCCCATTCACAGGGTATGGCACCACGCCCTCGCGCTGGCCGCCGCCCGGAATCTCTGGAATTATCCGCGTGATCCTGCGCCACACCTTCACACCCCACGACAACAACCGGTTGAGCCACGTCTGCGGCCCGGCCGACGCGCACCTGCGCACCATCGAGATCGCAATGGGCGTCAAGATCGCCCACCGCCACGAGCAATTCAAGATCGACGGCCCCAAGGCCAAGGCCAACGACGCACTGGAGCTGCTGCAGGCCCTCTACGAGATGGCCGACGACCCCATCCTGGACGACTCCCTGCAACTGATGCTGGCCGGTGATACCGAACTCATCGAGCAGCCCCAGGACGCCATCCAGCTGTCCACGCGCCGCCCCGACCTGCGCGCGCGCACGGCCAACCAGTCGGCCTACCTGGAGAACATCGCCCGCCACGACATCACCTTCGGCATCGGCCCGGCCGGCACCGGCAAGACCTACCTGGCCGTGGCCTGCGCCGTGGACGCGCTGGAGCGCAGCGCCGTGCAGCGCATCGTGCTCACGCGCCCCGCAGTGGAGGCAGGCGAGCGCCTGGGCTTCCTGCCCGGCGACCTCACGCAGAAGGTCGATCCCTACCTGCGCCCGCTGTACGACGCGCTCTACGACCTCATGGGCTACGAGAAGGTGCAAAAGGCCTTCGAGCGCAATGTGCTGGAGATCGCGCCGCTGGCCTTCATGCGCGGGCGCACGCTGAACAACGCCTTCGTCATCCTGGACGAGGCGCAGAACACCACGCCCGAGCAGATGAAGATGTTCCTCACGCGCATCGGCTTCGGCGCCCGCGCCGTGGTCACGGGCGACGTCAGCCAGATCGACCTGCCCAAGGGCGCCCTGAGCGGCCTGATCGATGCCGAGCGCGTCTTGAAGCGCGTCAAGGGCATCGCCATCAACCACTTCACCAGCGCCGACGTGGTGCGCCACCCGCTGGTGGCCCGCATCGTGGACGCCTACGACGCACGCGGCCAGGCCCCGGCGCGCCGTGCCGCACCGCGCCTTGCGGCGCCTTGATCCCGACAGACACAGCAGACGCCCGCCCACGGGCGCTCCAAAGCACAAGCCCAAGCTCACGCCCACGCACTTCCCCATGTCCCTGAACCAACTGCAACTGTCCCTGCAATTCGCGCGCTTTGCCGAGGCGCCCGTCCACCGCGCCGTGCTGTCCCGCAGCAAGGTCACGCGCTGGATACGCCATGCCCTGGCCGTCGATGCCGAGATCACCGTGCGCATCGTCGACGCCGAGGAAGGCCAGCAGCTCAACCGCGAATACCGGCAAAAGGACTACGCCACCAACGTCCTGACCTTCGACTACCAGCAGGAGCCCACGGCCATGGCCGACCTGGTGCTGTGCGCCCCCGTGGTCGAGCGCGAGGCGCGCGAGCAGAACAAGACGCTGGAGGAGCACTACGCCCACCTGCTGGTGCACGGCACGCTGCATGCCCAGGGCTGGGACCATGAAACCAGCGAGCAGGACGCCGAGGAAATGGAAGCCTACGAGACCGAGATCATGGTCGAGCTGGGCTTTGCCGACCCCTACGCCAAGTAGGCGGCACCAGGCCCCGCACGGGCCTCAGCGCGCCGTATCGATGACAACCCGGCCGCGCACCTGGCCGGCAAGCAGCCTGGGCGCCAGCGCAACCGCATCGGCCAGGCCCGCCTCTTCGGTATTGCGCTCCAGCACCTCGCGCGGCAGTTCGGCAGCCAGCCGCGCCCAGGCCTGCTCGCGCCGCGCCTGCGGCGCATAGACGCTGTCGATGCCCAGCAGCGACACGCCGCGCAGGATGAACGGTGCCACGGAAGCCGGCAGGTCCAGCCCCTGGGCCAGCCCGCAGGCCGCCACGCAGCCGCCGTAGCGCAGGCTGGCGCACACATTGGCCAGCGTATGGCTGCCCACGCTGTCCACGGCCGCCGCCCAGACCTCCTTTTGCAGCGGCTTGCCGGGCGCATCCAGGCTGCTGCGCTCCACGATCCGCGCCGCGCCCAGCGCCTTCAGGTGCTCGGCCTGTTCGGGCCGCCCGGTGCCGGCGTGCACCTCGAAACCCAGGCGCGACAGCAGGGCCACGGCAATGCTGCCCACGCCGCCATTGGCCCCCGTCACCAGCACCGGGCCGCTGGAGGGCGTGATGCCATGCGCCTGCAGCGCCATCACGCACAGCATGGCCGTATAGCCGGCCGTGCCTATGGCCATGGCATCCCGTGCGCTGAAGGCCTCGGGCCGGCGGATCAGCCAGTCGCCGTTCACGCGCGCCTGCTGGGCGAGCCCGCCCCAGTGGGTCTCGCCCACGCCCCAGCCGTTGAGCAGCACGGCATCGCCGGGCTGGAAACGCGCGTCCTCGCTGTCCAGCACCGTGCCGGCCAGGTCGATGCCCGGCACCATGGGGAACTGGCGCACCACGGGCGAACGCCCCGTGATGGCCAGTGCATCCTTGTAGTTGAGCGTGGAATGCGAGACGGCCACGCGCACCGCGCCGGCGGGCAGGCTGGCTTCGTCCAGCTCCACACACTCGGCACGGGTTTCACGCGGTACGGGTTGGGTCAGCAGCAAGGCTTTGAACATGGGGTCTCCAGCAAGGCAGTGGCAAAGGAATCCAAAGGCAATCAGGACTGCGGCGCGCCCAGCACGCCGCTGCGGCACAGGCAGGCGATGGCCTCATCCGCCATCCCCAGTTCCCGCAGCAGCGCAAGGTTGCCATCGCCCAGGACGGGGGCCGGCGCACCCGGCAGGGGCGCGGCATCCATCCACCGGAACCCCAGTCCCGGAGTGTCCACCGCAGCGCCGCCGGCGCCATAGCTCACAGGTGACACGGTGCCGGCAGCGCGGGCCTCGCCCAGGAATTCGCCCAGGCGCCGCACCCTGGCCGCAGGCACGCCCACGGCGTTGAGCCGGGCTTCCATGTCCCGTGCGCTGCGTGCGGCGAAGGCCTCGGCCAGACATGCCTGCAGCCGCTGCAGCGCGGACGCATCGCGCGCGGCGACAAAGCCGCCCTCGGGCGCGTTGAAGGCATCGAGGTCGAGCAGCGTGGCGTCCTCGCACAGGGCATCGAGCCCCAGCACGCTGGCGAGCCTGCGAAACTGCTGCGGCGTGTTGGCGGCCGTGGACAGCCAGCCGTCGGCGCACCGGTAGGTGTCGGCCGCCGGGCTCCCCGTATAGCCCCGGTTGCCCACGCGCCGTGGCTCCACGCCATGGGTGAGATAGGTACAGGCATGCGGGTACATCAGCATCAGCGAGGCCTGCAGCATGGAGGCATCGATGTGCTGGCTGCGCCGCTCGCCAGGCGCCCGGGCGTTGCGCTGGTGCAGGGCCGCCGTGACCGACAGCGCCCCCAGCATGCCCACCGCCACGTCGATCACGGGAAAGCCCACCTTCACGGGCGGCGCTTCCTCGTCGCCCCCCGCCATCATCATCATGCCCGTGAGCGCCTGCACCACATGGTCATAGGCGCCCCGCCCGGCCCACTCGCCCTGCTGGCCAAAGCCCGAGATGGAGCAATACACCACGTCGGGACGCACCGCCCGGATGTCCTCGTAGCCCAGGCCGTGGCGCGCCACCACGCCGGGGCGGAAGTTCTCGATGAACACATCGGCCGTGCGCGCCAGGGCACGCACGATGTCCGCGCCCTCGGGCTGGCGGATGTCCACCGCCAGCGAACGCTTTCCCGCATTGAGCGCCACGAAGCCCGAAGGCATGCCGCCCCCAGGCTCGCCGGGCGCCCGGCTGTTGCGCATGACCTCGCCACGCGTGGGCTCGACCTTGATGACCTCGGCCCCGAGCTGGGCCAGGTAGTGCGAGGCCAGCGGCCCCGCGATCACATGCGACATGTCGATGACGCGCACTCCTTGCAGCGGCTTGTCCATACCCGTCTTGCCTTTCCCTGGTTCAACTGTTGGCGGTGATGCCGGCCAGCTCGATGATGGCGGCCCACTTGCGGTTTTCGCTGCGCACGAAATCGGCGAAGGCCTGCGGCGAAGCGCTGGCCGTGGCCTCGTTGCCGACAGCCTCGAACGAGGCGCGCAGCGCTGGCTGGGCGGCGGCCTGGCGCACGGCGGCGTGCAGGCGCTCGACCACGGCAGGGGGCGTCCTGGCCGGAGCCCACAGCCCGAACCAGGACTCCTGCACCGCCAGCTCGCTGCCCAGCACCTCCTGCAGCGTGGGCACCTCGGGCAGCTGCGCCAGGCGCTTGCGGCTGGTCACCGCCAGGGCCCGCAGCTTGCCGCCCTGCACCTGGGGAATGCCGGTGCCCGCCACCGGAAACGCATACTGCGTATCCCCGCGGATCAGCGATGCCGCAATCTCCACCGATCCCTTGAGCGGTATGTGCGTGACCTGCAGGCCCGCCAGCGAGGCCAGCGTGGCGCCCGCCAGATGGGCCGAAGTGCCTATGCCGCCCGAGCCGTAGTTGGCCTGCGCCGGCTGGGCCTTCAGCCCCGCGATCAGCTCCCGGGCCGTGCGCCAGGGCGCATCGGCACGCACCACCAGCACCGTGGGCGACGAGGCCAGGTTGCTGACGGGCGTGAAGTCGCCGATGGGGTCGAAGCGCAGGCCCGGTTGCAGCAGCTTCTGGATCAAGTGGGTGTTGGAGCCCATCAGGCAGGTGTAGCCATCGGCGGGCTGCTGTGCCACATACTGCGCGGCCAGCACGCCGGCCGCACCCACCTTGTTCTCGATCACGATGGACTGCCCCAGGATCTCCCCCAGCACCGGGCCGGCCTGGCGCAATTGCACATCAGGCCCCCCGCCCGCCGCATACGGGGAAATCACCCGCACCGGCCGGCTCGGAAAATCACTGGCCCGCACCAGCGGAAGCGCGGCAGCCGCCAGGCTGCCTGCCAGAAAGACGCGTCTGTCCATGGTCCTGTCTCCTTGTCGCTTGTCGTCGTGGGGTCACGATAGAACGGCAGGCCCATTTCCAATAGTGATATGTTTGGATGGATGGCAAACCTCCGGTAATCACTCCACCCCCGGGAACATGCACGACTTCGACCCGCAACGCCTGCTGTCGCGGCTGCGCTTCAAGCACCTGCAGCTCCTGCTGGCCCTGCACCAGGGAGGCAGCCTGCGCGCCGCCGCCGGCCTCATGCATTTGACCCAGCCCGCGCTGAGCAAGGCCCTGGGCGAGATCGAGGCGGCCTTCGGCGTGACGCTGTTCCTGCGCAATGCGCGCGGGCTCGAACCCACGGCCCAGGGCGAGATCGCCATCCGCGGCGCAGCCATGCTGCTGGCCGAGCTGCGCCATCTGGGCAGCGAGACCGCCCAGCAACCCGCCATCACCTTGCTGCGCATCGGCACCCCGCCCTTCGTGGCACAGGGCTACCTGCCCGGCGTACTGGCGGACCTGGCCGCACAGCAGCCCCATGTGCGGGTACAGCTCAAGGAAGAACGCGTGCCTTTGCTTGTGCAATGCCTGCTGGACGGCGAGCTCGACGCCCTCATCACCAGCTACCCCACCGAACTGCCCGAGGCTGCAGGCCAGCCGCTGCGCTACGAAAAACTGTTCGACACCGGCTTCACCGTCATCGCCCCGCCGGACCACCCTGCAGGCCACGCGCGCAGCAACCGCTGGGAGGAGCTGGCGCGCCAGCGATGGATCCTGCCCACGCGCAGCTCCATGCTGCGCCGCATGATGGAAGAGGTGTTCCGCCGCGAAGGCGTGATCGCGCCCACGCCCGTCATCGAATCCACCAGCCCCTTCACCAACCTGCAACTGGTCCGGGCCGGCCTGGGGCTCAGCGCCGTACCCGACTCCACGCTGCAGGCCTCGCCCCGGTCGCTGGGGGTGCGCAGGGTGCATGTCACACCCGCCATCTCCATGGGCCCCGTGGCATTGATCTACCGCAGCGCCGTCGCCAACCCACGCGTCGCCCTGCTACGCGCCACACTGGGCCTGCCCGGCCCGGCGGTGGAGCCGCCCTAGTCGCCTGGCGGCCACCACGCCGGCGCGATCCTGTCCTTTTGCGCAAAGCAGCCCTGACCCCGCCGCCATGCCGGTGCGACAGCCCGGCCGATGGTCCGGCACTAAGATCGGCCTCGACCTATAACACCGGCCTGGCCGCGCAAGGCCACGGCGGCCTGCCGATGCCCGGCTCCAGGAGGAGACAACACCCATGTGGGACATCGCCCTGCTCATGAGCGCCGCCTTCGTGGCCGGCGCGCTCAATGCCGTTGCCGGGGGCGGCAGCTTCCTCACCCTGCCCGCCCTGGTCTTCACCGGAGTGCCGCCCGTGGCCGCCAATGCCACCGGCACCGTCGCCCTGCTGCCCGGCTACATGGCCGGTGCCTGGGGCTTTCGCCAGGATATGGAGCCGCCGCCCGGCCTGGGCATGCGCGGCGTCATCGTGCTGTCGCTCATCGGCGGCTCGCTGGGCGCGGCCCTGCTGCTGGTCACGCCCGACCACCTGTTCCGCAAGGTCGTCCCCTGGCTGCTGCTGGCCGCCACCGCCATGTTCGCCTTCGCGCCCCAGCTCAGGCGCATGGCATCGCGCGGCAGCGCCGAGCATGCCGCCCATGCATCGCCCCTGAAGGCCGGCGCCGGCATGCTGGCCGTGGCCATCTACGGCGGCTACTTCAACGGCGGCCTGGGCATCCTGCTGCTGGCCCTGTTCGGCCTGCTGGGCCAGACCAGGCTGCATGCCATGAACGGCATGAAGAATCTGGTCTCCGCCCTGCTCACGGCCATTGCCGTCGCCATCTATGCGGCCGGCGGCGTCGTGCAGTGGGAGCAGGCCCTGATCATGATGATTGCCGCCACCGCAGGCGGCTACGGCGGCGCCCGCCTGGCGCGCCGCATCCCGCCCGAATGGCTGCGCGCAGGCATCGTGCTGACGGGGCTGGTGATGGCGGGGGTGTTTTTCTGGAGGCAGTGAGGCGGGGCTTTTGAAGAAGGGCCGCTGCTCAGGCCTTCCTTGGCCGCTGCCTATTCTTTGGCGGCTGTGCATCCACCGGTGCTGTCTCAGCAGACACCAATGGCATTGCACGCAGGCTTTCAGCAACCCTGCGTGCGACGTCCTCTTTCCATGAATCATCCTGGGTCAGCGTCAAAACGGCCACATCCGCAAGCGACGCCGCCATCGCGGACCGAACGGCCACATCCTTTCCAAAGTCTGCTTTGGCGCCGGTTGCGTCAAGGCTGCTCTCCAGCCTCGCAATGATTTCTGCGTTCACGCTGCGATTGTTGTTCTTGGCAACGAGGGTGAGCTTTTCACGCAGCTCCACAGGCATACGCAACGGGTAGGACGGCACTTGCTTGTCAGTCATCCGCCAGATTCTGGACATCAGAAAGATTCATGACAAAGAATCTATTTGACATCAAACAATCAAAGATATCTAATAGATTCATAGTGGCTCGCCACGCACCAATACCGAATCGGGAGGAGTTATCGACATGGATGCCGCGTCCAAGCAGTCGCACCCAGTAGACACCGCTGCCTGGCCCACCATGCAGCAAATGATCGCCCTGTCCATTGCCCGCGCAGAGATGGGGCTGGTTGCCCTGATCGAAACACGCTGTGCCGACATGGACTGGCATGACGCGGATGTAGAGGTGGACCTGGCTGCAGACCTGGCGCTGAATCACATCCGGCAAATTCGGCACAAGGTATTCGAGGGCGCCAGCGAATTCGACAACGAGTGGTATCTCGCCCGCGCAGCCATCGCCCTGGCCGCCCAGGCCTTCAACCGGCCACAGAGCCTCTACGCCCGGCATCTGAAACTGCTCCTGCAACTGTTTGATGAAGCACCGTCCTTTGTGGAATACGCGGAGCATGGTCCGGAGGGCTGAAGTCTCTGTCGCATCCGCGAGCTTTCTGGGCTGCCTACGCGGCAGCGAACTGGCAGCCAGTTGAACCCGGCACATTCCCGCTTTTCTGAGCTGCCTATGCGGCAGCGAACTCCAAGGCCAAGATCGTGCAGAAGGTCAAGCATTTCTGAGCTGCCTATGCGGCAGCGAACGCGTTGTGGCCGCCGTCGATCCACTTCGCATATTTCTGAGCTGCCTATGCGGCAGCGAACTCTCTTTTTGATCGACTACATCGTGTGGCAGTTTTCTGAGCTGCCTATGCGGCAGCGAACATCCGCCGGCATCACCAGCATGTCGCGGTCCTTTTCTGAGCTGCCTATGCGGCAGCGAACCGCGGTCGCCGTAGGTCAGTGCGAGGCGGATGTTTCTGAGCTGCCTATGCGGCAGCGAACTGGAATGTGCCGCGATTCTGCAATGCGGCAACTTTCTGAGCTGCCTATGCGGCAGCGAACTCCTTTATGCCGCCGATGCCGTGCCGCTGTACTTTCTGAGCTGCCTATGCGGCAGCGAACACCAACATGAAGAACTTCTTCAACCGGAAGCTTTTCTGAGCTGCCTATGCGGCAGCGAACCATGGCGTAGGGTTCGCGGCACACTGCGTCATTTTCTGAGCTGCCTATGCGGCAGCGAACGTGCGGAGCTCGGATTCCTTGGCGTCAGCCCATTTCTGAGCTGCCTATGCGGCAGCGAACGCCAGAAGCCCAAACCTCGCGCGGCCGTGGCCTTTCTGAGCTGCCTATGCGACAGCGAACATCGACGGCGCCGTGCATCACGTTGTCATCCCTTTTCTGAGCTGCCTATGCGGCAGCGAACGGGTGATGACGTGGCCTGCGCGCTGCAGCAGCTTTTCTGAGCTGCCTATGCGGCAGCGAACCCGTAGCGCACCACAGCCTTTGATTCGTCCATTTTCTGAGCTGCCTATGCGGCAGCGAACGCAATGCTCTCCGCGATCTGTCCGGCCTTCATTTTCTGAGCTGCCTATGCGGCAGCGAACTCGCTTTGGCTGGGCATCTTGGCGATTTCCATTTTCTGAGCTGCCTATGCGGCAGCGAACAAGCCGTCTGATCTTGCAACGCCAGGCGCAAATTTCTGAGCTGCCTATGCGGCAGCGAACTTGGGGATCAAGTTTGCGGATGGTCGTGGGATTTCTGAGCTGCCTATGCGGCAGCGAACGAGATGGAAAACGATGAGGTCGTGGACCGCACTTTCTGAGTTGCCTACGCGGCAGCGAACCACCTTGCCCTCGCGCCACAGGAATTCCAAGCTTTCTGAGCTGCCTACGCGGCAGCGAACAGCAGAGTGCGCACGTCATCAGAACTTGGGATTTTCTGAGCTGCCTACGCGGCAGCGAACGACAGGATGCTGTTCGCCGCGTCGATCTGGAATTTCTGAGCTGCCTACGCGGCAGCGAACGTTGATGACGGCATCCTCGGCCCCAAGACCTTTTTCTGAGCTGCCTACGCGGCAGCGAACGAGGGTCAGGGGCAAAGCGGGCATTCACTGAGTTTCTGAGCTGCCTACGCGGCAGCGAACTCTTTGAACAGTCCGTCAAAGATCCCGTCGAATTTCTGAGCTGCCTACGCGGCAGCGAACTGCCCATTCGGCTCAGCTTCATCTGCTCGTTTTTTCTGAGCTGCCTACGCGGCAGCGAACGGCCAAACACGAATTGGCCCAGGGTCATCATTTTTCTGAGCTGCCTACGCGGCAGCGAACTAGCGTTGCACCGGCACGCGCAGCCACTTCGGTTTCTGAGCTGCCTACGCGGCAGCGAACCACTTGCCGCCGGCGGCTTCCAACACCTTGTTTTTCTGAGCTGCCTACGCGGCAGCGAACAGCCAGGAGCGCGCGCAGGTCGCATGCGTAGATTTCTGAGCTGCCTACGCGGCAGCGAACGAGTATGAGCAGATGTGGCTCATCCGCCCCCTTTTCTGAGCTGCCTACGCGGCAGCGAACGCAAGCGAGAGAGAGGGATACACGCTGACCGATTTCTGAGCTGCCTACGCGGCAGCGAACGGCTCGACCCATCGCCGCGCGCAAGCCGCAATTTCTGAGCTGCCTACGCGGCAGCGAACGAAGACAGCGCTGAGTTCTCACGATGCATCCTTTTCTGAGCTGCCTACGCGGCAGCGAACCCCAAGGACAAGGCCATGGCCGTTGCCACGCTTTTCTGAGCTGCCTACGCGGCAGCGAACATGTGCACGATGGGACGCTGGCCCAGGCAGATTTTCTGAGCTGCCTACGCGGCAGCGAACAGAATTTCCGACGCTGCTCACATACCCGAAATTTTCTGAGCTGCCTACGCGGCAGCGAACCAGGCCAGGAATGCACGTCAGCACGTCGATGATTTCTGAGCTGCCTACGCGGCAGCGAACTGGTTCGAGGTGCGCGGGCCAGGCGGCGCGCTTTTCTGAGCTGCCTACGCGGCAGCGAACGCCGCAATTGCGTACTTTCGCGCGATTCCATCTTTCTGAGCTGCCTACGCGGCAGCGAACACGCCATGAAAGAACGACCGATCCTGTTTTCATTTCTGAGCTGCCTACGCGGCAGCGAACACGGCAAAGATGGGAGATGACGGCTTCTATGATTTCTGAGCTGCCTACGCGGCAGCGAACCGAATCAGGCCTAGGCGTTCAGCACATGCAGTTTTCTGAGCTGCCTACGCGGCAGCGAACATCCCGTAGATGGCCGGAAGCTGGTCCACGTTTTTCTGAGCTGCCTACGCGGCAGCGAACGCACCCAAGAGGCCTGCTCCGGCCAATGTGTTTTTCTGAGCTGCCTACGCGGCAGCGAACGTTCTTTCATGTGCTCTCCTTGTGCCCAGTGGTTTCTGAGCTGCCTACGCGGCAGCGAACAGTGGATGCCAGCGAACCGGTCCTGGGCGAGTTTTCTGAGCTGCCTACGCGGCAGCGAACCAATCCGCGAAGTCACAGCAAGGAGCATCAATTTTCTGAGCTGCCTACGCGGCAGCGAACGCGATGACGGCCTTGATGGCGAGGTCTTCACATTTCTGAGCTGCCTACGCGGCAGCGAACATGCTGCCCAGGTCTTCACTGAGCCTGTGGCTTTTCTGAGCTGCCTACGCGGCAGCGAACCTGTACCCCGATTCGACGCTGTACCACGCAATTTTCTGAGCTGCCTACGCGGCAGCGAACCAGGCCGGTGCACTGCGCGCGCACCTCGGTCATTTCTGAGCTGCCTACGCGGCAGCGAACAGGCTCTGCAATGCAGGGCCTTTTTCGTTTCTTTTCTGAGCTGCCTACGCGGCAGCGAACGTACATCGTCTATTGCACCCGCCCTGATATCTTTTCTGAGCTGCCTACGCGGCAGCGAACCTTGCGGCACGGTTCAACGTCGAATAGGAATTTTTCTGAGCTGCCTACGCGGCAGCGAACGCGCCGCACCGGGATCATGGGCACCCTGGGCTTTTCTGAGCTGCCTACGCGGCAGCGAACGCTCTCGCGCGCGGCCAGAGCATCAGCGTCTCTTTCTGAGCTGCCTACGCGGCAGCGAACCGAACTGATGGGTATCGGGACTGCAACCCTGTTTTCTGAGCTGCCTACGCGGCAGCGAACGTCGTGGCCACGCCGTCGCGGCGGATCGAATATTTCTGAGCTGCCTACGCGGCAGCGAACGCTTTGCATCAGACCAGATTGCTTTTTCGCTCTTTCTGAGCTGCCTACGCGGCAGCGAACACAGGAACTGGTAAGCGCCGGCCGCTGTACTGTTTCTGAGCTGCCTACGCGGCAGCGAACACCACAGCGACACGTAAAAGAGGCGTGCAAGTTTTCTGAGCTGCCTACGCGGCAGCGAACGTCCTCTTGGTGGCCGCCCTGGTGCTGGGCAATTTCTGAGCTGCCTACGCGGCAGCGAACAAGGCAAAAAATTCCCCAATCCATTGATTTTGAAAGAGCTTTCACCTCCAGCAGGCAAACACCCCAAATTCCGGGGCATCCGCCAAGCTGTTGATTTACAAGGCAGTCTTCAGGCCGCCAGAAAAAGGGTCAGAACCAGGGAACAGCAGTTCCCAGGCTCAGCCCGTAGGTGTTGAAGCCTTCCTGGCCCGCCGTTCCCTGCACCGCTTTCTGCTCCACGAACAGGCAAAACGGCTGGCCGGTGCTGGCGCTGCGCAGTTGAACGTAGGGCAGGTCCGGGGTGCGCTCCACGCTGTCGGGGATGGCGGCCGCAG
>Ga0105250_10000380_pt1 | contig 33193 bp, 28 predicted proteins | sample KBSS54metaG_FD_80425 | JGI IMG/M metagenome (GOLD analysis project Ga0105250, IMG submission 80425) | Switchgrass rhizosphere microbial communities from Kellogg Biological Station, Michigan, USA - KBS S5-4 metaG | ecosystem: Host-associated > Plants > Roots > Rhizosphere > Soil | place...
GCACGAAATTCAGCGAGTCTGGACAATATCTTTACTCCAATAGTGTGTTTGGCTGATACCAACCGCAAACAAAGCTATAAGCCAAGAGCCTTGAAGCGACTCGGTGATAATGGCTCACCTGCCAATCTTGCACAGGCTGAAAAAATTGTAGTAGTTAATGCGCCAAGAGTAAATCCTGATCTTGTCGTCATGTAACAACAGAGGTGTTTTGTATCAATTTGGTGCGCCCGGTCGCAGCGCCGGGCTTAATTTATTTTTAGTTAATGGTGACTTAATGCATCGATGAAGTCGGCGCCAGGCATGGGTTTTCCGAACAGATAGCCCTGCAGGAAGTTGACGTGGTGTGCGGTCAGATAGTCAGCCTGTGCCGGAGTTTCTACACCTTCGGCAACAATACCCAAATCGAGCTTGGCCGACAGTTCGATAATCGTGTCCAGAATATGCCGCGACAGCGCATCAATGCCGATCATCGCGACGAAACTCTGGTCGATCTTGAGAAAATCGACATTGAATGTTCGCAGGTAGCCCAGGCTTGAATGGCCGGTACCGAAATCGTCGATGGCGATCATCACCCCCAGCGCGTGCAACTGCTCGAACAATAGGTGCGTGACATCGGTTGGCTCAATCAGCTCGCGCTCGGTCAGCTCCAGCACCAGGTTGATACTGCCGGGGGCAAAAGCAGCGAGAAACCCGCGACAGTCTTCGACCAGTTGCAGATCCTGGCAATGGCTGGCGGTGATGTTGATGCCGATGTGGAACGGTTTGTCGAACTCCGCCGACAACGGGCCGAGCAGGGCGGCTGTCTGCTGCATCAGCGAACGAGTCATGGGCACGATCAGGCCTGAATGTTCGGCAAACGGAATGAACAGATCCGGACGCACCAGACCCTCCTTGGGGTGATTCCAGCGCATCAGCACTTCAGCGCCGGACCACTTCCGGCTGTCGCCATGCACCACCGGCTGGAAGTAGGGAATGAATTCGCCAGCCTCCAGCGCGCGCAGCATCTCATGGCTGGGCGAAGTGGCGCGCCGTTGCAGGACATGGGCGATAGCGCCCGCGATCACCCCGAAAAATATCAGCAGACTGAACAGCGGCGGGTATTCGCCGGCCATGTAGCGCCACGTTTGCCCCTGCGGAAAGCCTGCACTGACACTGAAGGCATAGCGCGAAGACGCGAGCATACTCTGCGCCACCGGTAACGGCGGCAGGGCGCCTTGATGCACCTTGCCATCGACGGACAGCCAGTTATCGCCGACCTGCAACAATAGCAGCGTCTGCCGGCCGATCAGGCGCAGGATGTTGCTCAGGTGATAACCATCGAGGGTGGTCAGCGCGCCACCGCGACCTTCGCTGAGGCGATACACCAACAGCGCGGTGTTGGGCGTGACGGGGTTGCCATTCATCAACCACAGTTTGCCCTGCGTATAGTCGCCCGGATTCACGGCCTCCTTGAACTCCCCGAACAGCGAGCTGCAATAGAGGTTGTTGTCCCACACCAGATTGGTCGAGCGTACAAAAGGTCGACGGGTCACCTGCTCACGCAAGGCCAGTTTGACGCTGTCGCAGGGCTGGCCGGCCAGGGGCAGGAGTTCGCTGGCGGCCTGGGCGGTGTTGTCGAGCATCAGTTCAAACTGGCGCAACGCCTCCTCGGCAGTATTTTGTGTGCTCTGTTGCAAGGCGCGTCCGGCTTGCAGATACAGAATCCCGCCGCCTAGCAGGACGGGCAAAACACCACAAAGCAGGCTCACAAAAATGCGTACGCTGCGTTTGCGGCGGGGTCTGACGGTCAAGGGCATTGGCGAATCCTGTCGCGATGGGGTGGAACTCTCGAATGCAGGCCTGGCAACGGCGCACCGGTGAAAAACAGCGAAGTCAGAAGGGATGATAGATGGCCGTTGGCGCTTGTGCCGCTCACGGCTGGTTGATCTGCGTGGCGAGTTCGATAAATGCCCGCGTGGCGGGCGAAGCCTGACGCTGATCGAGGACTGCGAGGCCGATCAGGCGTTGTACCGCCGGCAACAGCGGTTTCTTCAGGTAACGGGGCGCTGGATCGTCCGGCAATGAGCCCTCGGCGACAACGGTGATGGCATCGCCCCGGCTGACGACGTCCAGCGTACTGAGCAATTGCGAGCAACGATAGCGAATGTTCGGTTGCAGGCGCGCGGCGCTGAACAGACGCGAAACCAGTTCCGATGAGCCGGCCTCGGTCAGCACAAATGGGTCGGCACACAGATCCTGGAGGCTCAGCGCCCCATGTGCGGCCATTGGGTGATCGAGGGGAAGCAGCGCAACCATCTGATCTTCGACCAGAGCAAAAGTGTCGAAGCGTTCCTCGGGCAACACCACAAAACCGACGTCGATTCGCCGCTCTTCCAGCCATTGCAGAACCTGCCGATCCGGCCCCTCATCAATGTGCACTTCGATGCCCGGATGCACTTCGCGATAGCGCTGCAGAATCTTCGGCAGCAACTTGATTGATGACGTCGGGCCGAACGAGCCAATACGCAACGTACCGCTTTTCATGCCCCGCGCATCGGCCGCTTCCTGGCGCAACGTGTTGGCCAGACCGAGCATGGCCCGTGCGCGTTGGAGCAACTGCTCGCCGATATCGGTGAGCTCCACCTGCGACTGGTGCCGCCGCAACAACTCCACGCCCAACTCCTGTTCCAGCGATTTCATCGCGTGGAATATCGCCGACTGCGAAATCCCCAGACGATGGGCGGCGAGGGTAAATCCGCGCAGTTCGGCGACCAGCGAGAAGATCTCCAGTTGCGTGAGGGTCATGAGTTTTTACTCATTTTACGATGAGATGGCATGAGGGGAATGATACGCCATCCTTCAACTTCTTTCGTTTGGAACATCATGCGCAACCTTGAGCAAACCCACCTAACGGCCTCCGACCGGCCGGTATACCTGACGCTGGCAGCGGTAACCATGATTTGGGGCGGGACCTTTGTCGCCGGGCGTTTTCTGTCGGGCAGCCTCAGCCCGTTGTTCACCGCCAGCCTGCGCTTCCTGCTCGCCAGCGTCGCGTTGCTCGGATTTCTGTGGATAGCGCGTATCCCGCTGGCGCGACCGACGCCCCGGCAATGGCTGCAACTGAGTTTGCTGGGGCTCTTCGGCATTTTCTTCTACAACCTGTGCTTCTTTTATGGCCTGCAGTACATCAACGCTTCACGGGCTTCGTTGATTGTCGCGTTGAACCCGGCCGTGATCGGTCTGGCCTCGTGGTTGTTGTTCAAAGAGCGCCTGGGTCGGGCGAAAGTCGCCGGTATCGCGACCTGCATCACGGGCGCCGGCCTGGTGATTGTCAGCCGTGACCCGCGACTACTTGCCGTGACACCCGATGCGTGGATCGGTGATCTGTTGATTTTTGGCTGCGTGTTGAGCTGGGGTGTTTACTCGCTGTTTTCCCGGGGGCTGAACCAATCCATCGGCCCGCTGCAGACCGTGACCTTTTCCGTGTTGATCGGCAGCGCGATGCTGTGGGCGCTGGCAATGTTGCGTGGCGAGGTCAGCGGAGCAGCCTTGATCAACCTCGGCACGCCACAATGGCTGAGTCTGATTTACCTCGGCGTGTTCGGCTCGGCGCTGGCCTACATTGGCTACTACGACGGCATCCGCAAAATCGGCGCGACCCGATCCGGTGTGTTCATTGCCCTGAATCCGCTGACCGCAGTGGTGCTTGGCGCGTTGCTGCTCGGCGAGCAACTGACGTTGAGCATGTGCCTGGGCGGCGGATTGGTGCTGGTGGGGATTTACCTGTGCAACAAACCCCTTGCACCGATGCGAAAAAGGCGGATTTTATAGAGAGGGCAGACAACCCTATTTACGCTGTGTTGAATCGGGTTACGCATACAATAATAAACGTCTTCTGGCAGCAGAAGCCTCGCCCGCAAGAGCCTTGGGTCGACAATGAAGATATTCGGGTTTCAACTGATCTACGGTGACTTCCTCGCCCGCAGTGTGCGAGGCATCTCCTGCGCACCTCCCGCCGGTCTCAGCATTACTGACAAATAACTCTGGTTAATTGATAAGAATGATGAGGCGTCACCATGGCAGATTTATACGAAAACCCAATGGGCCTGATGGGCTTTGAGTTCATCGAGTTCGCATCGCCGACTCCTGGCACCCTGGAGCCGATCTTCGAGATCATGGGCTTCACCAAAGTCGCGACCCACCGCTCCAAGAACGTGCACCTGTACCGTCAGGGCGCGATCAACCTGATCCTCAACAACGAACCCAATAGCGTTGCTTCGTACTTCGCGGCCGAACACGGCCCGTCGGTGTGTGGCATGGCGTTCCGCGTGAAGGATTCGCAAAAGGCCTACAGCCGCGCACTAGAACTCGGAGCCCAGCCGATCCACATCGAAACCGGTCCGATGGAGCTGAACCTGCCGGCGATCAAAGGCATTGGCGGCGCGCCGCTGTACCTGATCGATCGTTTCGGCGAAGGCAGTTCGATCTATGACATCGACTTCGTGTTCATCGAGGGCGTTGATCGCAACCCGGTCGGTGCCGTTCTGAAGATTATCGACCACCTGACCCACAACGTGTATCGCGGCCGCATGGCCTACTGGGCCAACTTCTACGAGAAGCTGTTCAACTTCCGCGAGATCCGCTATTTCGACATCAAGGGCGAATACACCGGCCTGACCTCGAAAGCGATGACCGCACCGGACGGCATGATCCGCATCCCGCTGAACGAAGAGTCGTCCAAGGGCGCCGGGCAGATCGAAGAGTTCCTGATGCAGTTCAATGGCGAGGGCATTCAGCACGTGGCGTTCCTCACCGACGACCTGATCAAGACCTGGGATCAGTTGAAGAAGATCGGCATGCGCTTCATGACCGCGCCGCCGGACACCTACTACGAAATGCTCGAAGGCCGCCTGCCGAACCACGGCGAGCCGGTTGACCAGCTGCAATCGCGCGGCATCCTGCTCGACGGTTCGTCGAACCCGGACGACAAGCGCCTGCTGCTGCAGATCTTCTCGGAAACCCTGATGGGCCCGGTGTTCTTCGAATTCATCCAGCGTAAAGGCGACGATGGTTTCGGCGAGGGCAACTTCAAGGCCCTGTTCGAATCGATCGAGCGTGATCAGGTGCGTCGTGGTGTGCTCGCGACTGAGTAATCCGCCACCACAATGAAAAATCCCGGCTTGCAGTCATGCACAGCCGGGATTTTTTTGCGTCAGCAAAACTGTGGGAGCGGGCTTGCTCGCGAATTCGGTCTTTGGTTCAAGGTCTTTGTTGACTGAACTGACGCTTTCGCGAGCAAGCCCGCTCCCACAGTGGTTTTGTGTTGCTTTTAAGATCTGCGTTGTCGCATCAGGTGCTTGAAGCCTTCGAAGATCAGCACCACAACGGCGAGCCAGATCGGAATGTAGGTCAGCCACTCGCCGGCCTTGATGCTTTCCCCCAGCAACAGCGCCACACCGAGCAGCAACACCGGCTCGACATAGCTGAGCAAACCAAACAGGCTGAACGGCAGCAAGCGGCTGGCAATGATGTACACCACCAGCGCCGAAGCACTGATCAGACCGAGCAGCGGAATCAGCCAGAGCAAGCCCGGATACTGATCGAACACGGCGAAACCTTGCTCACCACCGCGCACGAACCAGTACGCCACCGGCAGCATCAAGGTCATGTCGACCCACAGACCGCCCAGGTTGTCGGTCTTCAGGCGTTTGCGCAGGACGAAATACAGCGGGTAACCGACCACGACCACCAGGGTCGCCCAGGAAAATCCGCCGACCCGATACAGCTCGTTCGCCACGCCGAGAACGGCAAAGAACACCGCGATTTTCTGCAGGTACGACAGGCTGTCGCCGTACACAATGCGCCCGGTCAGTACCATCGCCAGCGGCAACAGGAAATAACCCAGCGACACATCGAGGCTGTAGCCGTTGAGCGGCGCCCACATGAACAGCCACAACTGCACGCCGAGCAAACCCGACGAAACAATCAGACCGCCAATCAGCTTTGGATAGCCCGCCACCTTGCGCAGCAACTCCAGCACCCGCCGCCATTCACCCGACACCAGCATGAACACGGTCATGCACGGCACGGTGAGCAGCATCCGCCAGCCAAAGATTTCCACGCCGCTCAACGGGGTGAGCAGCGAGGTGTAGTAATACATGACGGCAAACAGCACCGAAGCTGAAACCGATAGAGCGATACCTTTAGACAAACTGTCCTCGCGGATGGGTGATCAAACAGGGCGCGCAGGATACGTGGTTTTTGTGCTGAATATTGGCCGAGTGATCAATATTTCCCACATCCTGAAGATAAGCACAAAAACTGTGGGAGCGAGCCTGCTCGCGAAAGCGGTGTGCCAGACAACGCAGATGTTGAATGTGCCGGCCTCTTCGCGAGCAGGCTCGCTCCCACAATGGCTTTGTGTTGCCCTCGTAATCTGCTGACGCCGTTGATGCCCGGCTTGTGAGGCTTTCAGGCCTGACGCGGTTTACGGCCTGACACAAAATGGCTCACATCGTTAAACCCCGGCGTCGAAGCATGCCCCGGCGTCACCAGCGAGTCGATAAACGCTTCATCCTCCGCCGTGATCTGCACCGCCTGCGCCTTGGTGTAAGCATCCCACTGCTGTTCGGTGCGCGGCCCGACAATCGCCGAGGTCACCGCGCTGTTGTTCAGCACCCAGGCAATCGCGAATTCGACAATCCCGACGCCACGGCCCTGGGTGTACTGCTGAATCTGCTGGGCGATGCGCAGCGATTCCGCGCGCCATTCGGTTTCCAGAATGCGTTTGTCCTGACGCCCGGCGCGGCTGTTGGCGTCCGGGGTTACGTCGGGTGCGTATTTGCCGCTGAGCACGCCACGGGCCAGCGGGCTGTAAGGCACCACGCCAAGACCATAGGTTTGCGCGGCACTGATCTGCTCGGTCTCGGCCTGACGGTTGACGATGTTGTACAGCGGCTGGCTGATCACCGGGCGATCAACGCCGAGGTTGTCGGCGATACGGATCACTTCGGCGATGCGCCAGCCGCGATAGTTCGACAGGCCCCAATAGCGAATCTTGCCCTGGCGAATCAGATCGCCAATCGCCGACACCGTGACTTCCAGAGGGGTGTTGTGGTCTTCGCGGTGCAGGTAATAGATGTCGAGATAGTCGGTACCGAGGCGCGTCAGGCTTGCCTCCAGACCATTGAAGATGTGCTTGCGGCTCAAGCCGCTGCGGTTTGGCACGCCGTCCGCCGGGCCGAAACCGACCTTGGTTGCCAACACCCATTCGTGCCGATGGCGGGCAATCGCCTCGCCGACGATTTCTTCCGAGCGGCCGTTGGTATAGACGTCGGCAGTGTCGATGAAATTGATGCCCTGATCCCAGGCCTTGTCGATGATGCGCAGCGAATCCTCGGCGCTGGTCTGTTCGCCAAACATCATCGTGCCGAGGGTGAGGGTGGACACCTGCAACCCCGAGTGCCCCAGTGTGCGATAGCTCATGCCGAAATCCTTTTATCGGGTGGGAAAACTCCAATCAAATACCAGAAGCATCCGACGGGGCAAAGTGAATTATCGGCCCAGTGCTGCGCAACGCGTCTGCAAAAACGCCTGCAACACCCGAACGCGTTCGGACACCTGCACCCGATGCGGGCAAAGCAGATTGAACGGTACGCTCTCGCCATGCCAGTCATCGAACAGCGTCAGCAGGCGTCCGCCGCGCACATCCTCGGCGACGTCCAGCCAGGCTTTGTAGGTAATGCCATGCCCGGCCAGGGCCCAGCGCCGCGCGACTTCGCCGTCATCGCTGAAGTAATCGCCGTGTACTTCAACCTCCAGCGTTTCGTCCTCGCGACTGAAGCGCCAGGTGTTGTAGGGCCGACCATTGCGTAGGTAGAGCAGGGCGCTGTGTTCGCACAGTTCGCCGGGATGTTGCGGTGTGCCATGGCGGGCGAGATAGTCCGGGCTGGCGCAGGCAACACGGCGATGCGCCGGCAGAATCGGCAACGCTACCAGCGTCGAATCACTGGGCACACCAAAGCGCAGCGCGACATCCACGGTTTCGCGGAACAGATCGGCGTGCCGATCGTTGAGCAACAATTGCAGTTGAATATTCGGGTGTGCACGTTTGAAGTCGTCCAGCCACGGCAACAACACGTTGCGCCCGAAGTCCGAGGGCGCCGCCAGTTGCAGCACACCGCTGAGGCCTTCGCCGTGTTGCTTCAGTGCCTGCTCACCTTCGGCCAGGGCGGACAGGGCAATGCGTACGCTGTCGAGATAACGCCGACCTTCTTCGGTCAGGCGCATGCTGCGGGTAGAGCGCGCGAGCAGGCGGATGCCGAGGCGGGTTTCCAGACGCTTCAGCGCGATGCTTGCGGCGGCCGGCGTCAGTTCCAGCGCGCGGGCAGCGGCGGAGATGCTGCCGGAGTCGGCCACGCGTACGAAGATCTCCAGATCGAGAATCGAGCTCATTGGTAAAAATCCTTTAAAGATCTGTGCGTTTTTGCGGGATTTTTCCGTGATTGGCAAGTCGGGGCGTTGTAATCATTAAGCAAAAAAGATCGCAGCCTGCGGCAGCTCCTACAGGGAAACGCGTATTTCCATGCAGGCGCTGCCGCAGGCTGCGATCTTTTGATCTGGAAGCGTGATTACGCGCGCAGCGTCCGCGTCATGCGCAATGCCAGCAAACTGCCGCCGACAATCACACCCGCCAGCAGATACAACGCCGCATCGGTCGAACCGGTGCTGTCCTTGACCCAACCCACCAGGTACGGGCTGAGGAAACCGGCCATTTGCCCCATCGAGTTGATCAACGCCAGACCACCGGCCGCGGCGCCCGCGCTCAACAGGGCGGTCGGCACCGGCCAGAACATCGGCAGACCGGTCAGCGCGCCCATGGTGGCAATGGTCAGGCCGAGAATGGCGATGGCCGGGTTGGCGGCGAAGTTCACGGCGATCAGCAGACCGAGCGCGCCCATCAGCATCGGCACCACCAAGTGCCAGCGACGCTCTTTGCGCAAGTCCGCCGAACGCCCCACCAGCAGCATGAACACCGCCGCCAGCAGATAGGGGATCGCACTCAGCCAGCCGATCACCAGGTTGTCGCTGAAGCCGAGGTTCTTGATGATCGAAGGCAGCCAGAAGTTGATCGCGTACACGCCGCTCTGGATGCAGAAGTAGATCAGGCCGAAGGCCCAGATCGCTGGGTTCTTGAACACCGCGAGCAGCGAGTCCGAGGTGGTTTTCGGTTTGTTCGCCAGGTCTTCGGCCTGATCCGCCTCAAGCACCGCGCGCTCGTGCGGGCTCAGCCACTTGGCATTGGCGAAGCTGTCGCTGAGCAGGAAATAGGCGAGGGCGCCGAGGATTACGGTCGGGATGCCTTGCAGCAGGAACATCCACTGCCAGCCGGCCAGTCCGCCTTGCCCGGCGGCGAAGTGATTGAGGATCCAGCCGGAGAACGGGCTGCCAAGCAGGCCCGAGACCGGAATTGCCGACATGAACAGCGCCATGATCCGTCCACGGCGGAACGTCGGGAACCACTGCGAGAGGTACAGCACCACACCCGGGAAGAACCCGGCTTCGGCCGCACCGGTGAACAGGCGCAGGGTGTAGAACTGGGTCGGGGTGGTGACGAACAACAGACAGGTCGACAGCGTGCCCCAGGTGATCATCATCAGCGCGATCCAGCGGCGCGGGCCGAATCGGGTCAGCGCCAGGTTGCTCGGCACGCCGCACAGCACGTAGCCGATGAAGAAGATCCCGGCACCGAGGCCGTATACGGTTTCACTCAACTTCAATGCGTCGAGCATCTGCAGTTTGGCGAAGCCAACGTTGACCCGATCGAGGTAGTTGAACAGGTAGCAGATGAAGATGAAGGGGATCAAACGCAGGGTGATGCGTTTGTAGACGGCGTTTTTACCGTCGTCGATGGTCTGGGTAGCTGCGGCGCTCTGCGACATAGCGGCTCTCTCTTTATTATGATTTTTTGCGATGCACAGGTTAACGTTGATCGCCCCGAGAGTCTCGGCCACCTGTGGCCGGATTGTCTTTGTGCCTGAGCACAGGGTTTGCCGCCAGACCCTGTGCGGGTGAACAACCGTCCGCCGCCGCTGCTTAAGGATTTTGCCGATCATGTTCGAACTCGATCACGACCTCGCTCAGGATATCGTCGACCGGGCCATGGCCATTTTGCCCTACAACGTCAACGTCATGGACAGCCAGGGCCTGATTCTCGGCAGTGGCGAGCCGGAGCGCATCAACACCCGTCACGAAGGTGCGCAACTGGTGCTGGCCAACGGGCGGGTGGTGGAGATCGACGCGCAAACCGCGGTGCATTTGAAGGGCGTGCAGCCGGGGATCAACCTGCCGCTGATGCTCGATCAACGCCTGATCGGCGTGCTCGGTATTACCGGCGAACCGGAGCAACTGCGCACCTACGCCGAACTGGTGCGCATGACCGCCGAAATGCTCGTCGGCCAGCGCAACCAGCAGGCCGAGCAGCAATGGCGGCGCCAGCGTTGCGATGACCTGTTGGCGTTGCTGTTGAGCGAAGCCGGCGACTCGCCGCGGCTGGTCGATGAGGCGCAGCAACTGGGGCTCAAGCCGCAGTTGACCCGGGTGCCGTATCTGTTCGAACTGGGTCTGGAGCATGGGCCGGGGCAGACCGTCGAGGCGCTGAGCGCGTGGTTGACCTCGCGCTATCCGGACAGCTGGTGCGTCAGTTCGGCCAAGTCGTCGCTGCTGTGGTGCCGACCCGCAAGTCAAACGGTTGAGCATGATCGCCTGCTGGAAAAACTCGATGGCCTCGGCTGGAACATTTTGCGTATCGCCGTCGGTGGGCAGGCCGACGGGCTGGGCGGATTGCGCCGTTGCTATCGGCGGGTGGGTGATCTGCTGGCCTATGGCCGGGATGTGCTGCCGAATTCGCGCTTGCTGACGCTCAATCGCTATCGCCTGCCGGTGATGCTCTGGCGCCATCGCAACGATGATGCGCTGGATGAATTGCTCAAACCGTTGCGCAAGGTCATCGCCAAGGACGGCAACGGCCAGTTGCTCGCAACCCTGCGCAGCTGGTGTGAACACGACGGGCAGAGTCAGGCCTGCGCCGATGCGCTGGGCATCCATCGCAACAGTCTGCGTTATCGGATGGAGCGGATTGCTGAGTTGAGCGGGGTTGATCCGCTGAAACTCGACGGGATGCTGGCGTTGTACCTCGGGGTGCAGTTGCTTCCTCAGACTGAGCCGGACTGATCGGGTGTTTTCACCGACACCTTCGCGAGCAGGCTCGCTCACACATTTGAAATGCATTCCCCTTGTGGGAGCGAGCCTGCTCGCGAAGGCGTCGGCACATTCCATACAAGGTCTTTGTAGAAATGAACAATAAACGCCCACCGCGCTTGTGCAGCGGACCGGCGTCAATGCGCAGGCCGACTGGCAGCATGAGGTGCATTGGAACTGGAGAATTCGCATGAAGATCGTCATCGCCCCCGATTCGTTCAAGGACAGCCTGAGTGCCCAAGGCGTTGCCGAAGCCATTGCGCTGGGGCTGGCGCAGGTCTGGCCGCACGCAACACTGGTCAAATGCCCGATGGCCGACGGCGGCGAGGGCACGGTGGAATCGATTCTTGCCGCTTGCGAGGGCGAACTGCGCCGCACCCGAGTACGCGGGCCGCTGGGTGCGCCGGTCGACGCCGCGTGGGGCTGGTTGCCACACAATCACGCCGCGATCATCGAAATGGCCGAGGCCAGTGGTTTGCAATTGGTGCCTACGGGGCAGCGCGATGCCTGCATCACCAGCACTTTCGGCACCGGCGAACTGATTCGCGCCGCGCTGGATGCCGGCGCGCAACGGGTGATTCTGGCGATTGGCGGCAGCGCCACCAACGACGGCGGCGCCGGCGCGATGCAGGCGCTTGGGGTGAAATTGCTCGATGCGCAGGGTCAGCCATTGGTGCCGGGCGGCTTGGCACTGGCGCAACTGGCGCGACTGGACTTGAGCGAGCTCGATCCGCGTCTGGCCCAAGTGCGCTTCGACATCGCCGCCGACGTCAACAATCCGCTGTGCGGCCCGCACGGTGCCTCGGCGATTTTCGGCCCGCAAAAGGGCGCGTCACCGGCGCAGGTTCAGCAACTGGATCAGGCACTGGGACACCTCGCCGAACTCTGCGCGCAGGCGTTGGGCAAGGACGTTCGCGATGAACCGGGCAGTGGTGCGGCGGGGGGATTGGGTTTTGCGGCCAAGGCGTTTCTCGGCGCGCAATTTCAGGCCGGCGTGGAGGTGGTCGCCGAGTTGGTGGGCCTGGCTGAAGCGGTCAACGGCGCCGACCTGGTGATCACTGGCGAAGGGCGCTTCGACGCGCAGACCTTGCGCGGCAAGACGCCGTTCGGCGTGGCGCGAATTGCCAAGCAGCACGGCGTGCCGGTGATCGTCATCGCCGGCACCTTGGGTGAGGGTTATCAGGAACTCTACGAGCACGGCATCGACGCCGCATTCGCCGTCACCAGCGGCCCGATGAACCTGGAGCAGGCCTGTGCCGAAGCTCCACGCTTGTTGCGCGAACGGGCGACGGACATCGCCCGCGTCTGGCAGATGGCCAAACTCAATAACTGACTGCGTGAAGATGTTGTGGCGAGGGGATTCATCCCCGATGGGTTGCTAAGCAGCCCCCCGCGTTTTTCGCAAAAAACCAGTTTTGAGATTTTGCGACTGCTGCGCAGCCGATCGGGGATAAATCCCCTCGCCACAGAGGGTTGGTGTCAGGGTGTTTCAGTGGTGAAACACCTTGAAAAATATTTTCGCTTTACACCAAATCTTCCTAAAGCGCCGCCGATACAGAGATCAGGCACACACAGATTCCCTCGAACAGTGACGCCTGACTGGTCCCGCCCCCAAGGGCCAGTGATGACGGCACGGACGCTCGCAGCTACCTCTATCCGAGAGTCCAATCATGTCCTTGCGTAACCTGAATATCGCACCCCGCGCCTTCCTCGGTTTTGCCTTTATCGCCTTGCTGGTGATTGTCCTTGGTGTGTTCGCCGTCAACCGCATGTCGACCATCCGCCAGGCCTCCCTCGACATGGATACCAACTAACTGCCCAGCGTCACTTACCTTGGCGTGGTCACGGAAAACGTTTTGCGCCTGCGGATTCTGTCGTTCCGGATTCTGGTCAACCGCGACCCGGCAGGTCTGCAAGAAGCGCAAACACGCATCGGCGTGCTGGTGGACAAGGTTCGCAGCGCTCAGGCCAGTTACGCCGCGTTGCCGGCAGAGAGCGAAGAGCGTGCGTTGTATCAGACGTTCGCGACCACGCTCGACAACTACCTGCAAGCGCAAAACCAGATGATGGAGCTGTCGCGTCAGGACAAGGTCGACGAGATGCGCACCTTGATCAACACGCGAATCAAGGACGGCACCGACCAGATGGGCGAGCAACTCAACAAGCTGATCGCGATCAACGCGGCGGGTGCGAAAGTCGCCTCCACCCAGGCCGGTGAGCATTACGACAGCGCCATTACCGGCATCATCGTTGTTGCCGTGGTCGCCGCGCTCGCCACGGTACTGCTGGCCCTGTTGCTGACCCGCAGCATCGTCACCCCATTGAACCGTGCGGTACAGGCTGCGCAAACCATCGCCGGCGGCAACTTGACCCAGTCCATCGAAGTCGATGGCAAGGACGAAGCCACCCAACTGCTGCAAGCCCTGTCCACGATGCAGATCAACCTGCGCAAAACCATCGAACAGATCGCCGGTTCCGCGACTCAGTTGGGCGCGGCTGCCGAAGAGCTGAGCGCGGTCACCGAAGAGGCTTCCCGTGGCCTGCAACAGCAGAACAACGAGATCGAACAAGCCGCCACCGCCGTCAACGAAATGACCGCCGCTGTGGAGGAAGTCGCACGCAACGCGGTCTCGACCTCCGAAGCCTCCAACCAGTCGACCCAGGCTGCCCGTGAAGGTCGCGATCAAGTGGTGAAAACCGTCGACGCGATCCAGACCATGACCCATGACGTGCAGAGCACCGCGCAAATGATCGAAGGCCTCGCCGCGCAGGGGCGCGACATCGGCAAGGTGCTGGATGTGATCCGCGCCATCGCCGAACAGACCAACCTGCTGGCCCTCAACGCGGCGATCGAAGCAGCGCGTGCCGGTGAGGCCGGACGCGGTTTTGCGGTGGTAGCGGACGAAGTACGCGCCTTGGCCCATCGTACTGCGCAATCGACTCAGGAAATCGAAAAAATGGTCGCTGGCATCCAGAACGGTACCGGCGAAGCGGTGTCGTCGATGCAGCAAAGCAACCAGCGCACCCAGACCACTCTGGAAATGGCCCGCGCTGCGGGTGTGGCGCTGGAGCAAATCACCCAGTCGATCCACCAGATCAACGAGCGCAACCTGGTGATCGCCAGCGCCTCGGAAGAACAGGCGCAGGTCTCCCGTGAAGTTGATCGCAACCTGGTCAACATCCGTGATCTGGCCACGCAGTCCGCCGCCGGCGCGAATCAAACCAGCGCCGCGACCCATGAACTGTCGCGTCTGGCGGTGGATTTGAATGCGATGGTGGCGCGCTTTGTGATTTGACCTAGGGTGAAGGCTGGAAACCGCGCAATCAGGAGACGTGCATGCGCTATTCAGCCTTGACCCAACGCATCGCCGGGGAGGGCGCCGCAGCCTGGCAGATTCATGACCGAGCGCTGGAGCTGCGCGCCGAGGGTGTCGATATCCTGCTGCTGAGTGTAGGGGATCCGGATTTCGACACGCCGTTGCCGATCATCCACGGCGCCATCGACAGTCTGCTGGCCGGCGATACGCATTATTCCGAAGTGCGTGGCCGCTTGGCGCTACGCAAATTGATCGCTGCCCGCCACCAGCGGCGCAGCGGCCAGATGGTGGATGCCGAGCACGTGATCGTGCTGCCCGGCGCGCAATGCGCGGTGTATTCGGTGGCCCAATGTCTGTTGGATCCGGGTGACGAAGTGATCGTCGCCGAGCCGATGTACGTGACCTACGAGGGTGTGTTCGGCGCGTGCGGCGCGACGGTGGTGCCGGTGCCGGTCAGGCCGGAAAATGGCTTTCGCGTTGACCCCGCCGATGTCGCTGCGCGGATCACGCCGAAGACCCGCGCGATGTTGCTCAACAGTCCCAACAATCCTTCCGGCGCGAGCCTGTCGCTGCTGATCTGGCAAGAGTTGGCGGCGCTGTGCGTGCGCCACGATTTGTGGCTGATCAGTGATGAGGTCTACAGCGACCTGCTCTACGAGGGCGAACACATCAGCCCGGCGAGCCTGCCGGGCATGGCCGAACGCACGGCAACCATCAACAGCCTGTCGAAATCCCATGCCATGACCGGCTGGCGCATTGGCTGGTCGATCGGGTCGAAGGTGCTGGCCGAGCATCTGGTTAACCTGTCGTTGAGCATGCTTTTCGGCCTGCCGGATTTTGTGCAGAAAGCAGCGGAGGTCGCGTTGGCAAGCGATCTGCCGGAGGTGACGCAGATGCGCGAGGAATATCGGTTGCGCCGCGATCTGGTGTGCGAGCGTTTGCGCGGTTGTCCGGGGTTGCAGCCGATCCGGCCCGATGGCGGGATGTTCGTGATGGTCGATGTGCGCCAGACCGGGTTTGGCGCGCAGGGGTTTGCCGAGCGCTTGCTGGAAGGTTATGGGGTCTCTGTGCTGGCTGGCGAAGCGTTCGGGCCGAGTGCGGCGGGGCATATTCGTATCGGGCTGGTGCTGGATCGGGTGCAGCTGGCGGATGCCTGTGCGCGGATTGCGTTGTGTGCGGTGCAGCTGTTGCAGGCGCGTAGTGCCTGACAGTGTTGTGTTGCCTGAACTGGCCTCTTCGCGAGCAAGCCCGCTCCCACAGTGGATGGGTGTGTACATAATGTTATCTGTACACACCGAACCCTGTGGGAGCGGGCTTGCTCGCGAATGCAATCTGCCATTCAGCGCATTTTTCAGCCCTGCCAAGCCACCGGATTCACCAGATTCACCGTCTTCTCCCCAGCCAAAGCCGCCAGCAGATTGTCCACCGCACACCGCGCCATCGCCTCCCGCGTCTCATGCGTTGCCGAACCCATGTGCGGGGTTGCCACCACATTATTCAGCTGCAACAACGGCGAATCATGATTCAGCGGTTCACGCTCGAACACATCCAGCCCCGCTGCGCGAATCCGCTGGTGGCGCAACGCGTCGATCAGCGCCGCTTCATCCACCACTTTGCCGCGCGAGATATTGATGAAGATGCTCTCGGGGCGCATCAACGCAAACTGCTCGGCGCCGATCAGGCCTTCGGTCTGCGCAGTCAGCGGCAGGGTCAGGCAGATGAAATCGGCCTCTTGCAGCAGCGCTTCCAGGCTGCGGTACTGCGCCGCAAAACGTTCCTCAACCGCCGGTTTGCGCGACTGGCTGTGATAAAGCACCGGCATGCTAAAACCGAAATGCCCGCGCTGCGCGAGCGCTTCGCCGATGCGGCCCATGCCGATGATGCCCAGGGTCTTGCCGTGTACATCGGTGCCGAAATGCGCCGGGCCGATGTTGCGATGCCACTGGCCGCTGCGCACCATGTTCGCCAGCTCGACCACGCGCCGGGCGGTGGCGAGGATCAGGGCGAAACCGGTGTCGGCGGTGGTTTCGGTGAGCACGTCCGGGGTGTTGCTGAGGAGGATCTTGCGCTGAGTCAGGTAGTCGATGTCATAGTTGTCGACACCCACCGAGACGCTGGCAATCGCCTCAAGTTGTGGCGCCAGATCGAGCAGCGCGGCGTCGAGTTTCAGGCTGGCGCCGAGCAAACCGTGGGCGCCGGGCAGGGCGTCGCGCAGTTTCATCAAGCCGTCGGCGTCGAGGCTTTCGATCAGCGTCACTTCACACTGTTGCTGCAGACGCGACATCAGCGCCGGCGAGAGTTTCTTGTACAGCACGACTTGCTTTTTCATGAGCAAAAATCTCTTCAGGAATGCGCCGGCACGGGACGCGTGATTACGGCTTTGGCCACGACGCGATCACTGGCGCCAGGCTTGAGAAAAATCGTCAGCACCACCGACAGCAGCAACGCGCCGCTCATCAGCAAGTACGAAGCACCGGGCGAACCGGTGGAGCTGTTCAGATAGCCGACCAGATACGAGCCGCCGAACGAGCCCAGCGCGCCCATGCTGTTGATCAGCGCCATCGCGCCGCCGGCAACGTTGGCCGGAAGGATCTCCGGAACGATGGCGAAGAACGGCCCGTAAGGCGCGTACATGCAGGCGCCGGCGATCACCAGCAGCGTGTACGACCACCAGAAATGTTCCGCGCCCAGGGCGTAGGAGCCGTAGAACGCAATGGAGGCGATCAGCAGTGGCGGCCAGACGAAGCGTTTGCGCTTCTGCAGTTTGTCCGAGCCCCACGACACCGCGAGCATGCCGATCACCGCCGCCAGATACGGCAGCGCCGACAGCCAGCCGGCCTCGATCATGTCCATTTGCGCGCCGGCCTTGAGGATCGACGGCAGCCACAGCACGAAGCCGTAGACGCCGATGCTCCAGCAGAAAAACTGCAGCGCCAGAATGATCACCTTCGGCGAGCGGAACGCTTCGGCGTAGTTCTTCACCGCTTTGATCCCGACCTGTTCGGCGGCGAGAGCGCTTTCCAGGTCGTGCTTTTCCTGTGCGCTCAGCCACTTGGCCTGAGCAGGACGATCATCGGCCAGCTTCCACCAGATAAACGCCCAGATCACCGCCGGCAAACCTTCGATGATGAACATCCAGCGCCAGCTGAAGTGCTGCACCAGATAGCCCGAAACCACCGACATCCACAGCATCGTTACCGGGTTGCCGAGGATCAGAAAGGTGTTGGCCCGCGAGCGTTCGGCGCGAGTGAACCAGTGGCACAGGTAAACCAGCATCGCCGGCATCACCGCGGCTTCGACCACACCGAGCATGAAGCGAATCACGATCAGCCAGTAGGCGTTGGACACGACGCCGGTCAGGGTGGCGAGGCCGCCCCAGAAAATCAGGCTGAAGAAAATCAGCTTTTTCACGCTGTGCTTCTGCGCGTAGATCGCTCCCGGTACCTGGAAGAAAAAATAACCGAGGAAGAACAGCGCGCCGAGCAATGAAGACAGGCCCGGGGTGATCATCAGGTCGGCAGCCATGCCGGAGGCGGCGGCAAAGCCGTAGTTGGCGCGGTCGAGATACGCCAGGCTGTAGGTGATGAACACGATCGGCATGATGTACCACCAGCGGCGGGCGGCGAGGGTTGCGGTTTTCATGGTGTTGCTCCTGAGCTTGTTGTTTTTGTCGCAGCAGGTTCAATGAATCGGTTGTCTGAGCGGGCCTCATCGCGAGCAGGCTCACTCCTACAAGGGTTATGTGTTTGCCGCTGCAGCTGTGACTGGCGGAGATCCAATGTAGGAGTGAGCCTGCTCGCGATCAGCGGCCTCGAATTCAGCGATAAGCTCGGATCGGGTCGGCAAACCCTCCATGTCCCCGCGACTCTGCACCGCCCGACTGCCAATCCAGTTCGCGCGTTGCACCGCCTCGGCAAAACTCTGATGCTCCAGCAGAGCACTGATCATGCCAACCGCAAAGCCATCACCCGCACCCACGGTGTCGACCACGTTGGCCACCGGCACCCCGGCGACAAAACCCTGATCCAGCTGCGTGCGGTAATAGGCACCCTGCGGTCCAAGCTTGATCGCCACGGCTTCGGCGCCCTGATCGAGATAAAACGCCGCGATGTCCGCCGGATCTTCGAACCCGGTCAGCAAGCGACCTTCGCTCAAGCCCGGCAAGACCCAATGGGCGAGGGCGGCGAGGCGGTTGATCTCGCGGATCATCTCTTGCTCGGTGGCCCACAGGCTCGGGCGCAGATTGGGGTCGAACGACACGCTGCGCCCGGCATGGCGCATGCGCGTCATCAGCTCGAACGACATTTCCCGGGCGCTCGCTGACAGCGCCGGTGGAATCCCGGTGGCGTGCAGGTGGCGAGCGCTTAGCAGGCTGTCAGTGATCGACGGCGATGACAGATGACTGGCCGCCGAGCCACGGCGGAAATACTCGACCTGCGGATCGCTGCCGTCGTCGTTACGCGACTTGAACTGGAAACCGGTCGGGTGCTGGTGATCGACCTCGACGTGACTGCAATCCAGACCTTCCTTGATCAAGGTCTCGACCACGAAACGTCCGAGGGAATCGGCGCCGACCCGGCTCAGCCACGCCACATTGAAACCCAGCCGCGACAGGCCGATCGCCACATTGCTGTCGGCGCCGGCAATGCGTTTGTGAAAATGCTCGACTGCAGCCAGATCACCGGTCTGCTCGGCGACCAGCATCGCCATTGTTTCGCCGAACGACAGAATATCGATGTCAGACATGGGCAGGCTCCAGGCGCGATTGACCAAGGCGGGCGAGGGCGGCGACGTGTTCCGTGGTCAACGCCACCAGATCATCGCCCTGCAACGGGTATTCGGCGGCACGCATAACGCCTTGGGCCATGTGCCGCAGCAGTTGTTCCCACAAATGCAGGTCGCTGACGGCGGGCGGCACCGCCACCAATTTGCCGTCGGCGCGGCGGGCCACGGCTTTGCAGTGCACGTAGCCGACGTGGCGTCCGAGCAGGCGTGCGGCGTTGGCGACGGACTGGTCTTGCCACTGCCAGTTGCCGATATCGAAGGTCATCTTGATCGGCAAATCATGCTGCTCCACCGCCGCGAAAAAACGCTGGAACGGCTCGATGCGGCCGCCCTGCAAGGTCTGGTCGTTTTCCACCAGCAACTGCACCGGGCTGTTGCCCAGCAGTTGTTTCAGCACTTGCAGATCACAGTTGTCGGTGAAGTAACCGAGCGAGACTTTCAGCCATTTCGAGCCGAATGCCTCTGCGTGTTGCAGGGCGTTGATCAGCTCGGGATTGGGCCGCGCCTGACCGGCGAGCCACAGTTCGCTCGGCGACGAATAGATGCTTTGCAGTCCCTGCGCCCGAGTGGCGGCTTGCAGTTGCTCGGGCACTTCGCGAGTCAGCAACTCTTCGCGCCACTCGATGCGATCAGCGCCAGCGGCGGCCAGCACATCGATGAAGAAGTCCTGCCCGCGTTGGCGCACAAGCTCGGCGCCGTAACTGGACAGGCTGATGGAAACGGCAGGTTTATTCATTGTTATCTACCTCTGAAACCGGTTTCATTTTTGTTCAAAAAAATCTGATTGATCTTCGTCGGGCGTTCGGGCGCCATCGCGAGCAGGCTCACTCCTACATTTGGAATGCGCTCCCCCTGTAGGAGTGAGCCTGCTCGCGATGGCGCCATAACAGTCACCGCAAAGATCCTCGGGTAGACCCGCGCTCAACCAGCACCGGCGCAAAATCCACTCTGCGCGCTATCTCGACATCCCCCCGCAAACGCTTGAGCAAACACTCAAACGCCCGCGCGCCAATCTCGGCTGTGGGCTGGGCGAGGGCGGTAATCCCGCTGCCGACCAACGGGTACCAATCCAGATCATCCAGGGCAATCAGCCCGACATCCTCGAACAATCGGCAACCGATTTCACGCAAGGCCAGGGTACAGGCCAACGCTGCCACGCCATTGGCGCAGAACAGCGCTTTCGGCCCATTCGCCGGTTGTTTCAAAAAGTGCTGAAGTTGAGTGGCGAGTTCTGCGCCGGTTTCCAGCACCGCCCCGGTCAGACCGGAACGCTGGGCCATCTGCTGCTGAAAACTGCTGACCCGCTCGATCCGCGAACTGGTGCCGTCAAACGGCTCAGTCACCAGCAACACATCGCGATAGCCGCGCTGCTCAAGGTGCGTCAGGGCCATCTCGACCGCCTGCGGATTGTTCAGCCCGACCATGTCGCTGTCGAGGCCATCGACCTTGCGGTCCACCAGCACCAAGGGCATTTCCCGGTGCAACTCGTGGAGTTCGTCACGGTGATGGCCAAGGGTGTTCACGATCAGCCCCTCGATGTTGTACGAGCGCAACAGCGCCAGATGCTGGCGCTCCTGCTCGTCGTCGCGGTCGGTGTTGCACACCACCAGGCTGTAGCCGTGCGCACGGCAGGAGGTTTCCACCCCGTGCATCACGGCAATCGAATAAGGGTTGCGGATATCGGCCACCAGCATGCCGATCAGGCGCGTGCGCCCGCGTTTCAGACCACGGGCCATCTGGTTCGGGCGATAACCCAGCTCACTGATCGCCTGCTCGATACGCAAGGCGATGGCATCGGAGAGCAGGGCGCGGTCGTCGCCGATGAAGCGCGAGACGCTGGCCTTGGATACGCCGGCGCGTTCGGCAACATCAAGCATGGTCACGCGGCTGCGCTGGGCGGCGGAGAAGTCGTTCACGGTCTGAAACCTATTATTGGATTTATTCGTTTCATGCGCCTCGATGGCGCTGAAACCGGTTTCAGGAAACACCAGAAGCTGACACTCCGTCAAGTGAATGCGCGTGGTACTTCAACTTGGCGCCGACGGGCGGTGCTCAGCGTTATTGAAGTATATGCGCAATGCTCAGCCAAACAGGCCGGCAGCAATATTGATCGAAAAGCCCAGAATCGCGGTGTTGAACACAAAGCCGATCAATGAGTGCGCCAGGACGATCTTGCGAATGTCGCGGGTAGCCACGCCGACATCGGCAGTCTGCACCGCCACGCCGATGGTGAAGGAGAAATACAGGAAGTCCCAGTAATTGGGCGTGGTCAGACCTTCGGCAAAACGCAAGGCCGGTTCCTTGCCGGCCCAGGTGTAAAACAGGCGCGCGTAGTGCACACAGAAGATCACCCCGATCACCAGCCACGAACCTACCACGGTGACGGCGGCGAACGCGTAATGCAGAAGTTTGTGATGGGTATCCAGATCCTTGGTGCCGGCCAGTTCCAGGGTGATGGCGGCCAGGCTTGCCAATGCTGCGATACACACCACGAACAGCACCAGTCCGGCATTCTCGTCTTCGACGACGGCGATGCGTTTGACGTCCGGTGCCTTGGCTCGGGTGGCGAGCCAGAACATCAGGATCAGGTAAGTCCAGACGCCGGCGTTCCAGCCGATGAGGATTTTGCTGACGACGGAGTCGGCAGGGACCAGCAGGCCGGTGGCAAGGCCGACCAAAGCGGCGGCAGACAGGCGAGGGTGGGTGCGGGCGAGAAAGCGCATGGGGACTCGATGGGCCAGGATGTTTTTACACCTTAGCCCAGCGACGTCTCGGATGACCACTGACTTGACTGTTCGAATGACCTTGTGGGAGCGGGCTTGCTCGCGAAAGCGCTGTGTCAGCTACATGAATACTGACTGACACGACGCCTTCGCGAGCAAGCCCGCTCCCACAGGGTTCAGTGGTGTTTGGTAAAGCGATGTACGAGCTTCATGACCACCACGAAGAACAACGGGACGAAGATCACGGCCAATGTCGCCGTAATCATCCCGCCGATCACTCCGGTGCCGATCGCCTGCTGGCTTGCCGAACTGGCGCCAGTGGCGATGGCCAACGGCACCACGCCGAGGATGAACGCCAGCGAAGTCATGACGATCGGGCGCAGACGCAGGCGCGCGGCTTGCAACGTCGCGTCGATCAGGTCGTGACCTTCGTCGTACAGGCTCTTGGCGAATTCGATGATCAGGATCGCGTTTTTCGCCGACAGACCGATGATGGTAATCAGCCCGACCTTGAAGAACACATCGTTGGGCATGCCGCGCAAGGTCACCGCCAGCACTGCGCCGAGCACACCCAGCGGCACCACCAGCAGAACCGAAGTCGGAATCGACCAGCTCTCGTACAGCGCCGCCAGACACAGGAACACGATCAGCAACGACAGACCGAGCAAGATCGGCGCTTGACTGCCGGACAACCGTTCCTGCAACGACAGCCCGGTCCATTCCTGACCCAGACCCTTCGGCCCTTGGGCGACCAGACGTTCAATCTCCGCCATCGCTTCACCGGTGCTGTGCCCCGGCGACGGTTCGCCGGAAATCGCAATCGCCGGGTAACCGTTGTATCGGGTCAGTTGTGCCGGGCCTTGCGTCCATTTCGCCTGAACGAACGCCGACAGCGGCACCATGTGCCCGGCGTTGTTGCGCACATGCATTTTCAGCAGGTCATCGACCTGACTGCGCTGATCGCCTTCGGCCTGTACCACCGCCCGCTGCATGCGCCCCTGATTGGGGAAGTCATTGATGTAGGAGGAACCCACGGCGGTGGACAACACGCTGCCGATGTCAGCGAACGACACGCCCAGCGCATTGGCCTGCTTGCGGTCTACCTCCAGTTGCACCTGCGGCGCTTCGGCCAGCGCGCTTTCGCGCACGTTCATCAGCACCGGGCTTTTCTCGGCGGCGGCGAGCAGTTCGCTGCGCGCCTGCATCAATGTCGCGTGACCGAGACCGCCGCGATCCTGCAGACGGAATTCGAAGCCGCTCGACGTGCCGAGGCCGTCAACCGGCGGCGGCAACACAGCGAACGCGATGGCATCCTTGATCTGGCTCAGGGCGATATTGGCGCGATCGGCAATCGACGTAGCCGAATCGTCGCTGCCGCGCTCCGACCAGTCCTTGAGGGTGGTAAACGCCAGCGCCGCATTCTGCCCGCTGCCGGAGAAGCTGAAGCCGAGAATCACCGTGCTGTCGCCAACCCCTGGTTCACTGGCGTTATGCGCTTCGATCTGCTCGACCACCTGCACCGTACGGTTTTTGCTCGCACCCGGCGGCAACTGAATGTCGGTGATGGTGTAACCCTGATCCTCAACCGGCAGGAACGAGGAGGGCAGACGCGCAAAGCACAGGCCCATGCCGATCAGCAGCACGCCGTAGATCAGCAGATAACGCCCGCTGCGCTTCAGCGCGTAACCGACCCAGCCTTGATAACGATCGGTCAGTTGCTCGAAGCGGCGGTTGAACCAGCCGAAGAATCCGCTTTTCTCGTGGTGCTCGCCCTTGGCAATTGGCTTGAGCAGCGTGGCGCACAGTGCAGGCGTCAGCGTCAGGGCCAGAAACGCCGAGAACAGGATCGAGGTCGCCATCGACAGCGAGAACTGCCGGTAAACCACCCCCACCGAGCCCTGCATGAACGCCATCGGGATGAACACCGCCACCAGCACCAGGGTAATGCCGATGATAGCCCCGGTGATCTGCTTCATCGCCTTGCGCGTCGCCTCTTTCGGCGACAGTCCTTCAGTGGCCATGATGCGCTCGACGTTTTCCACCACGACGATGGCGTCGTCCACCAGAATGCCGATCGCCAGCACCATGCCGAACATGGTCAGCACGTTGATCGAAAAGCCCAGTGCGAGCATGGTGGCGAAGGTGCCCATCAGGGCCACTGGCACTACCAGCGTCGGGATCAGCGTGTAGCGGATGTTCTGCAGGAACAGGAACATCACCGCAAACACCAGCAGCATCGCCTCGCCCAAGGTGTAAACCACTTTGGTGATCGAGACTTTGACGAACGGCGAGGTGTCGTACGGAATCTTGTATTCGACGCCGGCCGGGAAGTAGCGCGACAGTTCGTCCATCTTCGCCCGGATCAATGTGGCGGTCGCCAGCGCATTGGCCCCAGGCGCCAGTTGCACGCCGACGGCGGTGGACGGCTTGCCGTTCAGGCGCGTGCCGAACTGGTATTCCTGACTGCCGACTTCGACCCGTGCCACATCGCCGATGCGCACGGTGGAGCCGTCCGGATTGGCCTTGAGCACGATGTCGGCGAACTCTTCCGGCGTCGACAACTGCCCCTTGACCAGAATGGTCGCGGTGATTTCCTGCGAGGATGGGTTGGGCAAGTCGCCAATACTGCCCGCCGACACCTGGGCGTTTTGCGCGACGATGGCTGCGTTGACGTCGGCCGGGGTCAGGTTGAAACCGATCAGCTTCTGCGGATCGATCCAGATCCGCATCGCCCGTTCGGCGCCATACAGCTGCGCCTTGCCGACGCCGTCGATGCGCTTGATTTCGTTCATCACGTTACGCGCCAGATAATCACTGAGCGCTACGTCATCAAGTTTGCCGTCGCTGGAGGTCAGGGTGATCAGCAACAGGAAGCCGGCAGAGACTTTCTCCACCTGCAGGCCTTGCTGATTGACCGCTTGCGGCAGGCGCGACTCGACCACTTTGAGGCGGTTCTGCACATCCACCTGCGCCAGCTCCGGGTTAGTGCCCGGCTGGAACGTCGCTTTGATCGTCGCGCTGCCGAGGCTGCTCTGCGATTCGAAGTACAGCAGGTGATCGGCGCCGTTGAGTTCTTCTTCGATCAGGCTGACCACGCTTTCATCGACGGTCTGCGCCGAGGCGCCAGGGTACACCGCGTAGATTTCGATCTGTGGCGGCGCGACATCGGGGTACTGCGCCACCGGCAATTGCGGAATGGCCAGCGCACCGGCCAACAGGATGAACAGGGCGACAACCCAGGCGAACACCGGGCGATCGATAAAGAACTGCGGCATATGAAAGCGTCCTGCTTACTGACCAGAGGTCTGGGCAAGTGGAAGAGGGGTGTCGTCGATCTGCACTTTTTCGCCTGGACGGGCGTGTTGCAGGCCTTCGATGACAATGCGGTCGCCGGGCTTGAGGCCGCCGGTGACGATCCAGCGGTCGTTTTGCACCGCGCCCAGTTGCACCGGCTGCTGGGCGACGCGCATCTGCTCGTCGACGGTCAGCACCTGGGCGATACCCGCGCTGTCACGCTGCACCGCACGTTGCGGCACGGTGATGCCGTTCTGTACGGTGGCTTGTTGCAGACGTACACGGATGAAGCTGCCCGGCAGCAGGTCGAGATCGGGATTGGGGAACTCGCTGCGCAGAATGATCTGGCCGGTGCCCGGATCGACGCTGATGTCGCTGAACAGCAATTTGCCCGGCAACGGATAGAGGCTGCCGTCATCCTGAATCAGCGTGGCCTTGACCTGATCCTGACCGACTGCCTGCAACTGCCCGGAACGGAACGCGCGACGCAGCTCGTTGAGTTCACGGGTCGACTGAGTAAGGTCGGCGTAGATCGGGTTGAGCTGCTGAATCAGCGCCAGCGGCGTGGTTTCGTTCTGCCCGACCAGCGCACCTTCAGTGACCAATGCACGGCCGACCCGCCCAGAAATCGGCGCGGTGACGGTGGCGTAGCCGAGGTTCAGCTTCGCGCGTTCCACTGCAGCTTTATTGGCCGCCACATCGGCGGCGGTTTGCCGGGCATTGGCGCGGGCGTTGTCGTAATCCTGAGCGCTGATGGCCTTGTCGTCGGTCAACTGCGCGTAGCGTTGTTCCTGCAGCCTGGCCTGGAAGGCATTGGCCTCGGCCTTGCGCAACGCGGCTTCGGCGCTATCGAGATCAGCCTTGAACGGTGCCGGGTCGATGCGAAACAGCACGTCACCCTTTTTCACGTCGCTGCCTTCACGGAAGGTCCGTTGCAACACCACCCCGGCCACTCGGGCACGCACTTCAGCGATGCGCGGGGCGGGGATACGCCCGCTCAGTTCGCTGCTGATCGACAGGGGGCGGGCCTCGATGGTCTCGATGCGCACGGTGGCTGGCGGCGCTTCTTCTTCGGCCTTCGAGGACGAATCACAGGCGCTCAGCAACAGCGCAGCGGCGATCAGGCCGAGCCCGGCCAGAAGATTTTTTGACATGTACCACCCCCAATATTGAAGCCCGCATCCTAAGGCCAGACGCCGAGGGTAGCGGTGAAGCTTTGTAGGCGCTGTGTGAAATTGTGTAAGGGTTTTACTCAGGGACGGGTGAGGGCGTATATCCTTTACGCCTTGAAATTTATTGCGACAGATAAACCGCCATCGCGAGCAGGCTCACTCCTACATTGGAACTGTGTCAGACACGAACCTTGTAGGAGTGAGCCTGCTCGCGATGAGGCCCAAACAGTCGCCACTGCACTTTCCTGGAACACCCCATGCCCAACATCCTCCTGGTCGAAGACGACACCGCCCTCGCCGAACTGATTTCCAGCTACCTGGAGCGCAACGGCTATTCCGTCAGCGTAATCGGCCGTGGTGATCACGTGCGCGAGCGGGCACGGATCAATCCGCCGGATCTGGTGATCCTCGACCTGATGCTGCCCGGCCTTGACGGCTTGCAAGTCTGCCGCTTGCTGCGCGCCGATTCGGCAACCCTGCCGATCCTGATGCTGACCGCGCGCGACGACAGCCACGATCAGGTGCTGGGCCTGGAAATGGGCGCCGACGATTACGTCACCAAACCCTGCGAACCACGGGTTTTGCTGGCCCGAGTGCGTACTTTGCTGCGGCGCAGCAGCCTCGGTGAACCGATGACGGTCAATGACCGCATCGTCATGGGCAATCTGTGCATCGACCTGTCGGAGCGCACCGTGACCTGGCGCGAGCAACCGGTGGAACTGTCCAGCGGCGAATACAATTTGCTGGTGGTGCTGGCCCGGCATGCCGGGGAAGTGCTGAGCCGCGATCAAATCCTGCAACGCCTGCGCGGCATCGAGTTCAACGGCACCGACCGTTCGGTAGACGTGGCGATTTCCAAGCTGCGGCGCAAGTTCGACGACCACGCCGGCGAGGCGCGCAAGATCAAGACGGTATGGGGCAAGGGTTACCTGTTCAGCCGCTCCGAGTGGGAATGCTGAGCTGATGTTCAGAATCCTGTTTCGCCTGTATCTGGTGACGATCGTCTCCTACAGCGCGGCGATCTATCTGGTGCCGGATCTGGTGATCATGGCGTTCCGCGAGCGCTTCATCACCTACAACCTCGACTATTCGCGCGGCCTGCAATCGCTGATCACCCGGCAGTTCCACGCGGTGCCGCAGGACCAGTGGCCGGCACTGGCGCAGTCGATGGACAAAGACTTCCAGCCGCTGCACATCGCTCTGGCGCGCATCGACGACGCCGGTTTCACCGCCCCCGAGCAGGCGCGTTTGCGCCGTGGGGAAAACGTGGTGCGCATTGGCGATTGGGGATGGCGCACCTTGGCGGTCACGCCGCTGAACGAAGACGTCGCTGTGCAAATGGTGGTACCGCCGGACCCGCTGGACGTCAATCTGTTGTACTGGAGCATCAACGTGCTGATCGGCGCGAGCATGCTCGCCTGCCTGCTGCTGTGGATTCGCCCGCACTGGCGCGATCTGGAGCGCCTCAAGGGCGCTGCCGAACGCTTCGGCAAGGGCCACCTGAACGAGCGCACGCAGATCCCCGCCAGTTCCAATATCGGCAGCCTGGCCAACGTGTTCGACACCATGGCCGGCGATATCGAAAATCTGCTCAACCAGCAGCGCGACCTGCTGAATGCGGTGTCCCACGAATTGCGCACGCCGTTAACCCGTCTGGACTTCGGTCTGGCCCTGGCGCTGTCCGATGATTTGCCGGCGACCAGTCGCGAGCGCCTGCAAGGACTGGTCGCACACATTCGGGAACTGGATGAGCTGGTGCTGGAACTGCTGTCCTACAGCCGCCTGCAGAACCCGGCGCAGTTGCCGGAACAGGTCGAGGTTTCGCTGGATGAGTTCATCGACAGCATTCTGGGCAGTGTCGATGAAGAACTGGACTCGCCGGACATCGTCATCGATGTGCTGCTGCACGGTCAGCTCGAACGTTTCACGCTGGATCCGCGCCTGACCGCCCGAGCGATCCAGAACCTGCTGCGCAATGCCATGCGCTATTGCGAAAAACGCATTCAGATTGGCGTGCAGGTCAGCCCCGATGGTTGCGAGATCTGGGTCGACGACGATGGCATTGGCATCCCGGATGATGAGCGTGAACGGATTTTCGAACCGTTTTATCGACTTGATCGCAGTCGTGATCGGGCTACCGGCGGCTTTGGTCTGGGCCTGGCCATCAGCCGTCGGGCGCTGGAGGCGCAGGGCGGGACCTTGACGGTTGAAAGTTCGCCGCTGGGTGGGGCGCGGTTCAGGTTGTGGTTGCCTGACATGACTTGACCCGAAACCCGTGGGAGCGGGCTCGCTCGCGAAGGCGGAGTGTCAGTCGACATAAATTAATCTGACACACCGCTTTCGCGAGCAAGCCTGCTCCCACAGGGGTTTTGTGTTGGTCAGATCAGTTGGTTCGATTGAATCAAGCCAACCCCGGCCGTCTGCATCCGCTCCATCGCCGCTGCCAGTGACCCATCCCTGTCAATGGCACGACAGGCATCCAGCACCACGAACGCGTTGAACCCCGCCGCCCGTGCATCCAGCGCCGAAAACATCACGCAGAAATCCAGCGCCAGACCGACCATGTACACCGTGTCGATACCGCGCTCCTTCAGATAACCGGCCAGACCGGTGGTGGTGCGCCGGTCCGCTTCGAGGAACGCCGAATAGCTGTCGATGTCCGGATTACAGCCCTTGCGGATGATCAGTTGCGCTTGCGGCAGGTTCAGCTCGGGGTGAAACTCGGCGCCGGCAGTGCCTTGCACACAATGCTCTGGCCAGAGTACCTGCTCGCCGTAGGGCAACTGAATTACCTCGTAAGGCTGGTGTCCGGGGTGGCTTGAGGCAAAGGACGCGTGGCCGCTCGGGTGCCAGTCCTGGGCAATCTCCACCTGTTTGAACAGGCCACCGAGGCGATTGATCAGCGGCACGATCTGATCGCCTTCGGGCACGGCCAACTGGCCGCCGGGGATGAAGTCGTTCTGCACGTCAATGACCAGCAGGGCGGTGCGGGGTGAAATCTGCATCGGGGCTTCCTCCTTGGATAATCACCCGCTCAGCATAGTGGAGCGGCACTCACGCGCCCAGCTTGTCGACCAGGTGTTTTGCCAGGTCTTCCAGCGCCGGCGCCGGGTTGTGCCCGATCAACATCCACGCATGCTCACCTTCGGTCCAGTACACCACGTTCATTTCGTGGCGCCGTTCGTGCGCCAAAGGCTGGCTGCCACTGTTGGAGCGAGTCACGCACAAGGCCAGCGGCCCGTGTTTCGCATCGAGATAGGTCAGTTGCGCAATCGGCACACCGTCGTACTCGAGCATTTGTGCACGCTTGAGTTCGGCGCCCGGCAACTTCACCAGTGCCGGCGACAGACTCAGCCCCAAGCGTGCATCTACCGCACGCAGTTGCGATCGCTGGCTGGCTTCGTCACTGGGCAGGTGATCGAGGGTTTGCGGCACATACAGTGCCATGTAGTCGCCCACCAGGGCGCGCCAGTTATGCGTTTGCTGCGTTTGCCAGGCGAGAAACAGGCGATCGGCCAACACGCCGCCCGCCAGCAGACTCGCGGCGGCCGCACCGATGAACCAGCGTCTGCTCAGGCCTGGCTGCTGAGGGGCGGGGATGGCATCGAGGCGCGCCTGCAAACGTTCCAGCGGTGCCTGTTGCGCCAGTTCGTCATAGGCATCCTTGTACGGCAGGCTGCTGCGTTCGAACCATTGCACGCGCAGGCTGAGCAACGGGTCGTCGGCAATCGCGCTGTCGAGCTGGCTGCGATACGCGGGGTCCAGCTCGTCATCGAGGTAGGCCACCAGTTGTTCGTCGGAGGGCCTGTTCATGGGTGGTCACCTCCGGTGGTTTTCGGCACGGCTTGCAGGGGCGGATATTCAGCCAGTTTCAGTCGCGCGGTGGCCAGACGGCTCATCACCGTGCCGATCGGCACTTGCAGGATCTCGGCGACTTCGCGGTAGGACAGGCCTTCGACATAGGCCAGGTACACGGTTTCGCGTTGGGTCTCCGGCAACGCATCGACCCGGCGGATCACCTGCGCCGCCATCACATGAGTCTGCGCGGCGTATTCGCCATCGAAGGCCAGTTGCCCGTCGGCATCGACCTGACCGGCGCCCTGACGCACCCGGCGGGCGCGCACTTCGTTGAGCCAGATTGAATGCAAGATGCTCAGCAGCCAGCGATCCATGCGCGTGCCGGCCACATATTGGCCGGCACGTTCCAGCGCCCGTACACACGTGGCCTGCACCAGATCCTCGGCCACGTGCCGATTGCGCGACAGCAGCAGGCCGTAGCGCTACAGCCGCGCCAGATGCTGTCCGAGTTCCGCTCTGAATGCCTGATCGCTGACGATGATGGCGTTCCTTTATCTATGTCAGGTTTTCGATGAATCGTTGATGGCTTCAGCCAGGTCCTGGTATTCCTCGCAGGCGGTGCCGCAAATCGATTTGATCTGCTGCAATTGCTCCTGCGCCAGGTCGACGCGGCCTTTGATCACATAGGCTTCGCCGAGGTATTCACGCACTTGCGCGTACTGCGGATCGAGTTTCACCGATTGCAGGTAATAGCCGATGCCTTCATCGGTACGCCCCAGTTTTCGCGTGGCGTAACCGCGATAGTTGAGGGCTTTGGCGGTGTTAGGTTGTTGCAGGGTGTCGAGCAGAGCCAGGGCCTCTTCGTAGCGACCGTCCTTGGCCAATCGGTAGGCATTGTCGGTGCGATCGGCATCCCGTACGGCGCTGCTGGTCTGCAGCACACATTTCTGTGATTTGCTGTCCCAGACCTGGCCTTTGGGGCAGTTGGGCTTCTGTACGGGCGCGCTTTCATCACCGTTGGCAAACGCCATCGATGCGGACAACACGGTGACCAGCAGCAACGGGGCGGCGAACATAACGGAACGGATAGTCATGGGCAAGGCTCCACAGAGGGTTATGTTTCACTTTGAACACCACCGCACGGCATTTTATTCATTGCTTTGTCAGGCTCTGTTCAAGGTACGCGCAAATCGCGGCGTTATGCTCGGCTACGCCCGCCGTCCATCCAGCGCTTTGCCATGCCCCGGCGCTGACACACGAGGAACTGCCATGAAAGAGCAGGTCCATCACTCCGCTGCTGCCGGCTACAAGACTGCCGCTGACACCTACATCAAGGGCCGCCCGGACTATCCGCCGCAGGTCAGTCAGTGGCTGACCCAGACGTTGGGTCTGGACAGTCACAAGACCGTCATCGATCTGGGCGCCGGCACCGGCAAGTTCACCGGCCGGCTGGCGGCCACCGACGCGCAGGTGATCGCCGTGGAACCGGTGGCGCAGATGCTGGAAAAACTTTCCGCGGCCTGGCCGCAGGTGTTGGCAGTGAGTGGTACCGCGACCGATCTGCCACTGCCTGACGCGTCCGTGGATGCAGTGGTCTGCGCGCAGGCGTTCCATTGGTTCGCCACCCCGGAAGCCCTGACGGAAATCGCCCGCGTGCTCAAGCCTGGCGGCAGACTCGGGCTGATCTGGAACCTGCGCGATACACAGGTCAGCTGGGTGCCGAAACTCGACGCTATCGTCAATGCTCTGGAAGGTGATACGCCACGTTATTACACCGGTCAATGGCGCGAGGTGTTTCCGCATCCGGCGTTCGGGGCGTTGCAGTTACAGCAGTTTCATCACGGACACACCGGCTCGCCGGAAGACGTGATTTTCAATCGGGTGCGCTCCACGAGCTTTATTGCCGCATTGCCGCAGACGCAGCGCGACAAGGTTGATGAGCAGATTCGCGCGTTGATTGCCTCGGAGCCGGCGTTGCGTGGGCGGCATGTGCTGACGGTGCCTTATGAGACGGCGGCTTATGTGGCGGTGAAGGGCGGTTAGATCGGCGGTGCAGCCCTTCGCGAGCAGGCTCGCTCCCACAAGGATCGGTGGTGAATGCAGAACTGCGTTCACCGAATATCAATGTGGGAGCGAGCCTGCTCGCGAAGAGGCCAGCCCTGACACTGCATCTCTCGAAGCAGTCCCGCATTTGGCCGAACCGCCATCGTGATGCCTTGGTATAGTTCGGGCCTCATTTTCAGCCCGGTAAAGGATCACTGCCATGACTCAATACACCGCCTTCAGCGTCGAACTGGCCGACAACATCGCGCATGTGCAGATCAATCGCCCGGAAAAGATCAACTCGATGAACGCCGCGTTCTGGAGCGAGATCGTCGAGATTTTCCAGTGGATCGATGACACCGATGAAGTGCGGGTGGTGGTGCTGAGCGGCAACGGCAAACACTTTTCCTCCGGCATCGACCTGATGATGCTCGCCGGCGTCGCCAATGAACTGGGCAAGGACGTCGGCCGTAACGCGCGCCTGCTGCGGCGCAAGATTCTCACCCTGCAAGCCTCGTTCAACGCCGTCGACAACTGCCGCAAACCGGTACTGGCGGCGATTCAAGGCTATTGCCTCGGCGGTGCGATCGACCTGATCGCCGCGTGCGACATGCGCTACGCCGCCGAAGACGCGCAGTTCTCGATCAAGGAAATAGACATCGGCATGGCTGCCGATGTTGGCACTTTGCAACGGTTGCCACGGATCATCGGGGACGGCATGCTGCGTGAACTGGCTTACACCGGGCGCACTTTCGGCGCAGATGAAGCGCGCAGCATCGGTCTGGTCAATCGTGTTTACGCTGACAAGGAGCTGCTGCTCGAA
>Ga0105250_10000382_pt1 | contig 33144 bp, 41 predicted proteins | sample KBSS54metaG_FD_80425 | JGI IMG/M metagenome (GOLD analysis project Ga0105250, IMG submission 80425) | Switchgrass rhizosphere microbial communities from Kellogg Biological Station, Michigan, USA - KBS S5-4 metaG | ecosystem: Host-associated > Plants > Roots > Rhizosphere > Soil | place...
GCAGGCAAAAGGGCGCTTACTGCAAGCGCAAAGCTACCTGGAAAATGCCGAGTCTCGCGCGCGGGATGTTGAAATCACTCTGAATCGCCTGATGGGCAACAACCGCGTGACGTTACCAGCCAGCGATAAGTGGGCGCTTTCCTTTGGTGATTTAAACCGCCAACTGACGAGTTTGGATGTCCATCCTCTGATCTTGCGCGCCAGCGCTGAGGAGCGAGCAGCATTCAAAGAGGCAGAGGCGATCAAAGCTTCTGGCCTGCCAAAGCTCAACTGGACGGTAAGCAAAAACACTCGTGAAGACCAGCTCGGACGACAACAGGCATGGCAAACCGGCCTGAACGTTAGCTGGGGCTTATTCCGCGGCGGTTCAACCAACGCCCAGGAAATTGCGGCGATTAAACGTGCCGAAGCGAGTCGTCAGCAGGTGCAGGAGCAACGCCGCGATCTGGAAAATCGTGTGCGTGCTGCCAACCAGAATGCCCACTCAACAGCGGAACGCGCCGTGCTGTATAAAAACCTGATTGTGGAATCCGATCGGATTCGTAAGGACTTCTTTGATCAGTGGTATCACTTAGGCCGCCGTTCATTGCTGGATGTATTGAGCGCAGAAAGCGATCTGTACAACAACCAGGTCAGTGAAGTCAGCAACCGTTTCGATAGCTATGCCGCCATTATCAGCGGATATGCTAACTCGGGCACGCTAAGTCGTTGGCTAACGACGGGGCGATAACAATTCCATACACCCGCTTCGGCGGGTTTTTTGTTTTAACCCAACGTAAACGAACGGGCTATTTGAGTTGGCAATGCTGCGTAAGTCACTTTAGAATCGCGGCGAATTTTTACCCAAGAGGAGAACGGCATTGGACACAAGTCCCAAACGATTACAGCAGGACCTCGCGGTAAGATAGCCTTCACGCTGTCTTAACTGCGCGTTAAGACGGTGAATTTCCTTCCAGAATCACCCCTTTTCATAAGCACAATGCGGCTGGTTCCCAGCGGTATTCGCACTGTCTGTAATCCATTTATTAATCTTTTGTTCCGCAAACAGAAAGCTGCGGATTGAGGTCTATCATGGATTGGAAAATCTTTTTACTGCGCGTCACCGTCGCGCTGGTTTTGGGTGCGCTGATCGGCAGTGAGCGCCAACTACGTCAACGCATGACCGGATTACGCACCAATGCGTTGGTGAGCACCGGCGCTTGTCTCTTCGTTCTGATGACACAAAGCGTGCCCGGCATCGCTACGGATGCGTCACGCGTTGCGGCTTATGTGGTTTCCGGTATCGGTTTCCTCGGCGGCGGAGTGATCATGCGCGATGGCTTGAACATCCGCGGATTGAATACCGCCGCCACCTTATGGTGCACCGCGGCCATTGGCGTGCTGTGCAGCATGGGATTGCTGCTGGAGGCGGCCCTCGGCTGCATGGTGATCCTGTGCGCGAATATACTGCTGCGTGAACTGGCCTTGGGTATCAACCGCCAAACCATCGTCTCAGCAGCCGAAGCGATGCAACACTACAAAGTACAAATCATCTGCCTCGCGCAGGATGAGGTTCAGGTTCGCAGCCTAATGCTGCACACGCTGGGCGGCAGCGGATTGCGCCTGCAATCACTGCACAGTGAGGATTTGGATCCGCCGCATCGCATGGAGGTGAATGCTGAGGTGATTGGCAATCCAACATTAACCGATCAGCTGGAAAGCCTGGTGAGCCGCATCAGTCTGGAAAAGGGCGTAAGTTCGGTGCGGTGGCAGGTGAATGAGTTGGAGCGTGATTGATATTTAGATGTGCTTTAGAAAACGTATCGCCATTTGATCGCCACTATGAATGACAAACAAAAAGCCACCTCAAAAGGTGGCTTAACTGCATGATTTTCATCGCTAAATTTGGTGGCCCCTGCTGGGTTTGAACCAGCGACCAAGCGATTATGAGAACCATAACTGAGCCTGATAAAACAATGAGTTACATAAAAATCAAGGTGTTATCTTGCCAATATCCTCCGATAAAGGCCAATATCCTTAACCTCCTGCGACACTTTTGCGACACTTTAGAGGGTTGAGCCTTAAAGCTTCTTCAAGATGGTTGGGTGCAAAATGGGCATACCTCATTGTCATTTTTATGTCGGTATGACCGAGAATTTTTTGCAGTACTAATATATTCCCGCCATTCATCATAAAGTGGCTAGCAAACGTATGTCTTAATACGTGAGTTAATTGGCCAGCTGGAAGTTCTATTCCAGCCCTTTCAAGTGCAGAGCGGAATGCGTAATAGCATGGTGTAAATAATTCACCATTCTTTTTAGGTAATTCACTGCTCAACTCAGGATCTATTGGGATACTACGATTACGTTTGCCTTTAGTTTTAATAAACGTAATTTTTCCCGCAGAAACTTGGCTGCGTCTGAGTTTTTCAGCTTCTCCCCATCGAGCGCCAGTGGCGAGGCATATTTTGGCGATTAATTCCAAATCCTTCGCGCTACTGTTTCGACATTCAGCCAAGAGCAAATCTATCTGTTCGTCAGTTAGATAAGCCATCTCACTTTCATCAGTACGGAATTGTCTAACGCTTTCCAGTGGGTTAGGTGCTGACCATTCTCCCAAACGCTTCAATTCATTAAACACAGCCAAAAAGTAGGCGTGTTCTAAATTCATTGTTCGAGGTGAAACTTTAGCGATACGTTTCGTTCTTGCAAATTGGCCATCAAGCCTTTTAGCCCGATATGCAGTAAATAATTGGGCGCTAAATTCATTGGCGGTAGGGGAACCCATGCATTCCGCAGCCCATAGCATTGAACTCTTGCGTTTCTCACCATCACGCAAAGTAATGCCATGCCTCTCAAACCAGAGATGAACCAAATCAGTTAGCTTTCTTATTTCTTTTTTTTCGCCGAGCCAAGGCGAGTCATCTACTTTTTGTAACGTATAGTTTTCAAACGCAAGTGCTTCGCCTTTAGTAGCAAACTTTTTTCGTATGCGTTTACCTTGTTTTCCGTCACTGCGGTTAACGCTATAGAAATCGGCTAACCATTGCCCGTCACTTAGTTTTCTTGGTGCCATATTATCTAATCGTCAGGGTTACGCGGCCTAATACAGATATATCATCAAGACCACAATCGAAAGCCATTCCTACACCGCTAACGCGAACTTTCTTAATGGGTATGCGCGTTAATGTTCTAATGCTGATTTTACCTTCGATCTCAACAAGCCATTCGCCGTCGTAAACCTCTGTGAATCCCATTTCAATCAAATACTGAGATTGTTCGTCAACAATTAGAACGGGGCGAAGTGGTTCTGTTTTTGGTGCCAATATCATTGTTTTGTCAATCATAATATAGCCAGCATCGAAGAGCTGGCCGTCAATCAACTTTTTGCGAGCTATGGTTGATGCATCCAGTTGTTGATCGTCGTATTTACGTCCCTTACCTGTCGCTAACCATTCAAGATTAATCCCCGTATCGGCAACGCATCTAACGACAATGTCAGCAGGAAAACCCCCACGTCTATAGCGACCAGCGAGGCTGCTAGACGCCATACCTAAGTGCTCTGCAAGCATGATTTTTTGGCTGAACCCGTATGCCTCTAAAACTCTGTCGAGAATTGGAGCGCTATCAGTGTCCATGTCTACTTGAAATTTGCTCATTCAAAGCCCTATTTGCGCCACTGCAAGTTGCAAAAAGCAAATTGATGTTGACATGTAGCTTTTTGAAACATAGAGTGCGCTTGTGGTTTTCAAAAAAGATATTGGCCAATATTGATGGATATTGGCACTTTCGATAAACGAAGGAGTTTGCATTATGCGACCCAACATTACAATCGTGATACCCGATCCCTACATCCCGCTAGAAGAGTACTGCCGCCGCACAGGCATGTCTAAAAGCACTGCTGAGAACCTGATTTCATACGGGAAGTTACCAATCAAGCCCAAAGGTGCCCAAAAAAAGGGGCTTGTTGAGGTGAATATGGCCGCTTTAACCGTAATGGCATTGAGCGAATGCCATGTTTCGCTTAATGCGTAATTAAGGCTATCAATTCGTAGAGTGCGAAACATGTACGATTACAAAGTTTCTGTACGCAATTATCTTGATGATGCTTGCCGGGCCTTTACGCTGGCGCACAACATCACTGATGTGGCCAAAGCAGTAGGGATGCAGCCTGCAACTCTCCGCAACAAGCTGAACCCTGAGCAGTCACACCAGTTAACGCTGATTGAGCTGCTTGCAATCACTGACCACACCGAAGATGCAACCATTTTGGACGGCATGCTGCGCCAGATTAATTGCCAGCCTTCTGTGCCAGTGAACAATGTTAAACCCGAAAACATGCAGTTTTGTGCATTAACCGCAGTGGCCAGTGTTGGTGCCATCGCCGGTGAAGCGGTTTCAACGGAGAAGATGACCGTTGCGCGCCGCAATCAGATTCTGGACAAGGCAAGCGATGCAATTCGCAGTCTGTCTTTACTCGTCTATTCCGTTGAGAGTCGTTTCCAAACCATGCCGGTACTTGCCGCTGCTGTTGATGTGGTCAGCGCCTCAATGCCCGGCATCGTTGCGTGAGGTGAATATGAGAGAAGTAAATGAAAGCGGCGAAACAGATTTCCATGCGTTTCGCCGTGGATATTCAAAAAATGGTGAGTTGCTTAGTGAGGGAATTGATCCTGCTGCGGTAGTCCCTGAGCAAGCGTTTCGCGCTCGATATACATCTGAAGGAACTCAATTGTGTCCTTTGCCTGTTCAACAGTCAGACCGGTAAATAATTCCCCAGCCGTAGGCAGCGGAGCCTGATCTTTCAGGTGGTAATGGAAGCGAAGGCAGGCCAAATGATTATGTAAAACGTATTCAAGTTCTGCGGGGATGATAATCGGGACTTGTTTATTACTCATTGAATTTCCTTATTTCTGGCTGTGTAGAGACTCCAGATTACCATGCGCCGGACATGTATATAAGCCGGTACTAATGCGAGGTGTTCATGATTTGTTTTGTGCGATATCTAAAAAATCAGGCTAAGCCCCCTCAGTTACCAAGTTTTGGACATGGCTGGATTCAACTGCCAAATGGTCGCAGATGGAATCCGGGTTTAACTACCAGAAATCGGGGAGAGAAAATTGAAAGCAAGCGATGAGCGCTGGGTGGCCATTCTCCGTCAGATGGTTTCTGGCCATACCACGCAGGCGCACAAAATCTGGGAGCGGCTAAGCGAACATCAGCGCGGCGTCATATTGCATGCAGCTGGCCTTAAGTCTCGTCACTGTCGTTATTCGTGGGGGCAATTTTCAGATCGCGAGTTGCATCAGATTAAGCGCGGTCTGCAACGTCTTAAATGCATGGTCGAAATGTTTAAAGGGCTGGGTTCGATGGCATTTCAGCAAGAAAAACAACCTTCGGCGTCCGCCCTTCACTGTGCGCGTTCAGTTCCAACGGTGCCGGGTACGCCTGCACATGAACTAATTCAGGCGCGGCAGCAGCTGCGCGATCAAGTGGCCAATCGTGCCAATTAAGGAGCTTGCATGAATACCATTGCTGTAGAAAAGAAAGGACTGCTGGCAGATTTTCGCGACTGGGGCATAAGTGCTGAATACGCTAATTTCTTTATTGAAAAGTGTGATGACGATGGTAAATCGGTTGCGCTTCGTACTTTCATTTTCAACGACACGATCCAGCTTCAGGATTCAATTCAATGGCTGTCAGCATGCACTGCATTCTGGTGTCGTGCTTATCGCGAAGCCGAAAATAAGGTGGCGCAAATAGAAGCATTAAGCGCGATTCGCTCATTGTATTTTGCTGCGGGTTTTGTCAGCGCCTCGCCAGTGGTTGCATTGATTCGTTCATGGTGGAGCAACACGTTTGAGCTTCATCAGTTACCAGCGCCTAACAAATCACAGTCACAGAAAAGCGGTTTCCGCTCTGTATTACTGAACGCTTCTTTCCTTCACCACTAAACCTCAAAACGCACGATTTTGCGGCTTCCACTCAGGTGGCCGGGGATTCGTGCGTCTTGAAATGGAGAAACATGATGAAAATGACCCGTGAGGACTTACCAAATAAATCGGCCGGCAGTGTAGAGCTGATGCAGGAGCTTTGCACCGAGGCGCGGATTGAAGGTGGTAAGGATGTGGCCACGAAACTGTCTGGCCGTCTTGATCGTCTGGCGACTCATGCGGCAAATAAAGGGCTATCCGCTGCTGAGATTGTTGAACTAATCCGCCAGGAAGCTGAAGCCATCGACAGCAAAGGCGGTGCGCTGTGGCAGTAAAAGAACATCACATCAAAATTGCCCCGCCGTATTTCAATGCCGTGTTAGATGGCACTAAAAAAGCTGAGCTGCGTAACAACGATCGCGCCTATAAAGTCGGTGATGTGCTTTCGCTGGTTGAATATGCACAAGGCAGTTACACCGGGCGCGAGTGGGCAGCGGTGATCACTCATATTCTGCCGGTGTCTGATGTGATACCTGATGGCGGTAATTGGGTTGTTCTGTCAATTAAGGCGGTAAATCCCAGCGATGCGCGCAACTACCTCTATTTCGGTTACGCATTATGAGAGTGCAGATTGACGGGGTTTACTCCGTGCGTGCATTTACGCCAGTAAAACCGGGCAAAGAGTATCAGCTTGTACTGGAAAAGCTGGGCTGGGTAATGATTGATGGCCGTCGTGAGCAACAGCCGCTGACGATGGCAATTTACGCCAGCCAGGTGTTACTGGTGCGCGATCTGGTCTCTGACAACGTTGGGCGTCAGGTGCTGCGCGGCCAGATGAATACCATTGTCAGCTATGTCAGTGAAACCCGCCGCATTGCTGAACTGGCACAAATCGCCCTTGATGAACTGAATCGGTTACAGGCTAAGAATGTCTGAGCACTGTGCTGATCTGCTGCAAGGTGAATATCACGCCGTCAATCAACAGCGGCGTGATTTTTTTGGCATGTCTGCACCGGCTGACATGTCCCTTTCAGAGCGTCGTCTCTGGAATGCAAACCCCGAAGACCATAACTGGCGTAGCCAGTACCTGCATGACATGCCAGACTATCTGGCTGGCTATTTTGGTGACCGCTACCAAAAATTGCTGGCAGGTAATGAAGGTCGTCGTCGTGCCAATGCGTTTCTGCGTAAAACTATTGGCCAGAACGTATTGCCACGCCTGCAACTTGTCAAATATCGCTACAGCCTTCCGGCCACCGCTGCGCATGAACTACCGTTCATTAAGCAGCTGGAAAAACTGGCCACGCTGGACAGGCAGAGCATCCGCGATCTTGCCTATAAGGTTGGCGTGTTTATGGCGCAAAGCCTGGCTGATTTTACCTCCGCTATTTCCCTGCCAGACGATACCGAAGAAGCGGCAATCATGCTGATTGCCTATCGCTTTATCGCTGAGCTATCCGCATTAACCGGCACTATCCCGCCTTACTGGACTGAATATCAGTCCGGTAAATGCGTGCTTGAAATGCGTAAAGCGCAGTCTGGCCTGCTTCGCATGATGGCACCAGAATGGTGGCGGGGCAGACTGAAGCAAATGCGCGATCTGCAACGTGAACACATGGCCATCGCAGTGGGGCAAGTGCAGAAAGCAGCCTCCGCTTACGTCTCGCGCGGTACGCTGGCGGAATGGGTTGAGCAGAAGAAAAGAAACCGAGAATTTTTCAAGCGTCACGACCTGATAAATAAAGAAACCGGTGATCGTATCGCGCTGGATGAAATGGTCAGCCGGAGTAATGCAAATCCCGCGATACGCCGCCGGGAGCTGATGACCCGAATGCGCGGCTTTGAGGATGTGGCAGAGGAAACAGGCTGCGTCGGGCAGTTTTTTACAATGACTGCGCCATCCAGGTTTCATGCGGTTTACAGCAAAGGTGGCTTTGTCACGCAATGGAATGGCTCAAGCCCGAAAGACACCCAGCGTTACCTCTGCAAAGTTTGGTCAAAAATCCGCGCTGCACTGTCCCGTGAAGGCATTCACGTTTTTGGCTTCCGTGTTGTAGAACCGCACCATGATGGGACGCCACACTGGCACATGCTGCTGTTTATGCTGCCTGAAAACGTACAGCGGGTGTGCGACATCATGGCGCGTTACGCTCGCGAAGAAGATGCGCACGAGATGAACACAGACGAATCGCGTAAAGCGCGCTTCCACGTTGAAGCCATTGATCCCGAAAAAGGCAGTGCTACAGGCTATATCGCTAAATACATCTCAAAAAATATCGACGGCTTTGCGCTGGAAGGCGAGAAAGACGATGAGACCGGCGAAAACATGCGTGAAATGGCAAAAGCCGTTTCTGCGTGGGCTTCACGCTGGCGCATTCGTCAGTTCCAGCAAATTGGAGGTGCGCCGGTCACTGTCTGGCGTGAACTGCGTCGGCTCGGGGAAACAAGGCTTCCCGACACAAAAATGGATGCGGCACTGGCTGCGGCATCCGTTGCAAGCTGCTGGGCGTCTTACACCATGCTCCAGGGTGGGCCGCTGGTCGCTCGCGAAGATTTGCTGATCCGTCTTTGCTATGAACTCACTGAAATGGGTAATGAATACGCTGAGGACGTACAACGCGTCAGCGGTATCTATTCTCCTCGCGTGCCTAATTCTGAATTTTATACGCGTCTGGTTAAGTGGGAAAAGGTCGCTAAATTGGCCGAAGCGCCAGCGGAGGCTGGTTTTTCTGGCGGCATCGCCGCCCCTTGGAGTTCTGTCAATAACTGTACGGGGCCGGAGCGCCGACGGTTAGAGCTGGAACTAAAAGCGAGAGGGTTTGAGGGGAGTGAGGAGGAAATTTCACTGTTGCTTAAGGGGAGCGGCATCTCATTTAGAGGGCATGGCACCGTGAAATACCAAGCGGAGCGGTTAATAGACGTTGTTGATCTCAACGAATTTGAATGCTGGCCGGGTTGGTCGTCAGGCTAATGCCCAGTATTTAAACATGTTTATAGCGGATGAATCCCAAAAAAAGGTTCATATTTGATAAGAGATATTATACTGTATGCGTATACAGTGTTTTGCGTAAGGGAGGTGTAAATGTCTGCTTCGCTAGGTCAGATAGTAAAAGTTGAACGGATTGATTTTATTGTTAAATTGCTGATTTTTTCACAAGCTCAGGGAGAGCGCAGAGCATTATTAGACGAATGGTTGGGCGAACTGACTGAAGATTTGCTTAGTGATATGAAAAGCGAGGCAAGAATAACAGCCCCTACTGACGAGGGGCGATCAAATTAAGAGGCCTGGAGTAGCTTAAGTGTTAGCTGCTTTTGAGCGTCTGACATGCCGCTAATCACCTGCTGAATTAGCAAGTCGCCGGTTTTGGCGCTAGGGCTGATAGTGTGGGAAAAAGTAAGGTTCATAACAAAAGTATGACCACACTCAACGTCTGCGCAGGCACAATAGATGTCAGCGATATCACGATGTTTACGGTTGGTTTTACGGATAACAGCTTTAGAACCGCACTCTGGGCACTCAATTTTTAACACGCGCATATTTGCGGCTCCGGCATGAAAGTTATGCCTGGATTTTATACGTTTTAGCATTACACCGCATCCTTGTTCGTTGATTCTTGGTCAAATTTTAGGTACAGGTGTTCCGGCACGTCCGGATCACCGTTGACCGCCTGCATCAGGCGTCGCTGCAACGGTAACACTTCGTTTTTCTTATAGGTCGCTTCAATCTTCTCCGGGTCGCCGAGACCGCCAGCGTTTTGCGGGATGATGCCAGCCAGTCCGGCAGGGAAGCGGTGAGCGTTAAGAACGTCCTGCGCACTAATATTTTTCACGTTGGCAAATTCATCCTTCGCGCCAATGTCACCCATCTGAATGAACTGCACGCCTTCCTTATCGCCGCCGGGGATATTCACCAGAATAGTGCTGAAGTTACCGATCCCTTTGCTGTTGGCCAGCTGCGCCTCAATTTCTTCCTCGACCTCGTCGGTCATGTTCGGGTCAGTGGTATAGAGAATTCCGCCGGTGTGCGCGCCGTTGTGGTAGTAGCGACGGCGAAAAATCACCGCTTCGCTGTTAAGCAGGGCGGAGTGAATGCCGCCGATGTAGTCCGGCAGGCCGTAAATTTGCTGCTGCGGGTCATACATCTTGATAAAAATTACGTCTTCTTCTTCATAAACCAGCGGCTCACCCTGCTGTAAGACGACAAATTCCCCGCTGCGACGGCGGCGCATGTACAGGCCCGGCATGGGTTCGAGCGCGATCACGTCGCCCCAGCCATTGCGAATTTTCACGATGGCCAGATCGCCGAACGTCAGAAAATCCATTGCACCGGCTTCAAGGTTGTCATGCGACAGGCCGCCGCCGAGGTAATTCGACAACACCATGTTTTTGCGTGCGTGAAGGATGCCGCCGTGCTGGCCATTGAGGTTAATCAGCTGCGCCAGCGCCAGCCGGTCAATGGGCAGGCTGTAGTGGTCGTAGTCGTTGTCGTACCAGACGTCGCGATAATCGGTGCCGGTGGTCAGAACGGGTTCAGGTTTGCCGAAGCGCAGCACCGACATTTTGCGCTTGCCTGCTTCCTGCTGTGCGCCGCTGGCGCGTTGCTTATATCGTTTTTTCATGCTGCCTTCTGAAACTTCCATTTGGATGTTGGTTTGTGTTCGTAGTTAAGCGGCTCATTGTCTAATCCGTGCATAATCGCCCAGGCGGCTTCGGCGTGGCCGGTTTCCGCTGTACGGTCAGCAACAAAGGTCACCGCGCCGCCTGCTTTCGTCACGGCGCGTCGGATAGACATAAACGAGGCCGGAACCTCCTTCAGTTCCTGATCCCATTCGATGCGACCACTTTCCACCACGTCCACGGCTTTCAGCACCAGACGATTTTTTGTGTTCAGGTCGTAGCGAATGGGTTTCAGCACGCGCATGGCAAAGGGGTGGATGTTGTCGTAAACACCCTGGCCAATGCCGGTCACGTCAACGCCGAGATAAGTGAAGTTGTAGCGGCTAAACAGCTTTTTGATTTCGCTCGCCTGATGGCGAAAGTTCATGCCCCGCCAGTTGATGATCGCCAGCACGCGGAATTTTTCACCGGCCAGCACCGGCGGCGCCAGAATCACAAACGTGGACAGGTCGCCGGAGCGTGCCGGGTCGTAGCCGCCCCATACCGGACGTTCGCCAAACGGGCGGCGCGCTTTCGGGTCGTGATCCTGCCAGAGCGACACGTCAGTGGCGCACTTCTCCAGGTCGGAAAAGCTGAAAACCGCATCTTTGCTGTCCACGAACACGCACATATAGAGCATGTTGAAGGTGTCTTTGCTGTAGCGGTTGCGCAGCTTTTCAATGCTGGCCAGATTGAAGCCACCGGCAATCGCGTCTTCCATCGTGATGACGTAGCGCCACTGGCCATCGGCACACAGGCGGCCGCCGTCGCGCATCGCATCGAACGTGGGAAAATCAACGGCGTCGCGCTTCTTGCTGCCGCGCTTCCATTCTTCGCCCGTCCAGAACGGGTAGGCCTGATGCGTTTTGGCAGACGGCGTGGAAAAGTAGGTGGTGCGCCATTTGTCGTGCGTGGCCATTGCCGATGCGACTTCGTTAAGCCTGGCGAAATTCGGTACCCAGAAATATTCGTCGCAATACAGGTGGCCGCTGTATGACTGCGCGGTATTTTTGTTGGTGGAAAGGAAACGCAGCTCCGCGCCGTTACTCAGGCGGATAGGGTTGCCGGTCAGCGTGATGCCGAAATATTCCTGGGCAATGTTCACGATGTAAGAGCGGAACACCTCCGCCTGCGCGCGCGATGCGGATAAGAAAATCTGCGGATCGCCAGTCAGCACGGCATTTTCAAACGCCTCAAACGCAAAATACCAGGTCGCGCCTATCTGGCGGCTTTTAAGGATGTTGCGCACCTGCTGGCCAATGTTGATGCGCAGATGCATCTGGTAGCCAAACAGGTGTTCTTCAGCCCAAACGTTGAGATCGTCAGCGCTAAGCCCGGAAATATCGTTTTTGTTGTACTTGCGCTTGCCGCGTGGCGTGTCGCTGCCTTCGTTATTGGCATAGTTTCCGCCGTCGCCGGATGTATCAGGCCGCGCGGCGGCCATCTTCTCTTTGTGCTTGTTCTGCTGCGCGCGCAGTTTCACCGAGTGCGTGATCAGCTGTTCCAGTTCTTTCAGCTCAAGCTCTGTTTTGCCGTCGCGTTTGGTCAGCAGCTGGATGCGGCGCTCAATCGCGTCCTCTGTACTTTCATGGCTGAGCATGTTGGCCCAGCCTTCTTTTTCAGCCCAATAGTAAATAATCCGCGCGTTTGGCAGATTTAATTCACTGGCGATTTCCTTTGGCGTGTATCGCCTTAAATACAGGGCGCGCGCAACGCCGCGTAATTCTTCACTGTATTTTGCCATCAGTCCTTTTTCATTTGTTTATTTGTCTGGTGGCCATTATGCCGCCGTGATGAAAATAAAAATTCCGCTTCGATTCGCATGACTTCGACTAATTAACGTTATCCGAATGTATTGGAATTTAGCTGGGTGCGCAGGGCGTTTTATTTGTGAATAATGGCCCTGCTGTTACGGAGGGCGAAAAAATATATGTCACAGCTGAGCACTGACTGGTTGTGTATTGCCACCGAGGGGGACACGGTAGACCGCAGGGAATTAAGGCGAGAGTGGTTAATTGATGCTGCTGAAACATATAACCCTGAATTATACGCTGCACTTATTTGGCCGGAGCATGAACGCGATTACGGAAATGGCGGCAGCGTAAAAGAAGTTATGTGGCAGGAAGGAGAGGACGGGCTGGTAAGGCTGTACGCAAAAATCGTTCCTAACCTGAGCCTGATTGAAGCCAACAAACGCGATCAGCTTATTTACTTTTCGGTTGAACTGACTGAAGACGGAGACTTTCGCGGCACGGGGCGTTCCTATCTTGAGGGGCTGGGCGCAACGGATTCACCTGCGAGCGTAGGCACCACACGAATGCGCTTCAGTACGCGCAAAAATATTAAGTCCGGCAGCTATCGCTATAAGTTTGGCCGGGACGGAAAAGTTAAACAGGAAACAGAGATGAAAGAATGGCAGAAGCTGTTTGGAATTAAGCCGAAGAAATTCGCCGAAGAAGAAACCACTACGGTTGAACCGCTGGCAGATGACAAACTTCAGGCGCTGGCCGAAGCGTTAAATAATATTGAAACGCGCGTTTCAGCGATTGAATCACAACTGGCATCAACGCAGGAAGATGTTGAAGCCATTGCGGATGTTGTGGATACGCAGGAATTTGCAACGTTGCGTGACAACATCGGCGCAGTGATTAAAAACTTTGGCAAGCTGGATAACAAAATCACCCAGTTGCCTAAGCACCATCGCGGCGATAATCCTAAAGGTCGCAAGTTCAAGTTTATTTAATTCCGCGTCTGCCGGGGAAGTACTAATTCGCGTAATTGCGAGAGGATGATTTATGCAATTAAACCAACGCGCAGTGATGTTTATTGACGCTTACGCCAAAGGTCTGGCGGAAAACTATGGCGTCACTAATCCTTCACGCGCATTCAAGCTGAGTGACCCACAAGAAACCAGCCTGCGCGCGGCGCTGCTGGAGTCTGTTGAGTTCCTCAGCATGATCACAGTCGCAGACGTTGACCAGCTGAGTGGCCAGGTAGTTTCGGTGGGCGCGTCAGCACTGCACACCGGGCGCGTGGCCGACGGGCGCTTTTCTAAGCGTGTCGGCGTGGACGGCAATGAGTACAAGCTGGTCGAAACCGATTCCTGTGCCGCGCTGCGCTGGGATCTGCTGTCTATGTGGGCCAACGCCGGGGACGAAGATGAATTCTTCCAGATGGTGCAGACCTTCTCCAATCAGGCGTTTGCGCTGGATATGTTGCGTATTGGCTTTAACGGTAAGTCCGTTGCAGCGACTACCGACCCGAATGCGAACCCGAATGGCGAAGACGTCAACATCGGCTGGCATGCCCGCATGGGAGCGTTCAAAGACGGTGTTCAGATTATGGACGACCCGGTCACCCTGGACGATGCAGGTGATTACCACTCGCTCGATGCGATGGCTTCTGACCTGATCAACACCAAGATTCCGGCACAGTTCCGCAACGATCCGCGTCTGGTGGTTCTGGTTGGTGCTGACCTGGTGGCAGCAGAGCAATACCGCCTGTACCAGAAGGCTGATAAGCCAACCGAGAAAATTGCCGCGCAGATGCTGGGCAGCACCATTGCCGGGCGCACTGCCATCATTCCGCCATTTATGCCGGGCAAGCGCATGGTGGTGACGCCGCTTTCTAACCTGCATATCTACACGCAGCGCAACACCCGTCAGCGTAAGGCGGAGTTTGTTGAGGACCGCAAGCAGTACGAAAACAAGTACCTGCGCAATGAAGGTTACGCCGTTGAAGTGCCGGAGCTGTACGCGGCCATTGACGAATCTGCCGTGACCATCGGCAAAGTGACCGAACCAGCAGAGGGCTGATTATGAGTCTTTCACCCGCACAGCGACACAGCCAGCGAAAGGCGATGCAGCAGCAGCAGGCACGGCTTGAAGAGGTCAACACGACAGCCAGCCTGCATCTGCAATTACAGGAAATCAGCGTGGACGTTGAATCCCTGCACGGTATGCAGACGTCTGAACGCGTGGAAATAAAGCGCAACATGCTATTACCAAAGTGGCTTCCGACTGCGCAGAGCTATCTGGAGCTGGGCAGGGTATACGCCAACCCGGTGTTTGCCTTGTGCGTGGTCTGGTTGTTTGACGTGGGCGAATACGATCAGGCGCTGGATTGGGCTGATATCGCCATCGAACAGCAGCAGGATACCCCGGGATTCATTCGGTCACGTTTCCCGGCTTTCGTTGCCGATCAGATGCTGGCATGGGCCGTTCAGGCAAGCCAGGCGGGTGAAGACCTTGAACCGTATTTCTCGCGCACGTTTGAGAACGTGACGCAGCGCTGGCCATTACACGAAGAGATTGTGTCCAAGTGGTTCAAATTCGCGGGGATGCTGATGCTCCGTGATGATCAGGGACAGGCGCGGGCGGCGGCGATTGATAGCGTCGAGACGCTGTCAAACGCTGACCGGCTGCTGGCGGCCGCCGAGGCGAAGTCCCCCAAAGCTGGCGTTGGCACGATGCGCAAAAATATTGCGGCGCGTATTCGCACCCTTCAAAGCCAGTAACGACTACCGCAAGCCGGGTGGGCGCGGATGAGGGCAGAACACGTTGTGTAATGCGCCGCGGATTCCGGTCAGCCCACCTTTTTACGGAAAATTTTATGTTCAGTGGCAAGCCAATTGAGTTTCAGGACAGTCCGCTGGTTAACGACGGTTTCTGGCCAGACATGAATCTGGCGGATTTTCAGCAGGGCCGCAGCATACCGGCAGACGTTGACGCCGAAACGGTGGGCGAAGCGCTGCTGAATGCCGCCGCCGAAGTTAACAGCCAGCTTGCCAGTGTGCAGAGCAGGCACCGGCAGGCCGGGCACCAGACCGCCGCTGACGTGCCGGGCGTGAGCCTCGGCGGAAAAAATCAGCTGACGGCGCAGTACAAAAAAGCGGTGTATGCCAGGGCAAAAGCTGACCTGCTGGGTGAGTTTGCGTCGGTTGGCCGCCGCGATTCGCATCCAGGACAGGAGAGCGAAGAAACGCGCAAGGGATTGCTGACGGAAGCGGCGATGGTGATTCGCCAGATTAAAGGGCTGAAGCGCGCAACGGTGAGGGTGGTGAAGTGAGCTATCAAAGCCAGCTGGATTCGCTGACCAGTTTCATTAAATCCAGCGTGCCGCCGCGCGCCATGCTGTCCTTCAGCAGTGAAATGACCGGCCTCAAAACCGTCCCGGCGGCTAAGGAGCTGGGGCTGGGGCAGGTGAGGCTTTCTGTCATCCGCTACGACGCGGAACTGATGTGGGAGCGCTTCCCGTTTCGCGAGTGCGATCCGCGTCTGCTGATGGCGCTGATTGAGGTCTGGCTGGCAGAGGACAGCGCCGAGCGTGAGCTGTTCAGCCAGATTGGCATCACCAGCGCCGATCCGGACTGGGACATTGAGCTGATTGACGAAGAAAACGCCATCGTCACGGTAACGGTGCCAATGGCGGAATCACTGGTCATTGTGCCGGATGACAGCGGGCCAGTTCCCTATCAGGGCGCGCGTTATCGTCTGGCTGACCCGGAAATCTGGACGGCACTGAGCGCACTGGTTTACGCGCCGGGCGGTGATGTGCCGGGAGTAGCGGAGTGATTATCGGGGCAGAGCTCGACCGCTCGCAGCTGCGTGAACTGCGCAAGGCGCTGGCCGAACTGGAGTTGCCAAAGAAAAAGCGGCAGCGGCTTATCTGGCGTCTCGCTAAGTACGGCGTGATACCGGCGGCGAAGCGTAACGTGCGCAATCAACAGTCACCGGACGGGACGCCGTGGCAGGGGCGCAAAACGCGGCGCAGAGGCAAGATGCTGCGAAACCTGCCTAACCTGCTGCACATCCGGGAAATGCCCGAGATTGAGGCGGTGCGCCTCTACCTTCAGGGCGGTGGCTACCGTAACGGGCAGAACCCGGTGCCAGCGGGCGTTATCGGCTACGCGCAGCAGGAAGGCATGAAAACAACCGTCCGGGCGCGCAGCGTCAGCAGACCGGCACCGGCGGGAAAAATGGCCACGCTGAAGCAGGCCAAACGGCTGCGCAAGCTGGGCTACAGGGTGAAGAAGGGAAAACGCTGGCGAAAGCCGCCGTTTAAGGAAATTACCGAAACGCTGGGTTTTGCGCAGGCGGGGCTGCTTATCCGCAAGCTGAGCGGCAGGCCGGTTAAAACAGCCTGGTCGATTGACCTGCCTGCGCGTCCGTTTGTCGGCATGAGTACTGAAGACTTCAATAAGGCGCTGGCGCGCCAGCTGCAGGCCATCGGCTACGGCTGGGACGTTAACGCTTAATAAATCAGGGGAAGGGTATGTGGCCAAACGTCACGATTAATCAGTTAAACCAGCTTCAGGGCGAAACGGCTGACATTGAGCGCACGGTGCTCTTTGTCGGTAAGGGAAAGAAAAACACCGGCAAGGTGCTGCCGGTTAACACGCAGACGGATTTTGATGTGCTGCTGGGTGCGGATGATTCTGAGCTAAAAAGCCAGGTGATCGCCGCGATGAATAACGGCGGTCAGAACTGGTCTGCTTACGTCTGGTTGCTGTCTGAAGACGCTGAGCCGCTGGCATGGGTGGAAGCCGTTGAAAAATCGCAGCTGGCCGCGTCGGTTGAAGGCGCTGTGGTGTGCATCGACGTTACCGACAAGGCGCAGATTAACGCTGCCGCCACGCTTCGCAACACGCTGCTGGCTAAATACGGGCGCTGGGTGTGGTTCATTCTGGCCGTGGCAGAGCCGGAAGGGGAAGAAACCTGGGCGGATTACGTCACGCGTCTGGCCGCGCTTCAGAACGGCATTGCGGCCAGCGCGGTGCAGCTGGTGCCGCGCCTGTGGGGGAATGAGCCGGGCGTGCTGGCTGGTCGCCTGTGCAGTCGTGCCGTCACCATTGCCGATAGCCCGGCGCGCGTGAAATCCGGCGCGTTGCTGGATATGGGCCGCGATGATTTGCCGGTTGATGGCGCTGGCGAGCCGCTTGATCTGGCCACGCTTCAGGCGCTGGAGAAGCTGCGCTACAGCGTGCCGATGTGGTACCCGGATTACGACGGCTTTTACTGGGCTGACGGGCGCACGCTGGACGTGGAGGGCGGTGATTATCAGGTGATTGAGTATCTGCGCATTGCCGACAAGGTGGCGCGCCGCGTACGCCTGCTGGCCATTGCCCGTATTGCCGATCGCTCGATGAATACCACGCCGGGCAGCATTGCCGCGACGCAGCAGAACTTTGCGAAGCCGCTGCGCGAAATGTCGCAGTCCGTCCAGATTAACGGCATTCGTTTTCCCGGCGAGGTGAAAACGCCGCTGGACGGTGACGTCACCGTCAGCTGGAAGACGGCCAGCAAGGTGGAAATTTATATCGTGATGCGCCCCGTTGAATCACCGAAAGAAATTACCGTGGGGCTGGTGCTTGATACCAGCATCAACAAAAGCGAGGTAGCAGCATGAGCCAGCGTATCAGCGGCCAGTCGTTCGACGTGAACATTGACGGGGAAATGCTCCACGTTGAGAAAATCTCTCTCGATGTCACGGATAACACCGCCGCCGCATCAACGCGCGGCGTGCCGGATGGTTTCACCGCCGGTGACGTGGCTGGAGAAGGTGAGATTGAACTCAGCAGCAAGGTGTTCCAGCAGCTGACGGCGAAAGCCCGAGCGGCGGGTTCATGGCGCGGCATTGATGTGGTCGATTTCCTGTTTTACGCGAAGGTGGGCAGCGAAGAGGTCAAGGTCGAGGCGTTCGGCTGCAAGCTGATTATCAGCAACATTCTGGACATCGATCCGAAGGGCGGCGCGCTGACCACGCACAAGGTGAAGTACTTCGTCACCAGCCCGAAATTCATCAACATCAACGGCGTGCCGTATCTGGAGTCGTCGGCAACGGAAAGCCTTATCAGCTAAGGGAGCAGTAATGCAGGAGCACGAAAAAAGCCTTTATACCCTGCTTGTGATGGGGGCGCTGATTGCACTGGGGAAGGTGCTGGCCAGCAATGAAAAAATCACGCCGCGTCTGGTTATCGGGCGCGTAATCCTCGGTTCCGCCATTTCCACGGCGGCAGGGGCGGCGCTGATTCAGTTCCCGGATATTTCGCCGGTGGCCATCAACGGGCTGGGCGCGGGGCTGGGGATTCTGGGGTATCAGTTCTGTGAATTATGGCTGCGCCGCCGGTTAGGTGGCGATAAACGGGAGACAAAAGAGTGACGCTATCGGAAAAACAGCAGCTTTTTACCGCGCTGATTGCGCAGCTGATCACCTTCGCGCAGGACAACGGCATGCGTCTGACGTTTGGCGAGGCTTACCGCACGCCGGAGCAGGCGGCGCTGAATGCAAAGAAGGGCAGCGGCATCAGCAACAGCCTGCACACGCAGCGGCTGGCGGTGGATTTTAACCTCTTTGTTAACGGCCAGTATAAAACCCGCACCGAGGATTATCAGGCGCTGGGTGAATACTGGGAATCGCTGGGCGGCAGCTGGGGCGGGCGCTTTAAAAAGAACCCGGACGGTAATCACTTCAGCCTGGAGCATAACGGGGTGCGCTGATGGGCAGACAGATTCTGTTTGCGATTGCCGGTCTGGCGCTGGCGTTCTGGGCAGGCTGGACGGGCGCGAACTGGCAGCGCGACAGCGTGGAACTGGTGGCCGAACGTGCCGCCGGGCTGGCCGCCGATAAGGCGCGCAGTGAGTTGCAGGGTGTGGCCAGCGAATCGGCCAGAGCGCTTGAGGTAAAACTGGAGGAGTTAAAAGGTGCGATCCCGGCAGGTTTGCGCGCTGAACTGGATAAGCCCGTTTTTACTAATGACTGTCTTTCTGGCGATTATTTCCGGATGTACAACGAAGCCAGTGAAAACGCAGAGCGTACCCTTTCAGGAAAATTTAAAAACTAAATGCCCGGTTAATCTTCCACGATTACAGGGAACCAACGGCAGAGCAGCAGCGGAATTATTAACAACGTGGGTTGAGCTTTATTCAGCCTGTGCGGCTCGCCACAATCTTATTGTTGATGAAATTATATTAAGAGAGAAAAAGAACCATGAGTGAAAAATTAATTGAAATGAAAATTGCGGGTAAAGACGTTTCTTTTTCCCCTAACGTCACCGCGTATAACAAATATATCAACGAAATCACGATGGGAAATAAAGTTTCCCCGGCGCATAACTTTCTGGTGCGCATCGTCACGCCGGAAACAAAGGAAGCGCTGACAGAGCTGCTGGAGCGCCCCGGTGCGGCATTGCAGATTGTGGGTAAGGTTCTGGATGAATATACGCCGGAACTGGAAATCACCGTAAAAAACTAACCGATCGGGTTCGTAATATCGATTCAAACGGACTCGAACAGTATTCAATTTTACGCCGTCGCTGGCTTCCCGGGGAGGAAGACAGTTTAGACAGCCTTTCCGCCGCGTTGTGGCTTGATAACCGTTACTGGGAAAACCAGCGCGTTGCCGTCGCCAACGGCATCGCGCTGGCACTTAAGGGAAGCGAATGAGGCAGCTGGAATTTACGTTAGCGCTGATCGACAAAGTGACGCGGCCACTGCGACAGGCGCAGGCAGGCGTGACGGAGTTTGCGGATAAATCCCGCGCCTCATTCCAGCGCGTTGCCGTGGGCGGTGCGGCGCTCTGGGGCGTCGGGCAGGCAATCAAGGGCGCGCTTGGCCCGGCCATCGAAATGTACGACGCGCTTCAGGAGCAGTCAGCGCGCGGCATTGACAGTTCAGCGCTGAAGCAGGTGGAGAAGGACGCGAACACCTTCGCCATGACCTACGGCAAAAGCGCGGTGGAGTTCGTTCAGTCAACGTCCAGCATTAACGCGGCCATTGGCGGACTTACCGGCACCGAGCTGCCCAAAGTCACGCAGGTGGCCAACCTGATGGCGGCGGCGGTAGGCAGTTCGGCGGCGGAGTCGGCGGAGTTTCTGGGCCAGATGTTTGGCAACTTCAGGGAAGAAGCGGACAGGCTGGGCAAGGTGCAGTTTGCCGAGCAGCTGGCCGACAAAATGGCGTTTATGCGCCAGCGCTTCGGCGTGGAAATGGGGCTGGTTAAAGACCTGATGGAAGGCGCGCGCGGCGTCGGCACAAACTACGGCGTCGGGCTGAATGAGCAGCTGGCCGTGATGGGTGAGCTACAGCGCACGCTGGGTTCAGAGGCGTCCGGCGCGTACGAAGGCTTTCTGACCGGAGCCGAAGACGGCGCCAAAAAACTGGGGCTGAGCTTTAAAAATTCAGCTGGCCAGATGCTGTCTATGCCGGAGATCCTGACCAAACTCCAGGGCAAATACGGCGACAGCATCGCCGGAAACGTGGAGGCGCAGAAGGCGCTTGATGACGCGTTCGGCGACAGTTCGGCGGTGGTCAAGCAGCTGTGGGGCAACGTCGGCACGCTACAGCGCAACATTACCGAGCTGGGCGGGAGCGACGGGCTTAAGCGCACGCAGGAAATGGCCGCGAAGATGGTAAAGCCGTGGGACAGGTTCATTGAAATCCTGACGGCCATCCGGCGCGTGATCGGGATGACGCTTATCCCGGTGCTGTATCCGCTGCTGAACCGCCTGGCGGATATGGGGCAGACGTTTGCCCGCTGGATGCAGATGTTCCCGAACATCGCGCGCGTGGTGGGTTATGTTGCGCTGGCGGTGCTGAGTTTTGCCGGAGCCGGTGCGCTGGCCAATATCGTGATGGGCGTGGGCGGCTTCGTGATGGTCGGGCTGACGGCCATCTGGCGCGGTCTGCTGCTGGTGACAAAGCTGTACACCGGGGCGCTGTGGCTGGCGCAGAAGGCCACGCTGGCATATGCCACTGTCATGCGCACGCTGCGCGGCGTCCTGCTGGCGGTACGCATGGCGGCCATGCTGACCGGGACGGCCATTAACTTTATGAGCTGGCCCATCCTGCTGATCGTCGGCGCGATTGCGCTACTGGGTGCGGGTTGCTACCTGCTGATTTCTCACTGGGACGCGGTGAAAGCGGCGGTAATGGATACCGCAGCCTTTCAGGTGGTGACGGCGGCGATTGAATACATGGCTGGGGTGTTTGGCCAGGCGTGGGCGTCCATCAAAGACGGCTGGAATAGTTTTGTCGCGCTGCTGTCCGGTTTTTCCGTTACGGCGACGTTAGGCGGCATGGCTTCCGGGATTATGAAACTGTTTGCAAACCTTTGGGACAGCATTAAATCCACGGCGCTGAGTTCGCTGAACTGGATTATTTCAAAGCTGAATAAAATTCCCGGCATTGATATTGCCGAGCTGGGCGCACCCGTGCCGACGCCACCGGTAATGGAAAATAACTTATCTACCGGCGGACAGCTTAAAGGTATTGATTCCGGCGGCGTGAGTAAAACCATCAACAGCAACAGCCGCGCCGTTACGGATAACAGCCGCCGGATTGATAAGGTGGAAATTAATATGGCGAACGGAATGACGCCGCAGCAATTAACCGAGTGGCAGGAGCTTGCCGGATGAGTGAATTACTTTATATCGACCTGCTTATTGAGAATGGCGACTTTGTTTTAAATACGGGTAATGAACCCGTGACGTGTAATAACCGCAAAAGTATTCAGCAGGATATTGCGCACGCCATTCTTGAATCCGGCCTGCTGACCGAAATGATCGCAGAGAGAAGCCCGACATTGCGCGCCGATATTCTGACGCGTCTTGAGCTGCTGATTGAGGACGATGAGCGGATTATCCCCGGCACCATTGAGCTGACCGAGGAAACGCTTTCCCGCCTCTGGGTGACGGCCAGCACGTATGAGTTCGGCGCTATTTCTTACGGAGTGGATATATGACGGAAAAGCCGCAGGTTGATTTTACGGAGGTGGTGAAGGCCAGCGGGATGCCGGTGACGGATGCGGAGCTGCGCGCGAAGTTCACCGCGATTGCAGCTGAAGAGGGGCTTATCACCAACACATCCCGCATGTCGCCATTCTGGCGGCTGGTTACGGCTATTATTACCGCGCCGGTGCTGTGGCTGGTCGATGTGCTGGTGAACACCGTGCTGGCCAATATGTTTGTGGCCACCGCCAGCGGCAAGCTGCTGCGCCTGCTGGCATGGGCGGTGAACGTGACCGCCAAACCGGCGAGCCGTGCGGAGGGCGTGATCCGGTTCTGGAAAGAAAGCGCCGGTGCTGAGGTGGTGGTGACGGCAGGCACGCGGGTTCTGACCGAGCGCATCAACGGCGTGGTTTACGAGCTGGTCACGACGGGTGATTTTACGATTGAGTCAGGCGTGGGCAGCGCACTGGTGCCGGTCAGGGCAACACAGGCCGGGGCCGCGTACAACCTTGCGCCGGGGTATTTCCGCATCCTGCCGGTGGCCGTGTCCGGTATCACGCACGTTGAAAGCGAAGAAGACTGGCTGACGGTGCCGGGAGCAGATGAAGAAAGTGACGACGAGCTGCGCGAGCGCTGCCGCAATCAATTTAACCTGGTCGGCAACTATCACACCGACGCGGTGTACCGCTCAATGATCGCCGGGGTAGTGGGGCTGAGCATTGACCGCATTTTCTTCCTGCATGACGCACCGCGCGGGCCGGGAACGGCAAACGCGTATCTGCTTCTGGATTCGGGTGTGGCATCCGGGCCGTTTATTACGGCGGTGAATGACTACATCAACACGCAGGGCCACCACGGCCACGGTGACGATATGCAGTGCTTCGGCATGCCGGAAACGCAGCACGATCTGAACGTGGTGCTGTATCTGAAAGACCCGGACAACATGACGCAGGAGAATCAGGCGCTGCTGAAGAGAAACGCCGGAAATCTTATCCGCTGTGCCTTCAGGGAAAACGCGGATTACACCGTCAGGAAAACGTGGCCATACGGGCGCTTTTCGTTCTCAAACCTCGGGCGGGAAATTCATAAAACCTTCCCGGAGGTGGATTCCATCGCCTTTTCCCTGGCGGACATTGTGAGCGAATTAAGCGTGCCGCGCCTGAAGAGTCTGAATGTGAGCATTGAACATGACTGATTTCATGAAAAAGCTGGCCGGGCTGAGCCTGCCAACGTGGATGAAAAAGGGTGAGCCGGAAAAGCTGCTGAAAGCGGCGCGGAAATTCTGGGCGCTGGTTTACGGCTGGGTAACGTGGCCGGTGAGCCAGTTCGATCCGCTGACATGCGCTGAACCGCTGCTGAACCTGCTGGCCTATGACCGCGATATTACCCGCTTCAACGGTGAACCGCTGGCGCTGTACCGCAAGCGGGTGGCTTATGCCTTCATTAACGCACGGGATGCCGGTTCGGTGGCGGGGTTTATCAGCATCTTTGAGCGGCTGGGTATCGGGTATGTTGAGTTGCTGGAGCGCCAGCCAGACATCGACTGGGACGTGATTATTGTTCGCGTGACTGACAGCCAGATGGCCGATAACGCGCAGTTGCTGATCCAGATAATCCGGCAGTACGGCAGAACCTGCCGCCGCTATCAGTATGAAGTCATTACGTCAGAGCATTTTCATATCCGGGCCGGATGGGACCAGGGCGAATACGTGGTATATCCGGCGCAACTGGCCAGTACGGAAACCGGCAGCGCAACGTTTAGCGCGAGTATTAAGGAGTAGTTATGTCACAGACCGTTATCACCACGGCTTTTGAGCAGTGGAAAGCACGCCAGGCTGAAAGTGGCGAACCGGTTTTACTGGATGAATTTATTTTCGCAAACGTGCCGGGATTAGACCCGAATGCACCGATTGACCGCAGTGAAGGCATTCCCCCGGCGGCGCAGATTTTGCACCGTCAGCCGGTGAACCGTAAAGGTGTGGTGAATGACAATGCGGTGGTGCACTCCGCCGTGCTGGGTGCTGACGTGGGTGATTTCACATTCAACTGGATTGGCCTTGTGAACAAAGCCAGCGGCACGCTGGCCATGATTGTGCACGCACCAGAGCAGCAGAAACTGAAGACCAAAGACGGCCAGCAGGGGAACGTGCTTACCCGCTCTTTCCTGATGGAATACAGCGGCGCGCAGCAGGAAACCGGCATCAGCACACCGGCGGAAACGTGGCAGATTGATTTCACGGCCCGCATGGCGGGAATGGACGGGCGCCAGCGGCTGGAAAACACAGATATCTACGGCCCCGGCGCGTTTTTTGGTGACGGCTGGCTGGTCGGCAAATCTGGCAGTCAGTATTACGTTACACGCGGTGCGGGTTACGTGGGCGGGCTGCGCGCGCAGCTGGACGCGAACCAGAATATTACCGTGGGCGTAAAGCCGGTAAAAGTCTGGCTGGACGTGTGCTGGAGCGGCGCGCTGACCAGCGTCTGGAGTGTGCAGAGTGTCGTCACCGTTGCCGACGACTTAACCGGCTATGAGCAGAACGGGGTGAAACACTACGTATTCCCGCTGGCCAGCATTGATTCGGCGGGGGTAATAACCGATCTGCGTCCTAAAGGGAGCCTGAGCGATCAGCAGGCGAACAGTGATTTTGTGCGCAAGGATAAAAATCTGGCTGACTTAAACGATAAAGCGAAATCACGTGAATCGCTGAGCGTTTACAGCAAGCAGGAAGCTGATACAGCCGATAAGAAGTCGCTGGATGCAGCGCAGCAGGCAAATGAAAATGCCAGTAACCGCGTCGCAAAAAATGGCGACACGATGACCGGGCCGCTGACTTCAACCTATGTGGATGCGCTGAGGCTTAGGCAGGCTAAAAGGTCATTCATTTTTCGTTTTGATGGAAGCAACTTTTATCTGCTGAAAACAAAGGAAAACGATCCTGATGGTTCATGGGATGACGCGCGGCCAATTACCGTCAACGCGAATAGCGGAGAGGTTTCACTGGGGCCAACCCGGGTTAATGGAGACCTTCGCGTTGGCGACAAAGGCGCATGGATGGCGTCGGACGGCAATATATGGGGAACCCGATGGAATGCTAATGGACAATGGCTGTGGGATGCCATCAGTCAGAATATTCAGAACGTCTTAAACAGGGCAAACGACGCATGGAATAAAGCGAATGACGCGCAGGTTAACCGCGTCACGTCCGGTTGGGTAGATGGTAACTATCTGCCGAGAGGGCAGAACGAAAACACGATCGGCACGTTCGTTATGGCGTGGAGCAACACCGGAAATGTGGATTTCAACACGGTGGTTTCGGGAGGAAATCTTTTCCCGTCAACGGCTGACGGCAGTCACGTGGGGTGGAGCCTGCCGGGCGCATGGCGATGCTGTGGAGCCATGAGAACAACTAACGATGCGCACCGCGTATCGCTGTGGCAGAGGGTGGCATGATGACAGAAGTACCAGACGTAAAAATTAATGTTGATGTTAAAAAGCCAAGAAGCGTAGACACGGGTATTTCTGTGGATGTGGATATAAGTATTAACGGCGCTGATTTTATCCCCTTCACAGCAATGCCGGGTGACAGCGCAGGCCATGAAATTTACCTCAAGGCGCTTAACGGTGATTACGGAAAAATCACGCTTTCACCGGGGCCGGATTATCTCTGGTCAGGGCGCAAATGGGTTACCAATCAAATTACTGATTCAGTAAATGAACCAGAGTTGATTAAACAGCAACGACTTGCTGAAGCGTCGGCAGCTATCGCACCCCTGCAGGACGCGGTTGATCTGGGAATGGCCACGGATGCCGAAATGGCCATGTTGCAGGCATGGAAAACCTATCGTGTATTGCTGAACCGCGTTGATGCAAGTAAGCCCGTATGGCCGGAGGTGCCAGGTGTGGCGTGAGGCCCGGCTGGCTTTTTCCGACGCCGTAGCGGCGGCTGATTGTTCCATTATTCCCGCGCATCCGTGGGTGTACGGGCTTGGCCAGCAGACAGAAAATGGCGCATACCTGAGTCCGGTAAATGCCATCAGCTGGCTGGCGGCAAAGCTTGCAGGAATGAGCGGTCAGGCCGAGGTGATTATTTTCATGGTGTCTGGCCAGACGCACGCAAACTTTATGTCTGCACTGGTCGGGCTGGCTGATGTATTTCCGGCGCCGGCGTTTACACAGGCCAAGCGGCTGGCCATGTCATCAGCCACGCTGGCGCTGGATAAAATGCAGATCCCCGCGCGAGGTTCCAGCGCAATGCCGCCATCCGTACCGCTTTCTGTGCCAACAAGCCGCACGGCGCTGGCCGCCGCTGCAATACGCCGCGCGCAGGATGATGCCGGAGCCGCTGTTGGCCTTGAGCAGGTAAAGCAGCAGTTAAGCGCGTTCGGGCAAAAACGTGATGCCATGCTGGCAGACATAGCCGCAGGCCTGGGCGAGCTTCAGGGGAAAAGTGCGCGGGCATGGGTCTTTACCGGGCAGGGCGCTTTGGCCAATACCCTGGTGCAGCTGCTAAAGGACATCCCGCAGCCTTCTGCCGTTTATACGGCGGCCATGATGCTGGTCGGGGACAATCTTGAAGGAATAAGGAGCATGATCCATGAGTTCGAACCCGACGCTGGCGCTTAACGGTGAAGGCATCCCGCTTAAAAATATGCGGGTTACGGTATCTATGCAGATTTTGGACAAAGACCAGTCCGGGCAGACCAGTGCTACCACGAAGGCAGAGCAGGGCGTCAAGGGCAAGGAGCTGCGCATTTCGGGCGAAATCGGCTTCAGTAATACCGCATTGCTTAAGCGTATTTTTGAGCTGGCCTCGGCAGCGGATGCCAGCGGAGTGCGTCAGAAATACCGCGTCGCGCATGAGGTCGCGCGCGCCGTGAGCTTTCGTGAAGCGACGTTTACCGGCAACGTTGATGCCCCGCAGCAGGAAGGCAAAATGGCCTGGCTGGTGACGTTCACGCTCACCGAGCACGTCAGCGTGCAGGAAAAGCGGGAAGCACGGGCCAGCGGAAAAACCACGGCCACCAAGCAGACCGGCGGCGCAACGGCTGGCGGTGGAAACGCAGCAGGCGAAAGCGAAGAGAAAATGACGTGGTTTGAGCGCAGGGTGCTTAAGCCGGTCAACGATGCACTGGAATAACGATGAAACCTTTAACACGTCTCTATCTCTCAACCGATGAGGTACATCTGGCCGATGCCAGTCTGGTGCTGGAGCTTAACAGCTGTGGCCGGGGCTTTATTACCGCACAGACCCAGACCGATTATACCGGTAAAATGGTGCGCATCGACGTGGGCTACCCCTCGCTGGTTCTGCGCTGGTTTACCGGCTACGTTGAGCGCTCGCAGCCAGCGGAAAGCGGCTTTCAGCGCCTGTTTGTGCGTGAGGTGTGCGGCGTGTTTGATCGCAACTGGCCATGCTCTTTTCAGCATCCCACGCTGCGCCAGATTGCCGCCTGGCTGGAAGAAAACAGTGGACTCACTTTCAGCGTGCCGGATGCCGCTTACAGCGATAAGCCGATCCCACACTTTACGCACAGCGGCACCGGCTTCCAGCTGCTGGGCAATTTGGGCAAAGCCTTCGGTATTAACGATTACGTCTGGTATCAGCTGCCGGACGGCGGCGTTTATGTTGGCGGGGCGGAGAAATCCCTGTTTGCAGGTAAGCCCGTAAACGTTCCGGCGGAATTCAGCCAGGGCGCGGCGGGTGGCAATTCGATGATTGTGCCACTCATCCAGACCGTGCGGCCCGGCGTTGAACTGAACGGCCAGCGGGTGACGAAAGTCCAGCTGAATAACGACACCATGACCATCACCTGGACGCCGCGCAACCGCACAACCGGGCAGGCGTTGCAGAAGACGCCCATTCAGCGTCAGATTGAAAGTCAGTACCCGGAGCTGGCAAGCGGCCTGCATCTGCCAAAGTTTGCGCGCGTAGTGGCACCCAGCGAAGCAGTGAGTAGCGGTAACTTTGCCGACCCGTTCAGACCGCGCTACGCCGTTGATCTTCAATTGCTGGACGCCGACGGCAAGCCGGACGGCACCACGCCGGTTTATCCTGCCGTACCGCTGCCCGTGCCGATGGCCGGTAATGACTCCGGCATGTTCCAGTTTCCGCCTGAAGGCACGCTGGTTGAGGTCGGATTTAACGGTGGGCGTCCCGACAAGCCGTTTGTGCGTCAGACCGTGCCGGACGGCACCAGCCTGCCGGACGTGAAGCCGGGCGAGCAGCTACAGCAGCAGCGCGAAGAGGTATCACAGCGCGTTACGCAATCGGGTGACTGGGAGCGAAAAACCGATCAGGTTATTCGGGAAACCTCTATGGCGCGCGAGGTGAAGGCCGACAGTGAAACGCGTGAGCTGGTCAGCCGCGAAACGACGGTGAAGGCCGCCGACAAAACTACCGTGATTGGCACTGCCACGCTGCTGGCCGGTGCTATTCAGCAGGTCACAACGGGAAGTTTCACCACGGGTGTTAAGGGCGATCAGCTGATTACAGTGGGCGGTAACGCTGAATCTGACATCACAGGTAAAGCCGCGATCACCGTAGGAAAGGAACTGGTTGAGAAGATTGGCCAGCTGAGGCAAAGCGTTGCCGGAACGCGTCAGGAGATTATCGCGCCGGTGGTGTGGATTGGTTCAGAGAAAATCAACGTGGCGCAGCTGATGCTGGACACCGTTGCACTGGTGCAGCAGCTGGCGACACAACTGGCCAGCCATACGCACCCCTCTACAGACCAGCCAACCAACAGTGCAACTATAGCGCAATGTGGAATAAGGGCAGCAGCTCTCAAAGCCAAGTATTCCCCAGTTATTGGCACATAAAATTTTAAATGCTTAAGCAAGTAGAGCCGGGATGGGCTTAAGATACAGTGCAGTGGTTGAGATTTGAGCTTTACAGTATTAAACTGGATTCGTTAGTTGATGAGAGTCGTGCTTTTGCTAAGGTCACCAACCTTACAGCGACTTATAAACCAGCCTCACCAGCTGGAGCAAAACCCAGCGAAAGCTGGGTTTTGTGCTTTTTAGCCTTTGTATTTTCTCGGTAAATGAATTTATAATCATCCCCGTTAGTTTCTAGATGAGAGTCTTCATACGTAAAGCGTGTGTGGGATAAGCTAAATTTTGGCGCTGGCCTTAATTTGGCAACTTCATGTTGCTGGCCTTAATTTGGCAACTTCATGTTGCTGGCAATGAGCCTACAACATCAATATGAAAGTCCTGGTCGAAAACAGGTGGTGCTGATTCGACACCTTAGCTAAAGCGCGACTCTCATCAACTAACAATTGAAGGCCAGCCGGACAGGCATCCCATAGGTAAAGGTTGGTTTATCGCGCTCCTCTAAGGAGCAAACGGATGAAAGCTGTAATTGATACGGTATTAGTCATTCTTAAGGCAGCAATTGCTGTGCTGGAATTGATCCGCTATTTCTTACCATAGTGGTGACGTAGAACGGGCCGCCAGGTTAACCACTGGCGGCTTTTCTGTTTTCAGTATTCACAGTCTCGCAACAATTGAATCCTTTTAACAAACACCCCTCGACTGCAAATGATTGCTTTTTTAGCGTCAAAAGCTGCGCCATTGCGCTGAGCAGCGTTAACGCCGAAGAACTCGCAGTGAAAGAGTCAGCTGTCATTAATTGGGAATCATCTCCAAAAAAACGCTAATTCAGTGGCTTTCTTTCTCTGTCTCCAGACCGCACAGAACGCCTTCAGAGCGCCGCACCGGCGCAACCATTCGACGATTACCCTTAAATGGATCACCCGCACAGTGTGGCGCAGGCGCAGCCACAGCCCTGCAAAATAAACGTCTCACCGACAAAAACGGCGCTACACCGCACCCGCCTGCGGGTTTTGCATCATAAAAATTTTTCAGTTTTATTTTTCTACAAACTGATGCGCCAGAGCGCGCCGCTCCTGGCTTTCTGCCGGAGTTCGGCAAATGAAAATAGTGAAATGAATTTCAGTGTATTTCAGTTTTCTGGATCTCAAATGGATCCCGATGAAAATGTATGTAATTGAAATTTAATATAATTATGCGTTTTTCTTCAGTCTGCGGATCACATATGGATCTCTGATGGTGAACGCTGAGATACGACGAAGCCAAGCACGGCAGGGTGTGGGAGAGGGTTTGTGCAATGTGTGAGACTGAAAAGTACGTTAACAGAAATACTGTTATTATATACAGTATTATTCGTAGGCGAGGACGTTCAAATGAAGCGGATTTCAATCAATGGCGCACTTTTTCTGTTTATGTCGCGAGGTGAAAAACTCACTGAGCAAGCGATCTGGAATGAGTCTTGGGGGCCACACAACAGATATGTGCTTTGGCCGCGCGGCGAGTTCTGGGATGTGCGGTTTAAGATGGTTGAGAACGGGAAGCTGGAATGGCTGCCAGTTGCGGATAAGCCCTTTCCAAATGAAAGTGAGGCGTGGCAAGCCGCATACAATCATTGGGAAAAACAACTATCGTTGCTCAATGGAATACCTGAACAAAATGGTGAGCGAAATTCTCTTTAATAAAATCATTCTCTAGGTGTATTCTTTAATTCCTGACGTTAGCCGGGGAGACCTGGCCTCTCTGTACACTCGCCGTATTACGGTTGCCGTAAGGCTACTTTTCGTCGCTTTACGCTGCGTTACGCGGCGTAGCGTCACTCGAAGTTGCCGAAGGTTGCGGATGGCCTCTTAAGGGGTCTCCGGGTTATTTAGTTTAGGCTATGCGCTTGCGCTAAGAAACGTCAGGAATGTATAGAGAGAACAAGAATGTCTAATAACACTCTTGGCTTAGTGGGGAAGGTTCTGATTGTGAAAGCAATCATTGAAAGTCTCAATGAGCTTAATGATTTCATTGTGAACTTTTATAGCCTTCTTCACGTAGTCCTACACTACCGTTTAAACGGATTTTGTAATCGTAATGGAAATGTGGAAACATAAATTCGAAGTAAAAAAGGATAGATGGGTACATGTTCCTACTAAGGAAATGTCCATTTTTGGAAAAAAGCTGAATAAAATTCTTAGAAGTAAATGGAAGTCTCCAGATTATTTTTATCACTTAAAGAATGGAGGTCATGTTTCATCTGCAAGAATTCATATTGAAAATGAATATTTCTCACTAGTTGATATAAGTAACTTTTTTGAATCTACCTCACAAAGTCGAGTGACAAGAGAATTAAAAACAATTATTCCATACGAAAAAGCCAGACTAATTGCTAAGGCCTCAACTGTTAGATTAGCTAATCGAAAAGAAAAGAAATTTTCAATACCATATGGTTACCCTCAGTCACCAATTTTAGCTTCACTATGCCTTAATAATTCATTTGCAGGTCGAGCGCTTGATTTAATAATCAAAAGGGGCGATGTTTTAGTATCGGTTTATATGGATGATATAATTTTTTCAAGTAATAACTTGAATAGTATTACTGAATCTTTTGATTTATTTTGTATCGCGCTTGAGAAGTCAAAATATAAAATTAATAAAAATAAAACTCAGCGACCATCAAAGCAATTGGCAGTCTTTAATCTTGAGTTATCTCACCACCATCTTAGGGTTGCACCTGAAAGAATGGTGCAGTTTATTCAAGCGTATGCACAATCTGAAAATGAACACGAGTGTGAGGGCATAGCCGCTTATGTTCGATCTGTTAACTCGAACCAAGCACTTTTACATTTTCCAAGAAAAGATTAATTTTTCTTCTTTCGATCATCCCAAGTTTCAAGGATATATAGAACTAGGCTATGAGCGGAATTAATAGCTAGACGTGCATGACGTGGTAGAACTTTATATGACTTTCTACCTGCACCGTGCGCAGTACTGGCATGAGTACGAAAAGCACCGAGACCATCAACAATTGAGAAAAGCCCAGTTAAAATTTTACGAAGGTCGTTGTCTTCAATTGTCTGAGGATTCATACCCAAATCCTCTTTCACTACCTTCCAGACACTTTGAAGATCTTGTTTTGCTGGCATTGATAAACCTTCATCAGCAATATAAATTTTACAAACTGATTCAACTATATTGCATGCCGCTGAAACGGATTCTTTGGGTTCTTTATGGATATGTTCCATTGCCCGATCAAACTCGCGTTCGATTGCAGGCATATCTCTTCCGTGTATTGCTTCTTGCAATGAGATAGATGGTTTAGAGCCACCGGCTGTAATAAAACCACCATTTACATACGATAGACCATATTTTCCTAATGCCTTATTAACGACATCTTTAAATGTTGGTTCGTCTTTGACATCAAAAAATTTATTAAATGGCGATGGTGTCGGTTGGGGAGTGTCAGCTTCCATATAACCCTCGATTAATTTACCGAGTGTAGACAGCGGATCCGCACACTCTTTATTAATTCTTCTTAGCCACTCAAGAGCTTTGACCTGCTTCGACCCGTCAGGTGCATCCCCTGGGGCGTCTGCATAAAAAAAAAGGCTATTCAAACTCGCATGGGTTTCGACTGACGATACGTGATCTGCAACGACTGAAAGTAAATGCTGAGGGATTTTTCTATCCATGATGTCTCGAACCTGCCGTTACAAAGATGAGTATAAGCATCGGAGCGTTAAATCTGTTGCGACACTTTTGCGACACTTTACGAATTGGCGAGAAGAAGGTCTTTAGAAAAGTTCGTGTAACTTGTTGTTTTTAATGAATTAATTTGGTGGCCCCTGCTGGGTTTGAACCAGCGACCAAGCGATTATGAGTCGCCTGCTCTAACCACTGAGCTAAGGGGCCAGCGGAGCGGGGATTATAGAGTATCTTGTTAGGGTGATCCAGAGTTCGCCATTTGGATGGTGAAAATTACAGCAATAGCTGACTCATTGATCTCAAAAGAAAATTCTATCGTCCCACGCTCTA
>Ga0105250_10000384_pt1 | contig 33018 bp, 26 predicted proteins | sample KBSS54metaG_FD_80425 | JGI IMG/M metagenome (GOLD analysis project Ga0105250, IMG submission 80425) | Switchgrass rhizosphere microbial communities from Kellogg Biological Station, Michigan, USA - KBS S5-4 metaG | ecosystem: Host-associated > Plants > Roots > Rhizosphere > Soil | place...
CCGCGCGCACGCAGGTTGTGCACCACGGCCTTGATGGGCAGCGTGGAAAAGTACGCGGCGGGCGCGCCCGGGATCACCACCTGGTCCACGGGCTGGCGCGCCGCATGGTCGGGAATGCGGGCGTCGTCGATATTGATGGCCACGCGCTCGGGCGTGAACTCGCTGCGGCCGCCGGCCAGGCCCAGGCTGATGACCAGCACCGGCTGCAGTTGCGCCAGCGCCTCCTGCAGCTGGCGCAGCGACTCGCCGAACACGCAGCGCAGCTGCAGGCCGTGGACGGTGGCGCCGGCCACGGTCTCGCCATGCAGGGCACGCGCCACTTCCCACGAGGGATTGACAGGGTCCTGCTCGAACGGCTCGAAGCCGGTCACCAGGATGCGCGGGGAAGTGGAATCGGTCATGGCAACAGTCCGTCCTTTAACGGAACATCAGGAAGTACAGCAGGAAGACATTGGCGGTCAGCAGGGCCAGGGCCGTGGGCACCTGGGCGCGGATCACGGCATTCTTGTCGATCTCCAGCAGCGCGGCGGGCACCAGGTTGAAGTTGGCCGCCATGGGCGTCAGCAGGGTGCCGCAGTAGCCCGAGAGCATGCCGATGGCCGCCATCACGGCCGGGTCGCCATGGTAGACGCCGACCAGGATGGGCACGCCCACGCCGCCCGTCATCACGGGGAAGGCCGCGAAGCCGTTGCCCATGACCACGGTGAACAGCGCCATGCCCAGCACGTAGACGGCCACGGCCACGAAGCGGATGTCCATGTTGATATAGGTGGTGGTCACATAGGCCACGGCCTTGCCCACGCCGGCGTCCGAGAACACCAGGCCCAGCATGCCCAGCATCTGGGGCAGGACCAGGGCCCAGCCCAGCGCATCGGTCAGGCGGCGCGATTCGCGCATGCCCTGGGCCGGCGTCTCGCGGGTCAGCCAGCAGGCCAGGCCCAGGGCCAGCACGCAGCCCACGCCCAGGCTCACCAGCGTGGTGGCCTTGGGGTCCAGCAGGGGCGTGCCGCCGAAGACCAGGTGCGAGGCGCTGAGCGTGCCCACCATGGTGATCAGCGGAATCGCCAGGGCCGGTGCGAACAGCTTGTTGCCCAGGCGCTTGGCGCTGGCCAGGTATTCGGCATCGCTGCGCGGCGCATGGCGGCCGCTGCCCACGCCGCCGAAGCCGGCGATCAGGGCCATGGCCACGGCGATCACGCCCACGACCACGGGCGGCAGTTCATTGCCCACCAGGAAGACGGCTGCATACAGCGCCCAGAACAGGCCGCTGGACCAGCGCTTGGGGTTGCTGGCATCGCGCAGCGTCATCACGGCCGTGACGGCCAGGACGAAGCCGACCAGGTAGTACAGGTGTTGGATGGTCAGCGTCATTTCAGGCTCCCTTGGCTTGGGTGGCGTTGGCGTTGGCTGCGTCGGCTTCGACACCGGCCTTGTACTGGGCCAGTTCGCGCTCCAGCATGCGGTCCAGGCGGCGCAGGCGCCAGGCATGGATCACGAAGGCGCAGATGGCCGTGGGAATGCCCCACAGCGCGACGTGGATGGGCTCGACCTCGATGCCGGCTTCCTTCAGGAAGGTTGTCATCAGCACGATGGCGCCGAAGGCCACGAAGATGTCCTCGCCGAAGAACAGGCCCACGTTGTCCGTGGCGGCCGAGTAGGCGCGCAGCTTGTCGCGCACCTTGGCGGGCAGGATGCCGAAGCGCGACTGGGTCGCACCTTCAGCCATGGGCGCCAGCAGCGGGCGCACCATCTGCGGATGCCCGCCCAGGCTGGTCAGGCCCACGGCGGCCGTCAGCTGGCGTGCGGCCAGGTAGACGATGAGCAGGCGGCCAGCGGTGGCCGACTTGATGGAGCTGATCCAGTTTTGCGCGTGCTGGCGCAGGCCATGGCGCTCCAGCAGGCCGATCACGGCCAGCGGCAGCAGGATGATCAGCGGCAGGTTGCGCGTCTTGATGAAGCCCGTGCCAATGGTGGCCAGCACCTTGTCGACGGGGAAGCCCGCCGCCAGTGCCGTGCCGATGGCCGTGACGATCACGACCAGCATGGGATTGAAGCGCAGCACGAAGCCCGCAACGATGATGGCCACTCCGATAAGCGGCCAGAGATTGACGTCAGTCAGCATGTTGATTCCCCCTTCACACCCCGCGGTGCGGGGCGGCCGTCAAGCCGCCCCGCAGGCCCAACCCGGTGGCGTGGAGTGCGCTGCCAACCTGGTTTTGTTCAACAAAACAAAGAATTTGTCTTACAGAAACGAATTGTGAATAAGACAATCAGCGCATGCTGATAGTACAAACCCGCATATCGTTGCCTAGGGATTGAGCACGCACGGGGTTTTCAAATGACAAAAACTATCGGATATTGAACATCCATAGAAGGCATGAACACAACAATGCCCCTGCCCCGGTATCGCCTGTGAAGAGGCCGCCTCCTACAATGGGCCGCCCTCCCGGCCTGCGGCGCACGCGTGGCAGTCGGCGTGAATGGCACCTTCCTGCTCCCATCCCTTTTGTCCGAGCTCTGAATCCATGCAACGCCGTCAACTTGTTTCCCTGCTTCCCCGTGCTGCAGCCATCGCAGCGGTTCCCGCGCTGGCGCCGGCCTTCGTGCGCAATGCCTTCGCCGATGAGGCAGGCCTGTCCGCCAAGACCATCACCATCGGCTGCTCGGCCGCCATGAGCGGCCCGCTGGCCGGGTTCGGCTCCGACATCAAGCTGGGCACGGAAGCGGCCATGGCGCAGATCAACGCACGTGGCGGCATCCAGGGCCGCACGCTGCAGCTGCAGATGGTTGACGACGGCTACGTGCCCCAGCGCTCGGCCGACAACGTGCGGCAGATGCTCTCCAAGGGCACGGCCTTTGCCCTGCTGTCCTGCGTGGGCACGCCCAACAACGCCGCCGTCATCCCGCTGATCGAGGAAGCCGGCGTTCCCTATGTGGCGCCGTTCACGGGCGCCTCGTCGCTGCGCAAGGGATCGCGCAACGTCTTCCATGTGCGCGCCAGCTACACCACCGAGGTCCGCCGCCTGGTCCAGCGCCTTGCGGGCATGGGGCTCAAGGGCATTGGCATCGTCTACCTGGACAACGCCTACGGCCGCGAAATGCTGGAGGACGCCACGCGCGCCCTGGAGGCCGAGAAGATGGCCCCCGCCGTGCAGGCGGCCATCGCCACCGATGGCAAGAATCTGGCCGATGTGTTGAACAAAGTGGACGCGGCCCACCCCTCGGCCGTGCTGCTGGCCACGGCTGGCACGGTGTCGGTCGATCTGGTACGCGGCCTGCGCAAGAGCGCGCCCGGCGTGCTGCTCACCGGCCTGAGCGTGACCCTGCCCAACGACAGCCTCAAGCCGCTGGGCGAGGACGCCCGGGGCATTGCCCTGACCATGGTCGTTCCCGCGCCGCACCAGGCCAAGCTGCAGGTGGTGCGCGACTACCAGGCCGCCATGCGCGCCCACGGACAGCAGGAGTTCTCGCTGGGCACGCTGGAAGCCTATGTGAACACACGCGTGCTGGCCGAGGGCCTGGAACGCGCAGGCCGCGACCCCAGCCAGGCCAAGCTGCGCTCGGCGCTGGCCGGCATCCGCAACTGGGACATGGGCGGCTTCGTCATCGACTACAGCGGCCAGACGCCCCATGTCGGCTCCAGCTTCATCGACCTGGGCGTGCTGGGCAATGCGGGGCGCTTCATCGGTTGATGAAGGGGGGTGGCTTGCGGGCCAGGCCGCTGGCGGATCGGCCCATCGTTTCTTCCTGTCGCTGCACCAAGGAGCCTTCGCCATGCCTGCCGAACGTCACCCACTTCCGCACCCCGCCTTGCACGCTGCCTTGCACCCTGCTGCACGACCCGCTTCCCACCGGGGCCTGCAGCGCCGCCTGCTCATCCTGGCAGCGGCTGCCCTGCCCGGCCTTGCGCTGGCGCAGAAATGGCCTGCGCAGCCCGTGCGCATCGTCGTGCCCTACACGGCCGGAGGCGGCTCGGACAACATCGCCCGCGCGCTGGGCACGGAGCTGTCGCGCGAACTGGGCCAGCCCGTGGTCGTGGACAACAAGCCCGGCGCCTCGGCCATGCTGGGCGCCGAGCTGGTGGCACGCGCCGCGCCCGACGGCTACACGCTGCTCCTGGCCGACATGCCGCACACCATCACGCCCAGTCTCTACAAGACACCGTACGACGCGCTCAAGGACTTCACGCCCGTGGCCCTGATCGGCTCCTCGCCGCTGGTGCTGGCCGTCAACCCCAAGCTCAAGGCGCAGAGCGTGAAGGAATACATCGCGATGGCCAGGGCACGGCCCGGCCAGATCAACTTCGCCTCGGGCGGCACGGGCACGGCGACGCATCTGGCAGGCGAGCTGTTCAAGCAGCAGACGGACACCTTCATCACCCACATTCCCTACAAGGGCTCGGGCCAGGCCGTTGCCGACGTGGTGGCCGGCCATACCGAGAGCATGTTCTCCTCGGCCCCCACCGTGATCCCCCATATCAAAAGCGGCGCGCTGCGCGCCCTGGCCACCACGGGTGCCCAGCGCTCGCCGGCCCTGCCTCAGGTGCCCACGATGGCCGAAAGCGGCGTGCGCGGCCTCACCGTGCTGCACTGGTTCGGCCTGCTGGCGCCTGCCCGGTTGCCCCCCGGCATACAGACCGCGCTGCACGATGCCGTGGCCCGCGCCATGTCCACGCCCGCGCTCCAGGCCAAGCTGCAGTCCCTGGGGCTGGAACTGACGCCCCGCACTGCGGCGGAGTTCGGCGCCCAGATGGAGACCGACGCCGCACGCTGGGCCCGCGTCATCAAGGAACGCAACATCAAGGCGGACTGAATGCCCTCCCTGCACCATCACCACGACGCCGTTGACCTGCGCAGCGACACCGTCACGCGCCCCACGCCGCAGATGCTCGAAGCCATGGCCTGCGCCCCGCTGGGCGACGACGGCCTGGACGGCGACCCGACGGTGCGTGCGCTCGAAGAGGCGACGGCACAGCGCTTTGGCAAGGCCGCAGGCCTGTTCGTGGCCAGCGGCACCATGGGCAACCTCGTGGCCGTGCTCGCCCATGGCCGCATGCCCGGCGAGGTGCTGGCCGAGGCCGGCAGCCATCTGCTGAACGCCGAGCGCGCAGCCGCAGGCCTGACCGGCATGCACTACCGCAGCCTGCCCGGCGACGGCGGCCTGATCGCCCTGCCCGCGCTGGAAGCGGCGCTGGACACCTCGGCATCCGCGCGCTGCCCCAGCGCCCTCGTGGCCGTGGAGAACACCCACAACGCACGGGGCGGCAGCGTGGCGGCGCCCGAGTCGCTGGCGGCCCTGCATGCCCTGGCCGCCCGCCATGGCGTGCCCGTGCATACCGATGGCGCGCGCCTGTTCAATGCCGCCGGGGCACTGGGCCTGTCCTGCCGCGAGATCGCCGCGCACACGGACTCGGTCACCGTCTGCCTGTCCAAGGGCCTGTCGGCTCCGGTGGGCTCGGTGCTCATGGGCCCGGCCGACTTCATCACGCGGGCGCGCGGCATACGGCGCATGCTGGGCGGCACCATGCGCCAGGCCGGCGTGATCGCGGCGGCGGGCCTGGTGGCGCTGGAGCACATGGTCGATCGCCTGGCCGAGGACCACGCACGTGCCCGCCGCCTGCACCAGGGCCTGCGCGCCATCCATCCGGCATGGTGCGCGGCCGAACTGCCGCAGACCAACATCGTGCAGGTGCGCGTGGGCACCAGCGCGGCCGATGCGCGCCTTTGGGAGGCACGCCTGGCCGAAGCCGGCGTGCTGGTGCGCACGGGCAGCGCAGGCCTGCTGCGCCTGGTCACGCACCGCCACATTGACGACAAGGCCGTGGACAGCACCCTGCAGACCTTCACGCGGCTGCATCACGACAACTGAGCACCGCGCGAGGCCGGCAGGAGTGCCGGCCCTGGCTACACTGCCCATCGACCCTTGCATCCCCCATCACCATGACCCGCAGCACCGATATCCTCAACCTGACCGACCGCGTGACCGAGCAGCTGCGCAGCAAGCTCATCGATGGTGCCTGGGAGCCCGGGCAAAAGCTGTCGGAGGCCTCACTCAGCGAAAGCCTGCAGATCTCGCGCAACACGCTGCGCGAGGCCTTCCGGCTGCTGACCAAGGAGGGGCTGCTGGTGCACGAGCCCAACAAGGGCGTGTCGGTGGCGGCGCCCAGCATTGCCTCCATCATCGACATCTACCGCGTGCGCCGCATGGTGGAGTGCCAGGCGCTGGCCCAGGCCTATCCCATGCACCCGGCTCGCAGCCTGATGCGCGAAGCCGTGGAGGCGGCCCAGCGCCACCGCGAGGCCCAGGACTGGTCGGGCGTGGGCACGGCCAACATGAGTTTCCACAAGGCCGTGGTGCAGCTGGCCGACAGCGAGCGCCTGGACACCATGTTCGAGCACCTGCTGGCGGAGCTGCGGCTGGCCTTCGGCCTGCTGCGCGACCCGCACTTCCTGCATGCCCCCTATGTGGACATGAATGCGCGCATCCTGCAGCAATTCGAGGACGGCAAGCCGGCCGAGGCCGCTGCCGCGCTCAATGACTACCTGGTGCATTCGGAGCGGCTGATCCTGGCCGCCTACGCCCGACGCCTGGCTGAAAAAGGCATCAAGGTGTGAAAACAATAGACACCCCCTGAGGCGCTTACGCGCCTTCCCCCTCTCTACTCGCTTCGCGAGGGAGGGGGACGACACCCTCGGGGCGGGGCGGCCCTACCTCGGTGTCCCCGGCTTTGGGCAGCGCCGGTTTCATTGGCAGTGTTCAGCGCACAGCACTGGCTCGCATTCAACGCCGCGCGTCCAGGCTCCAGCGCGCCACGGGCGCCAGCATCAGTTGCACGAATCCGCCGGCGATCGCCAGGTTCTTCAGGAACTGCACCAGCTGGCCCTTGTCGCCGAACTGGTTGTGGAACATCAGCGCCGACATGACGCTGAACACGGCCATCACGGCCGCGGCCTCGCGGGTGCGCCAGCCCAGCAGCAGGGCCGTGGCCACGCCCAGCTCCACCACCAGCGCCATGGCATACGACAGCATGGGCAGCGGCAGGCCCGCCTTGGCGATATAGGCCATGGTGCCCTCCGGCCCCATCAGCTTGCCGATGCCGCTGTAGATGAACAGCAGGCTCAGCAGTACCCGGGCCAGCAGCGGTGCGAAGTCGGCCCAGGGCGATGCTGCGGCGTGGGCAGCGCGATGCGTGGCGGCGCGCGTCATCGCATCAGCCCGGGACACGGCCGGAACCCTGGCCTTCGGCCGCCTTCACCGAGCCGCCCAGGCGCTGCACTTCGGCCAGGTACTCGGGGCCGCTGCGCATGCGCTGGTACTGGGCCAGGCGCTGCTGGTAGTCGGCATCCCAGTGGTTCACGTCGGACTCGCGGTAGACGTTGAGGCCGGCGCGGTTCCACAGGGCCAGGTCGGCCTGAACCTCGGCGCGCGACAGCGCGGGGCCGGAGGCGACGGGCTCGGCGCCGAACCAGGTTTCTGCAGATACCGTGGCGGCCGGTGCGGCCGAGGCCATGCCCGACCACAAGGCGGAGGAAAGGGAAACGATGGCGAAGAGGGTCTTTGCGTGCTTCATGGCGAATCCTTTGTCAAATCCTGCAGCGCGTGATTGCGTTCTGCATGGCTGCAGTCTCGTCTTCGCCCGCCTGCGCGTCAGTGCCTAAACGCACAGCTTTGCGCAAACTCTCCGGCTCCCAGGCTCACGGCCACTGCAGGCCGGGCCGCGCCACATGCAGGGCCTGCAGGGGCTCGGAGCGCCCGCGCACCTGCACCTGCCGGACTTCGCCCAGGCCATCGGCCACGCCCGCGCGGCGCGCCACCTCCAGCGACAGCACCAGCCGCGCCTGGGCGCTCTTGGTGTATTCCTGCAGGCGGCTGGCCGTATTGACCACCTCGCCCACGGCCGTGAAGGTGGTGGTGTGCTCGAAGCCCACGCGCCCCACGGCGGCGCGCCCCGCATGCAGGCCCATGCCGAAATCCACCGGCTGGCCGAACTGCGCCTCGAAGGTGTGGCTCCATTCCTGCATGCGCCGGTCGATGAGGGCGCTGGCCTGCACGGCCTGGCGGCAGGCCGTGTCCAGGTCGGTATCCAGGCCGAAGATGGCCATCACGCTGTCGCCGATGAACTGGTTGGCCATGCCGCCGCTGTCGAGCACGGCCTGGCCCACGCGCTCGAAATACTGGTCCAGCACCCAGGACAGGTCCACGGGCCATTGCCGCTCGGCCAGGCCCGACCAGCGGCGCAGGTCCACGAACAGGATGGCCACCGCGCGCACTTCGCGGACTTCGCGCTGCTCATCTCCCCGCCCGGCCTGGGCGGCTGCCGGCGAGCGGAACAGCGGCGCCACCTGCACATCGCCCGTGGGCCGCAGCTGGCAGGCCAGCCGCACGTCCTGCGGCGCGCCCACGCGCTCCAGCGTGAGGCGCTCGTCCCGCCCCGGCGCAGGCAGGTGGGCCGCCGGGCCGGACACGCGCACCCGGCAGGTGGAGCAACGCGCCCTGCCGCCGCACAGCGACAAATGGGCAATGCCGTGCTCGCGGCTGGCTTCGAGCACGCTCATGCCCTGGGCCACCTGCACGGTGCGGCCCGGATAGTGCAGCAGCACCTGGCGGGCGCCGCGCAGGCGCATGCGCCGCCACAGCCAGGGGCCGGCCAGCAGCGCGGCCAGGCAGGCCAGCCAGCCCTGGCGCAGCCCGGCCGTCAGCGCGCGCAGCCACTGCGATGCCTCGGGCGAGGTGCCGGCCGGCGCTGGCAGGCCGGCCGCCGCGATCTCGCGCGCCATGGAGACGATGCCCAGCGCCGCCAGCACGGGCAGCAGCACGGCGGCCGTGAGCAGCAGCGGCTGCCAGCGCCGCCACCAGCCGCGCGCACGCAGGGCCATGTGCAGGCCCATGCAGCCATGGGTCCAGGCGGCCGTCATCAGCAGCAGCTGGATGGCCATGCTGGACGGATTCCAGGAAGAACGCACGATGCGCGCATACGAGGGGTCCACGCCCCAGGCCTCCTGCGCCAGCCGCGTGGCCGGCACGTGCAGGGCCAGCAGCAGCGGCAGGCCCAGTCCCAGCAGCAGCCGCACGGCCTCCAGCGCCGGCATGCGCAGGCTGCGCCGCCGCGCCAGCGCCTGCAGCGCCAGCCCCATGTGCACGGCCAGCGCGCCGTAGAGCAGCAGGCTGCCGGGCAGGGATCGCCACACGCCGTGGACCAGCTCGCGCACGGCCTCGGCCGTGCCCAGCGAGACCAGGCCCAGGGCGTGATTGAACAGGTGCAGCGCCGCATAGGTCCACAGCACCAGGCCGGTGGACCAGTGGAGGCTGCGCAGGGACGGCAGAGCCGGCAAAGCCGGATGAGGGACACGGGCCATGGAAAGCGATGATGCGCCCGACGGCGGAAGAAGACAGGAGAAGACCGCAAGAACGGCAGCTTGAAGGAACTTAGGCCGGGCCTGGCCGATCCAGAATCTTTGTACCTTACGCCCGCTATTGGTTCCATGGCCCACCCCACCCAGCCCTCCAGTTTCGCCCTGCGCGGCATCGCCCTGTTCGAGGGCCTGGGCAGCGCCAGCCTGGACCGCATCGCCGCCGACTGCGAATGGCGCCCGCTGCAGGCCCGCCAGCCCGTGTTCAGCCGCTGCTCCACGGGCAGCGACGTGTTCTTCCTGGCCAGCGGGCGCGTGCGCATCACCACCTATTCGCCGGGCGGGCGCGAGGTCAGCTTCCGCGACTACGGGCCCGGCGAGCACTTCGGCGACCTGGCGGCCATTGACGGCCAGGCCCGCTCCACCGATGTGGTCACCCTGGAATCCTCGCTGCTGGCCAGCCTCTCGCGCCAGGACTTCCTGGCCCTGCTGGCGCGCGAGCCCGCCGTTGCCCTGCGCATGATGGAAGGCCTGGCCGGCCTGGTGCGCCGGCTGACCGACCGCGTCATGGAACTGAGCACCCTCGGCGTGCCCACGCGCCTGCACATGGAACTGCTGCGCCTGGCCCGGGAGGCGGGCGTATCGCCCGAGCACACGGCCCTCATCAGCCCCGTGCCCTCGCACTCGGTGCTGGCCAGCAAGATCAGCACCAACCGCGAGCAGGTCACGCGCGAGCTGGGCGCCCTCACCCGGCGCGGCCTGCTGCGCAAGGAGGGGCGCCAGGCGCTGCTGGTGACCGATGTGCGCGCACTGCAGGCGCTGATAGCGCAGGAAAGCTAGGCGGACTCCATTCGCCAGCCCTGCGGCGACCACACCAGGCGGTCGGTCAGCCCGATGGCCTGCAGAAAATCCTCGTCATGCGAGACCACGACCAGCGTGCCGGCGTAGCCGCGCAGCATGGCCTCCAGCGCCTGCAGGGAAGGCAGGTCCAGGTGGTTGCAGGGCTCGTCCAGCAGGAGCAGGGGCGCGGGCGTCTCGGCATGCAGCGCGCAGGCCAGGGCGGCCTTGAGCTGCTCGCCGCCGCTGAGCCGGTCCGCGGGCTGCTCCACCTGCCGGGCCGCCAGCCCGAGCCAGGCCAGGCGCGTGCGCAACACATCCACGGGGGTGCCGGGGCAGGCGTCCTGCAACTGCTCCATCACCGTGCGCCCGGGCTGCAACAGGGACAGGCGCTGGTCCAGGTAGGCACAGGCCTGCATGCGGCGCACCTCGCCCGCCTGGGGCGCAAGGCGGCCCGACAGCACATCGAGCAGGCGCGTCTTGCCGCAGCCGTTGGGACCGGTCACGGCCAGGCGCTGGCCGCCGTACAGAGACAGGTTCAGGCGCGGCCCCGTGGACAACGAAAACGGCAGCAGCACATCGTCCAGCAGCGCCACCACGTCGCAGGGAGCACCGGCCGGGGGCGGCGCCTGCATGCGGATGGCCGCCTGATGGTCGATCTGGCGCGCCGCCTCGCGCACGCGCTGGTCCAGCGCCTCGCGCGTGTCTGCATGCTGGCGGCGCAGCCGGCCGGCCGACGCCTCGCTGCGCTCCTTTTGCCGGTCCAGCAGAATGCGCGCCTGGTTGGCCTCCTGGCCCTGGCGGCGGCCGCGTGCCTCGCGGCGCTGCTGGCGCTCCTGCTGCTCGCGCAACTGCTGCGTTTCGCGGCGGCGCTCCAGTTTGCGCTGCTCCAGCAGTTGCACCGCCGAGGCCATCTCGCGCGCCTTGGCTTCGGCATAGAAGGCGTAGCCGCCGCCGTAGCTGCGAAGCCCCTGCGGCGACAGCTCCACGATGCGTTCCATGCCCTGCAGCAGACTGCGGTCATGGCTGACCACGACCAGGCCACCGGGCCAGCGCTGCAGTTGCGCGGCCAGGGCCTGGCGGCTTTCACGGTCCAGGTGGTTGCTGGGCTCGTCCAGCACCAGATGGTCGGCGCCCGACAGCAGCGCGCCCGCCAGGGCCACGCGCATGGCCTCGCCGCCGCTGAGGGCGTGGCCCGGCGTATCGGCACGCAGATGGCCCAGGCCCGCCAGCTCCAGCTGGGCCTGCAGGCGCTGGCGCAGATCCCAGCGGTCGGCCAGCCGCTCGAAGTCCCGGGCATCGCAGCTGCCGCCCTCGATGCGCGCCAGCGCCTCCAGCGCGGGCTGCAGCCCGGCCAGCGCCGCCACCGAAGGCTGGTCATGCCAGTCCGTGCGCTGGGCCAGGTACAGCACCTGCCCCGAGCGCAGGCAGCGGCCCTGCGAGGGCGCATCCAGCCCGGCCAGGATGCGCGCCAGCCGCGACTTGCCCACGCCGTTGCGCCCCACCAGGCCGGTGCGGCGGTGATCAAGGGTTTCGGAAAGATCGGAGAAAAGGGGGCTGCCATCGGGCAGCACGCAGGAAACGCCGTCGAGCGTGATCGTGGTATTCGTCATATCGCGGTTCATGGATGCCAACGCAGTTCCTTGCCGCTTTGCATGCATTGCGCGTGCGGTGGGCAGGGTCGGGAAAAGCGGGCCGCTGGGACAGCGGCAGCATCAATGGCGCATGGGACGAATACCTCCTGCAATGGCGAACGAAGCCGCCATTATAGAAATCATGGGCCGTTCGTGCCGGCCACCGTGGCACCGGCGCCGCGTGCGAAGGCGCCGGCCTGCTCCGCTGGCGGCCCGGAACCGGTGGAGCCGGCCTGCCGGGCCGGGTTCGCAGGCGCCGGTGGCGCGCAGGGATTCGAAGACTGTGCCGGCGGGCGGCCCTGAAAGCACAGGGCGTTGAGCGCGATCCAGAGAGGCATGGTTCAGGTTCCGGGGTCGGCAGCAGGCGGCGGCCGGCGCGCGCTGCCGCGCGGCCCGGCGATGCGCCGCTGCCATTCAAGGACGAAGACGAAGAAGACGGGCACGAAGAACACGGCCAGCACCGTGCCGCTGACCATGCCGCCGAACACGCCCGTGCCGATGGCGTGCTGGGTCTCGGCGCTGGCGCCCGATGCCAGCATCAGCGGCACCACGCCCAGCGCAAAGGCCAGCGAGGTCATGAGGATGGGCCGCAGCCGCAGGCGTGCGGCCTTGATGGCAGCCTCGCGCAGGTCCTGGCCTTCCTCGCGCAGTTGCTTGGCGAATTCCACGATCAGGATGGCGTTCTTGGCCGACAGGCCGATGATGGTGATCAGGCCCACCTTGAAGAACACATCGTTGGGCATGCCGCGCAGCAGCACGGCCGCCACGGCGCCCAGCAGGCCCAGGGGCACGACCAGCATCACCGACAGCGGGATGGACCAGCTCTCGTACAGCGCGGCCAGCACCAGGAAGACCACCAGCATGGACAAGGCCATGAGCAGGGGCGCCTGCGCGGCCGACTGGCGCTCCTGCAGCGACTGGCCGGTCCAGGCCACGGCAAAGCCGGGCGGCAGCTGGGCCGCCAGCCGCTCCATCTCGGCCATGGCCGCGCCGCTGGACGTGCCGGGCGCAGGCGTGCCCGAGATGCGCGACGCCAGGAAGCCCTGGTAGCGCACCAGCTGCAGCGGCGTCTCCGACCACACCGGCGTGGCGAACTCGGCCAGCGGCACCATGCCGCCCGAGGCATTGCGCACGTTCAGCCGGAGCACGTCATCGACCTGCATGCGCGCGGGCGCGTCGGCCTGCACGATGACCTGCTGCATGCGCCCGGCGTTGGGGAAGTCGTTGACATACAGCGAGCCCATGGCCGTGGACAGCGTCTCGCTGATGGCGGCAAAGCCCACACCCAGTGCCTGGGCCTTCTGGCGGTCAATCTCCAGCCGCACGCTGGTGCCCGAAGGCAGGCTGTCCTGGTAGGCCGAGCCCAACACGCTGCTGCTGCCGGCCAGCGCCAGCAACTGGTCGGTGGCCGACTTGAGCGCGGCATGGCCCTGGCCGGTGCGGTCCTGCAGGTACATGGTGAAGCCCGAGGAGGTGCCCAGCTCGTCGATGGCCGGGGGCTGCAGCACCATGATGGCGCCCTCGGGCGCGTGTTCCATGGCCTTTTGCGCGAGCGAGACTTCCTCGCCTGCCGTGGCGCCGTCGCGCTGGTCCCAGTCCTTGAGCGTGGTGAAGGCCATGGCCGCGTTCGGGCCCGAGCCCGCGAAGCTGAAGCCCAGCACCGAGATGCTGGAGGCGATGCCGGGGCGCTGCGCCACATGCTCCTCATAGCGCTTGACCACGTCCAGCGTGCGCTCGGCCGTGGCATCGGCCGGCAGCTGGATGGACGCCATGAAGTAGCCCTGGTCCTCCTCGGGCAGGAAGGCCGATGGCAGCTGGCGCAGCGCAAACACCAGGATGGCCACGATGGCCGCGAACAGCAGCATCATGCGGCCCGTGCGCCGGACCAGGCCCGTGACATGGGCCTCGTAGCGGTTCGTCAGCCGCTCGAAGCCGCGGTTGAACCAGCCGAAGAAGCCTTTCTTCTCATGGTGGCCTGCCGCCACCGGCTTGAGCAAGGTGGCGCACAGCGCCGGTGTCAGGCTCAGGGCCAGGAAGGCCGAGAACAGGATGGACACGGCCATGGACAGCGTGAACTGCTGGTAGATCACGCCCACCGAGCCGCTGGCGAACGCCATGGGAATGAACACCGCCGTCAGCACCAGGGTGATGCCGATGATGGCGCCCGTGATCTCCTTCATGGCCTTGAGCGTGGCATCGCGCGGCGACAGGCCTTCCTCGGCCATGAGGCGCTCCACGTTCTCGACCACGACGATGGCGTCGTCCACGATGATGCCGATGGCCAGCACCATGCCGAACATGGTCAGCACGTTGATGGAAAAGCCCGCCACCAGCATCACGGCGAAGGTGCCCAGCAGCGCCACGGGCGCCACGATGGCCGGGATCAGCGTGTAGCGCAGGTTCTGCAGGAACAGGTACATCACCAGGAAGACCAGCACCATGGCCTCGACCAGGGTCTGCACCACCTTCTCGATGGAGATCTTGACGAAGGGCGCGGTATTGAACGAGATGGTGTGCTCCATGCCCCTCGGCAGGATGGAGGCCAGCTCGGCCATGCGCTTTTGCACGGCGGCGGCCGTGCGCACGGCATTGGCGCCCGGCGACAGCTGCACGGCGGCGCTGGTGGCGGGCTTGCCGTCCTCGCGGTTGGAGAAGGCATAGGACTGCGCGCCCAGCTCCACGCGCGCCACGTCGCCCAGCACCAGGCGGGAGCCGTCGGCATTGGCGCGCAGCACGATGGCCGCGAACTGCTCGGGCGAGGTCAACTGGCCCTGCACGGTGAGCGGCGTGGTCACGCGCTGGCCCGGGGCGATGGGCGCATCGCCCACGCGGCCCGGGGCGATCTGCATGTTCTGCTGCTGGATGGCCTGGGTGAGGTCGCCCATGGACAGCCCGTAGGAGATCAGCTTGGCCGGATCGACCCAGACGCGCATGGCGCGCTCGGTGCCGAACAGCTGCACGCGGCCCACGCCCTCGATGCGCCGCAGCTCCTCGACGATATTGCGCGCCATGTAGTCATTGAGTGCCAGCTCGTCGAACTCGCCGCCCGGCGAGATCAGGCCCACCAGCAGCAGAAAGCTCGACGTGGCCGACTCCACCTGCAGCCCGTTCTGGCGCACGGCCTGCGGCAGGCGCGGCTCCACGGCCTTGATGCGGTTTTGCACATCCACCTGGGCCAGCTCGGGGTTGGTGCCGGGCTTGAAGGTGGCCTTGATCTCGGCCGAGCCCGAGGTGTCCACCGAGGACTCGAAGTACAGCAGGTGGCGGACGCTGGACAGCTCGCGCTCGATCAGCGAGACCACGGAGTCATTGAGCGTCTTGGGCGTGGCGCCCGGATAGGTGGCATACAGGCTCACCGTGGGCGGCGCCACCGTGGGATAGCGCGAGATCGGCAATTGCGGAATGGCAAGCACGCCCAGCAGCACGATGAACAACGCGATGACCCAGGCAAAGACGGGCCGGTGAATGAAGAACTGTGGCATGGACGCGAGGTCTGGTTTTCAATGCACGCCAGGGCGCGCTGCGGAAAAAATACGGCGCCTGGCGCCGACACATCTGAGGGGCCATCCGGATGCAAATCCAGATTGCCAGGAGGCATGGGGATGGAGGAAACTCCTGCCGGTGCGGCTTCGGCCTGCGGCGTGTTGCCGCCAGGGCCATTCATCCATGGAGCCGCTGCAAAGCTAACAGCTCTCCCACCCGCTCATACGGCATTGCCGCTGTGACTTCATATTCAGGGATTTGTTTCGCATGCCGGCCAATTGCGGCGGCACAGGGAAACAGCTTGCGTTCTTTCGATGGCATTTCGGCCCGGGAAATGTGGAAGAACGATGGAGATGAACACAGCCCCCGCCGCAACCCCAAAATGGCTTCTATCATTGCCCAGCCCTTGCCTTTCCAGCCATCGACATCGCTCATCCTCGTCGCCGAGGACGAGCCCGAGATCGCAGACATCCTGTGCGCCTACCTGGCCCGCAGCGACCTGCGCACCGTGCATGCCGCCGATGGCCAGCAGGCCCTTGAACTGCACCACCACTTGAAACCCGATCTCGTTCTTCTCGACGTGCAGATGCCACGCCTCGACGGCTGGCAGGTGCTGTCCGAAATCCGCCGGCGCGGCGACACGCCCGTCATCATGCTCACCGCCCTCAACCAGGACGTGGACAAGCTCATCGGCCTGCGCATTGGCGCGGACGACTACGTGGGCAAGCCCTTCAACGCGGCCGAGGTCGTGGCGCGCGTGCAGGCCGTGCTGCGCCGCTGCGGCCAGGGCCGGCTCCGCGATACCAAGCTGCTGCAGGCCGGCCCCTTTCGCGTGGACCTGGACAGCCGCGAGGTCAGCGTGCAGGTGCAGGGCGCCACGCATGTGCCCGAACTCACCGTGACCGAATTCAACCTGCTGGCCAGCCTGGTGCGTTCGCCCCGGCGCGTGTTCAGCCGCGCCGAGCTGCTGCTGAGCTGCCTGCCCGAAGGCCACACGCTGGAGCGCACCGTGGACAGCCACATCAGCAAGCTGCGCAAAAAACTCGAAGGCCTGGGCCTGCAGGGCATGCCCGACAGCGTGCGCAGCGTGGGCTACCGGCTGGGGATGGACCCATGAGCGCAGCGGCCGGGCTGCGCCGGCAGGTGGTGCTGACCATGTCGGCCGTCACGCTGGCCGCGGTCGTGCTGTGCGTGCTGGGCTCGTACGCCTTCTATGCGCTGCTGCTGACCTTTCACCCGGCCAGCGTCTCCGACGGCTGGATGCCCTCCAGCGTGGAGCTGGCCTGGGTGCTGCTGACCCTGGTGGTGGCCATGCTGATCGCCATCTTCGTGGCCACGCGGCTGTCGCGGCGCATCCTGCCCTCGCTGGACTCGGTGGCCATCAGCCTGCGCCAGCTGGCCGAGGGCGACCTGTCGGCGCGCGCCAGCACGGACGACAGCGCGCTGCACGAGGCCGCGCAGCTGGTGCACGACTTCAACAGCCTGGCCCGGCGCCTGGAAGGCATGGCGCAGGAGCGCGCCTTCTGGAGCGCGGCCATCGCCCATGAGCTGCGCACGCCCGTGACCATTCTCAGCGGGCGGCTGCAGGGCCTGTCCGACGGCGTCTTCCTGCCCAGCAAGGACATGCTGGCCAGCCTGATGACCCAGGTCGAGGGGCTGACCCGCCTGATCGACGACCTGCGCCTGCTGGGCCTGCAGGAAAACGGCCATCTGCAACTGCAGCTGCGCCAGACCTGCCTGGCCGGCGAGGTGCGCTCGGTGGCCCTGGCCGTGGGACCGGCGCTGGAGCAGGCGGGCCTGCAGCTGGCGATGGAGCTCGATGACCAGCCCGTGGTCTGCGACCCCGTGCGCATACGCCAGGCCCTGCTGGCCCTGCTGGAAAACGCCATGCAGTACGCGCAGCCGGGCCCGCTGCTGGTGGCCGCGCGCGTGCGCCACGGCCTGTGCACCGTGCGCGTGGAAGACAGCGGCCCCGGCGTGGCGGCCGACCTTGCGCCGCGCATCTTCGACGCTTTTCAGCGCGGTGAAGGCGCCCGCAGCCGAAGGAATGCCAGCGTGGGTGCAGGCAACGGCAGCGGACTGGGCCTGGCCGTGGTGCAGGCCATTGCCCAGGCCCACGGCGGGCGGGCGCAGTGCCTGCCGGGCGAGCGTGGCGGCGCGCTGTTCGAGCTGAGCTGGCCGGCCTGACCTCGTCAGAGCCGCATATCAGCCTGCGAAATCATCGGCCCGCACATGGCGTGCGTCCCAGGCAGCAGCCAGCGCAGCGGCCCGGCCCAGGCGCACACGGCCCGATTCAAAGTCCACGATGCCCGCCTCCTGCGCCGCCGCAGGCCGCGCAGGCCGCTCGCGCGTGCGGCCGTCGGTGAGCAGCCACAGCCAGCCCTGGCAGGAGGCGTCTGCGCCGCAATGGCGCTGCAGCAACTGGCCCGCCTGTTCCACGGCCGCCTGCAGCGGCGTGCCGCCGCCCCCGCCAATGGGAGCGATCCAGTCGTCATTCCAGGCCGCTGCCTTGCGCGGCGGCAGGCGCAATTCCACGCGCGTGCCCGCAAAGCAGATCAGCGCCACCTGCTCGCGGCGGCGGTAGGCCTCTTCCATCAGCGACAGCAGCACGCCCTTGGCCCGCGCCAGTGCACCGCTGACGGCCATGGAGGCCGAGCAATCGAGCACAAAGCAATGCAGCCGCGTGGCCTGCGGCGGCTCGCGGCGGCGCTGCAGATGTTCAGGCGCCAGCGCCTGGGCGCCGCGTGCGGCCAGCGTGCGCGGCCAGTCCCAGCTGCCGGTGGGCGGCCCGCCCTGCGCCTGTGCCAGCCGGGGCTGGCTGGCGGCCTGCTGGCCCGCCCCCGCAGCCCTTGCCTGTGGCGCGGGGCCGCGGGGGCTCAGGCTTTTTTTGTGGCGGGCGCTCCCGCCTTTGCGGCCTCGCGGGCCAGCAATGAGGGCACGGCGACACGCAGCAGGCCCACGGGCTCGGGCGGCATGGCGCCCCAGTCAGCCTCGGAGGGCGGGCTGTCGCCTGCGCCGTTGGCCGTGGATTCCGCAGGCGGCCGGCTTTGTGCCGGCGACTGCGAAGGCGGATTCGATGGCGCTTGCTGTGGGGATGGCTGCTGCTGCTGCGGCTGCGGCTGTGGCTGCGGCGCCCCCGGCTTGCGGCGGTGCACCAGCACCAGCTCGGCCACGGCCTGCACATGGTCGGGCCTGACCTCGGCATCGCCCAGCCAGGCGGCCCAGGCGCGGGCGGCGCGCAGCAGCACCAGGTCGGCGCGCAGGCCGTCCACCTGGGCGGCAATGCACAGCGCTCCGGCGGCCTGCAGCACCGCGTCGGACCAGGGCAGCGCGCCGGCCGGCTGCAGGCGCTCGCGTGCCGTGCGCAGCTGCGCGGCCAGCGCGGCCTGGGCGCCTGCATGGCGGGCGCGGAAGGCGGCCGGGTCGGCATCGAACAGCAGCCGCGCGCGCACGATGGCCTGGCGCTGGGCCGCATCCTGCACATTGGCCAGGCGCACGCACAGGCCCAGGCGGTCCAGCAGCTGCGGGCGCAGCTGGCCTTCCTCGGGGTTCATGGTGCCCACCAGCACGAAGCGCGCCGCGTGGCGGTGCGAGATGCCGTCGCGCTCGACCACGTTGACGCCGCTGGCAGCCGCATCCAGCAGCACATCGACCAGGGCATCGGGCAGCAGGTTGATCTCGTCCACATAGAGCACGCCGCCATGGGCGCGCGCCAGCAGGCCGGGCGCGAATTTGAGCGCATGGCCGGCCATGGCCTGGCCTAGGTCCAGCGAGCCGGCCAGATGCTCCAGCGAGGCGCCCAGCGGCAGCGTGACGAAGGGCGCGGCATCGATGAGCTCGGCCAGCGCGCGCGCGGCCGTGGACTTGGCCGTGCCGCGCGGCCCCTCGATCAGCACGCCGCCCAGTTGCGGGTCGATGGCGGCCAGCAGCAGCGCCTGGCACAGCAGGGGCTGGCCGGCAATGGCGGCAAAGGGAAACAGCGGCGGCAGCGCGGGCTGGGCGCCGCTGCCCAGGTCAGGAGATGCGGTCATCCGCGCAATCCTTCGAGATGGTTTTCATGTTCCAGCAGCAGGTCTTCCAACTGCTGGCGATAGTCGCCGGGCTGCTCCCACAGGCCGCGCTGCATGGCTTCGAGCAGGCGCTCCAGCATGTCGCGCAGGGCCTGCGGATTGTGCTGCACGAGAAAGTCGCGCGTGGCCGCATCCAGCACATAGGCGTCGGCCACCAGGGCGTACTGGTGGTCGCCCACCTGCTGCGTGGTGGCGTCGAAGCCGAAGAGATAGTCCACCGTGGCCGCCATCTCGAAGGCGCCCTTGTAGCCGTGGCGCTTGGCGCCGTCCATCCACTTGGGATTGGTGACGCGCGAGCGCACCACGCGCGCAATCTCTTCCTTGAGCGAGCGCACGCGCGGCTGGGCCGGGTTGGCGTGGTCGCCGTGGTAGAGCGCGGGCTGGCGGCCCGAGAGGTGGCGCACGGCCGAGGCCATGCCGCCCTGGAACTGGAAGTAGTCGCCCGAGTCGAGGATGTCGTGCTCGCGGCTGTCCTGGTTGTGGGCCACCACGTCGAGCTCGCCCAGGCGGCGGCGCAGCGCGTCGCCTGCGGGCACGCCCTCGGCGTCCTGGCCGTAGGCGTGCTGGCTCCAGCCCAGGTAGGCTTGGGCCAGGTCGGCATCGCCCTGCCAGTCGCCGCTCTGGAACAGTCCGCCCAGGCCCGATCCATAGTGGCCGGGCGGCGCGCCGAACACGCGCCAGCCGGCCTGCAGGCGGGCCTGCACGGCGTCCATGCCCTGCGCCTGCAGCTGCTCGGCCTCGGCCAGGATGCGCGCGCGTATGGGGTTGTCCTCGGCGTCCTCGTCCAGCGCGGCCACGGCCTGCACGGCCGCGTCGAACATCTGCACGGCGCCCGGGAAGGCATCGCGGAAAAAGCCTGAGATGCGCAGCGTCACATCCACGCGCGGCCGGCCCATGCCCACGCGCGGCACGACCTCGAAGTCCACCACGCGCTGGCTGCCGGGCGCCCATTTGGGTCGCACCCCGATCAGCGCAAAGGCCTGGGCGATGTCGTCGCCGCCCGTGCGCATGGTGGCCGTGCCCCAGACCGACAGGCCCAGGGTGCGCGGGTACTCGCCATGCTCCTGCAGATAGCGCTCCAGCAGCCTGAGCGTGGCCTGCTGGCCCAGCTCCCAGGCGGCCTGGGTGGGAATGGCGCGCGTGTCCAGCGTGTAGAAATTGCGCCCCGTGGGCAGCACGTCGGGCCGCCCGCGCGAGGGCGATCCGCTGGGCCCGGGCGGCACGAAGCGGCCCTGCAGGCCGCGCAGCAGCTGGCGCAGTTCCTCGCCGCCGCAGGCATCCAGCGCGGGCGCCAGCACGGCGTGCACCTGTTCCAGCGCGGCGCGCGTCTGCGGCCAGTCACCGGCCGGGGCCTCACCTTCCAGCAACTGCTGGGCCAGCAGCTCCAGGCGCTCGCGCGTGTCGCCTTCATGGCGCCAGGGCTCGTCGCTCACGGCCTGCAGGGCGGCGGGGCGCGCGCCGGTCCAGGGGCGTGCAGGCTCCATGCGCAGCGGATCGAACCCGGGGCTGTCCAGCAGGTCGGCGGCCAGCGCCTGTATCAGGCCCTGGCCTTCGTCCGACGGAAAACGCGCCAGCGCCAGCAGCGTGTCGCGGCGCTGGCGGCCTTGAGGCGATGCGCCGAAGACATGCAGGCCGTCGCGGATCTGGGTTTCCTTGAGCTCGCACAGGTAGGCGTCTATGCGTTCGAGCACGGCATCGTCGTCCTGCGCGGCACCGGGCGCCAGGTCCAGCTCCTGGTCCAGGTGCTGGCGGCGCACGATGTCCAGGATCTGGCGGCGCAGCAGCGCGCCGCGCCGCGCATCGACCAGCAGGGCGTCGTAGTACTCGTCCACCAGGCGCTCCAGGTCCTGCAGCGGGCCGTGGTTTTCGGCGCGCGTCAGCGGCGGCATCAGGTGGTCGATGATCACGGCCTGGCTGCGGCGCTTGGCCTGGGCGCCTTCGCCGGGATCGTTGACGATGAAGGGGTACAGGTGCGGCAGCGGGCCCAGGATGGCATCGGGCCAGCACGCGCCCGACAGCGCCAGGCTCTTGCCCGGCAGCCATTCGAGGTTGCCATGCTTGCCCACGTGGACCATAGCGTCCACGGCAAAGCGGTCGCGCAGCCAGAAGTAGAAGGCCAGGTAGCTGTGGGGCGGCACCAGTTCGGCATCGTGGTAGCTCGCATAGTCCTGCGCGCCCATGCCTTTACCGCCCAATGCACGCGCCGGCTGTATGCCGACAAAGACATGGCCCAGGCGCAGGCCCGCGATCATGAAGCGGCCCTGGCGCAGCAGCGGGTCGGCCTCGGGCGCGCCCCAGCGCGCCGTGATGGCGTCGGCCATGCCGTCCGGCAGCGCGGCCAGGCGCGCCAGGTACTCGTCCAGCGCATAGCTTTGCCAGGCCGGGCGCAGCGGCCACTGGGCCGGGTCGTTGGCAATGCCCTGCTGCAGGGTGTGCATCAGCGCCTGGCCATCGGCGGGCAGCTGCGCGGGGTCGCCCAACTCATGGCCTTCGGCCGCCAGGTGCTGAAGGATGGCGATCACCGAGGCCGGCGTATCCAGCCCCACGCCGCTGCCGATGCGGCCTTCGCTGCCCGGATAGTTGGCCAGCACCAGGGCCAGGCGCTTGTCGCGCGCGGGCAGGCTGCGCAGGCGGCACCAGCGCCAGGCCAGGTCGGCCACGAAGTCCACGCGGTCGGGCTCGGGCTGGTAGGCCACCACGTCGGCCTGGGTGAAGGCGCAGCGGTGGGACAGGCCCTTGAAGCTGATGGCGCGCGTGATGATGCGGCCATCCATCTCCGGCAGCACCACCTGCATGGCGATGTCGCGCGGGCGCAGGCCCTGGCTGTCGGCCCACCAGTCCTCGCGATTGCCGCCGCTGGCAATGACCTGCAGCACGGGCGCATCGCCGGCCAGGGCCGTGCCCGATTCCAGCGCCGAGAACGCCGTGGTGTTGAGCACCAGCTGCACGGCATGGTCTTCGCAGAGCTGGCGCAGCGTGGCCAGGCACAGCGGGTCCTTGAGCGAGTCCAGCGCCACGGGCAGCGGGTTCATGCCGCGCTGCTGCAGCGACAGGGCCATGGCGTCGAAGGCTGCCGTATTGCCCGCCAGCAGGTGGGAGCGGTAGAACACCAGGGCCACCGTGGGCGCGCCCGGCGTCCAGGCGCGCTGCAGGTCGTCGATGCCGGCCACGTCATGGGCCTGGGCCTGGACCTGGACCTGGACCTGGGCATGGCTCCTGGCAGCGAACAGCGCCGGGGGAACGTGGACAGCCGCCTGCGGCAGGGTGCGCGGCGGCAGCGGCGCATCGCCCCGGTCCAGCCCGTGGTAGACGGTGGCCTTGAGGAATTCGCGCGCATTGGCCGCGCCGCCCGAGCGCAGGTACTGCCACAACTGGCGGCAGGCGGCGGCCGGCAGCGTGCTGCGCGCCAGCAGGTGCGGGTCTTCCTGCAGGTCACCCGAGAACATGGCCAGGCGCTGCCCCTTGCGGCGCGCCAGAGAGCCGATCTGCTCGATGCCGTAGGGCCAGGCCGATTCCGAGCCCAGGTGGTCCACGATGACCACGCGCGCATGGCGCAGCACCTCGTCCACATACAGGTCCAGCGAGGCCGGCTGGCGCAGGTACAGCAGATTGGCCAGCCGCACCGAGGGAAAGTCCGCCGACGCCCCGGCCAGCGCGGCCACGGCCGAGGACAGCAGGGCCAGCGTGGTGTCGGCCGAGCTCAGGATGACGATGTCGGCCGGCGTCTGGTCGAGGCGGGTGACGATGCTCTCGTCCTCGACAAAGCCGCCGGGGCGCGTGGACAGCAGGTGCATGGAACAGGTTTCAGTGCGGAATCGGAAGGTCAGGCGGCCACATTCTCCAGGCCCTTGCGCAGCGCTGCTTCATCAAGGTCTTGCCCGATGAACACCAGGCGCGTGCCACGTGCCTCGCCCTCGCGCCAGGCGCGGTCGAAATGGTGGTCGAAGCGGCGGCCCACGCCCTGCAGCAGCCAGCGCATGGGCTTGCCCGGGATCTCGGCAAAGCCCTTGACGCGCAGGATGCTGTGCTGCTCCACCAGCGTCTCCAGCGCGGCCAGCAGACGGTCGCGGTCCACGGCGGGCAGGTCGATCACGTAGGAGTCGAAGTCGTCGTGGTCATGGTCCTCGTCGTGGTCATGGTGGCTCACGCGCTGGTCGATGGTGGTCTCGGCCGCCTTGGCCAGGCCCAGCACCACGTCCAGCGGCAGGCGGCCCTGGGACGATTGCACGATCTTGACCTCGGGCGGCAGCTCCTCGCGCACCAGGGCAGTCACACGCGCCAGGGCCTCGGCATCGGCCAGGTCGGTCTTGTTGAGCACCACCAGGTCGGCCGCGCCCAGCTGGTCCTCGAAGAGTTCGTGCAGCGGCGACTCGTGGTCCAGGTTGGGGTCGGCGCGGCGCAGCTCGTCCACGGCCTGGGGATTGGCGGCGAACTGGCCGCTGGCGGCCGCTGGCGTGTCCACCACGGTGACCACCGCATCCACGGTGAACACGTTGGCGATCTCGGGCCACTGGAAGGCCTGGACCAGGGGCTTGGGCAGGGCCAGGCCCGAGGTCTCGATGATCACGGCGTCGATCTGGTCGCCGCGCTCGGCCAGCGCGCGCATCACGGGGAAGAACTCTTCCTGCACCGTGCAGCACATGCAGCCGTTGGCCAGCTCGTACAGCGCGCCTTCGCGCTCGTTGCCCTCGTCGTCGCAGCCGATGCCGCAGCCCTTGAGGATCTCGCCGTCGATGCCCAGCTCGCCGAACTCGTTGACGATGACGGCAATGCGCCGGCCGCCCGCGTTGTCCAGGATGTGGCGCAGCAGCGTGGTCTTGCCGCTGCCCAGGAAGCCGGTGACGATGGTGGCGGGAATCTTGGCGGTTTGCATGGAAGGTTCTCCAGAAAAAAGAGGAAGTCAGACGGTGGCGAAAGGCACGGCGCTGCGCAATGAAGGCAGAACCTCCTGCGCAAACAGTTCCATGCCGGCGAGGGCCTGGGCATCGCTCCACAGGCCGTTGGCGTTGAAGACGCAGCGCAGCTGGCCCATGCCCGTGCGCTCGCGCAATGCGGTGATCTGCGCATGGCACTGCTCGGGCGTGCCATGGATGAATTGCTCGGCCAGCACGCGCGGCACATCGATGGGCAGCACCTGGTCGGCCGGCACGCCGCGCTTGCCCGCAAAGTACACGCGGCGCTGGTACAGCTGCGGCCACAGCGTGGCCAGCCGGGCCTGCACGGCGGCCTCATCTGCACCGATGCAGACATAGCGCGCCAGCGATGAGCGCGCGCGCAGCGCGGCGGCATCGCGCCCGCGCTCTCGTGCAGCGGCCTCCAGGCGCTCCAGCTGCGTGCCTTCGGGCGGCTCCAGGCTCAGCAGCAGGGGCAGATTCTGATCGACGGCAAAGCCCAGGGTCTCAGCCGTGGAGCCGGCCACATACAAGGGAGGATGCGGACGCTGCACGGTCGAAGGCAGGGCGGGCCGGTCCTCGAAGCGCCAGGGCCCCTGCCCTGCTGCGATGGGCCTGCCGGACAGCGCCTCCACCAGGATGCGGCAGGACTGCTCGAAGCGCTCGCGCGTGCTGTCCGCATCGATCTGCAGGGCGCGCAGCGCGGCCGGTTCCGTGCCCCGGCCCACGCCCACGTCGATGCGGCCGGCGCTTTGCAGGTCCAGTTGGGCAATCTCCTCGGCCAGCATCAGCGGATGGTGCAGCGGCAGCACCAGCACCGAGGTGCCCACGCGCAGCCGCTCGGTGCGCGCCAGCACGGCGGCGGCCAGCAGCAGGGGCGAGGGATAGGGCCAGGCGGTATCGGGCACGCGGAATTCGTTGAACCACACGCCCTCGAAACCCAGGCGCTCGGCGCGCTCGAACAGCGCCAGGAATTCACGGTGCCCGCCGCGCGTGGCGTCGCGCGTCCAGCCGGCCAGATCGATGCGCATGGGTTCAGTTCTCCTGTTTCAGCCGCGCGCGCAGCAAGGTTTGCGGAGGTGCGTCGATGCGCTCGAAATCCACGCCGAACACGGCATCCAGCCCCGGCGCATGCAGCAGCTCGGCAGGGGCTCCATCGAGCGCAATGCGCCCCTGGTCCAGCACGATGACGCGCCCGAAATGCGCCAGCGCCAGGTCCAGGTCATGCATGACCACCAGCACCAGCCGCTCGCGCCCACGCTGCGCCAGCGCCTGCACCAGGGCCAGGCGGTGGCGCACGTCCAGCGCGGCGCCGGGCTCGTCGGCCAGCAGCACGGGCGGGTCGGTGGCCAGCACGGTGGCCAGCAGGGCACGCGCCTGCTCGCCGCCGGACAGCGTGGACCAGCGCCTGCGCGCGAAATCCTGCAGCCCGGCGCCTGCAATGGCCGCCTCGACATCACCCCGGCCCGCCAGCCGCATGTGCATGAGCTCGGCCAGCGTCAGGTCCCAGTGCGGCGCAAAGCGCTGGGGCATGTAGCCCACGCGGCGTGCGCGCTCGGCCACGGGCAGGGTTGCAATGTCTTGCCCGTCCAGCAGCACGCTGCCGGCTGCAGGCGCCTGCAGCCCCGCCAGCAGGGACAGCAGGCTGGACTTGCCCGCGCCATTGGGTCCGACCAGGGCCACGGCGCCGCAGGCGGGCAGCTGCAGCGAGACGGCGTCCAGCACGCTGCGGCCACGGTGGCGCAGCGTGAGGGACCGGGCCTGCAGGCGTGGCACAGCGTCGTCCATGGCTTGATCGTTCATGCGGACCTCAGCCTGCGCGCCAGCAGCACGATGAAGAAGGGCCCGCCCGCCACGGCCGTGACCAGGCCCAGTGGGATCTCGGCCGGCGGCAGCACGCTGCGCGCAATGGCATCGGCCAGCGTGACGATGATGGCGCCCGTGAGCGCCGACGCCGGCAGGGCCGCGCGGTGCAGCGGTCCCGCCATCCAGCGTGCGATGTGCGGCGCAGCCAGGCCCACGAAGGCCACCAGCCCGCCATAGGCCACGGCCACGGCTACCACCAGCGAGCCGGCCAGCACGGCCAGCGGCGTGAAGCGCGCCACGTCCAGGCCGAAGCCCTGGGCCGCATCGGCACCCAGGCCCAGCAGGTCCAGCCCGCGCGCCAGCGCCATGGCCCCGGCCAGGCAGGCCAGGGAGGCGCCGGCCAGCAGGCCCAGCCCGCTCCACGACGGCGTCTGTATGCCGCCCAGCACCCAGCTGAGCACCACCTGCAGGCTCACCGTCTCATCGGACAGCGCCAGCATCAGAAAAGAGCGCAGCGCGCCCAGCACGGCCGCCAGCGCCACGCCGGCCAGCAGCATGCCGGCCGCATCGGTGGCACCGGCCACGCGCGAGACGGCCAGCACCAGCATGGTCGAACCCCAGGCGCCCGCAAAGGCCAGCACGGGCAGCGTCCATGCCTGGGGCAGGCCGAACAATAGAGGCATGGGAACCAGCAGGGCGACAGTCGCCCCCAGCGCCGCGCCGCCCGAGGCGCCCAGCAGATAGGGCTCGGCCAGCGGATTGCGGAACACGCCCTGGAAGATGGCGCCCGACAGGCCCAGCAGCGCGCCCACCAGGGCGGCTGCAAGCACGCGCGGCACGCGCCACTGCAGCAGCAGCCGGCTGCGCAGGCTGTCTTCGCCGCCCAGCGCGGCCAGCAGGTCAGCCGGGCTGGCCCACTGGTGGCCCGCGCAGGCGGCGATCAGCAGGCTGGCCAGCAGCAGCAGGACCGCACCGGCCCAGGGGCGCCACGCAGGTGGATGTGAAAGGGAATTCATGCGGCCTCCCCGGCCCAGGCCGCAGGGTGCAGCCAGCGCGAGAGCTTTTCCACGCCGCCGAAGGTGCGCGGCCCGGGAATCAGGAACTCGGCACGCGCCACCGTGGTGGCCCGGCCGCCGCGCACGGCACGCAGGTCGCGCCAGCCGCGCTGGCCGATCAGGTCCTGCATGGCCTCCTGCGTGCCAGCGAACAGCAGCACGTCGGGGTCGGCGGCCAGCACGGCCTCGGGCGAGACCTGGGGCACCGTGCCCAGGCCGTCCAGCGCGAACGCGGCGCCCGCGCGCACCATGGCCTCGCCGGTATAGGTGCCCGGCCGGGCCGCCAGCAGCATGCCGTTGCCCAGCCGGCCCGTGACCATGAGGGCACGCGGCCGGGGCTGGCCGGCCACCTGCCGGTCCACGCGCAGCAGCCGCGCTTCCTGCGCCAGGGCCAGCGCCTGGCCGCGCGCCTGCACGCCCGTGGCTCGGGCCACCAGGCGCAGGTTGTCCATCACCTCGGCCAGCGAGCGGCTGAGCAGCACCATCACCGGCACGCCGATGCGCTCCATGGGATCGACCAGCTGGTGCGCCGCCTGGCGCGCGGGCGTGACGATGACCAGGTCCGGCTGGCGCGCCACCACGGCGTCCACCGAGAACCCCAGCCGCCCGCCCACCTTGGGAATGCGCTCCACGCCCGGTGGAAAGCGCGTGAAATCCTCCACGCCCACCACGCGGTCCAGCAGGCCCAGCGCGGCCACCAGCTCGGTATTGGAGGCAAAGATGGAGACGATGCGCTGCGGCGGCGCGGCAATCTCCACGCGCCGGCCCAGCGCATCCTGCAGCACCACCGGACCGCCTGCAGCGACGGTGTCGGCCCAGGCCGCGGGCAGGCCGCAGCCCAGGGCCGCCGCCGCGCCCTGGCGCAACAACTGGCGGCGCGTGGTGCTGGATTGCCTCATGCCATGGTCCTCAAAACTCTGCCTGGAGGCCGACCATGAGTTCGCGCCCGGCCATCGACGTTCCGCAGCCGCCGTTCTGGTACGCCGGGTTGGCGATGCAGGGCGCGCGGTCCAGCGCGATGAAGATGGGATGGCGGTTCAGGTCGAACAGGTTGTTGACGGCTGCGAACAGCTTGACGCCGCGCGACACGCGGTAGTCGACACGCAGGTTCCAGATGGTGAAGGCGCCCTTGCGGTGGATGAAGGTGCTGCTGGGCTCGCCCTGCGGGATGAGCAGCGCCTCTTCCGTGTCGTACCACATGGGACCGCGCAGCAGCGTGGACAGCTGCAGGCTCCAGTCGCCCTGCAGCCGCCCGCTGCCGCGCCCGTAGCGCACGCCGGCCGAGGCCTCGTAGCGGTACATGCGCTGCACCTTGTCGGTATTGGCCGAGGCGGCCGAGCCCTTGTCCCGCATGCTGAAGTGGTAGTAGCCGCCAGCCCAGGCCTTGAGCTGGTGGCCCGTCAGGTTCAGCGCCCGCGCCAGGTCCATGTCGGCCTGCATTTCCAGGCCGCGCGCCACGATGTCGGCCGCGTTGTTGGCGTAGTCCGAGGTATTGGTCGTGGCCCCGCGCGAGACGGTGATGATGCGGTCGCTGATGGTGTTCTGGAACACGGCCGCATCCACGCGCCAGCCGGGCTGCTGCAGGGCGGCGCCGACCTCGATCTGGCGGCTGGTCTCGGGCTTGAGGTTGGGGTTGCCGAAGGTGCGGCCACCGCCGACGGCCGTGAAGTCCGAGGCCAGCTCCGTGGCCGTGGGCGCGCGGAACCCCGTGGAGGCCGCAGTGCGCAGCGTAAGCCGGTCCGTGGCCTTCCAGGTGGCGCCGGCCGACCAGGTGTGGTTGTCGTAGTCGCGCGTGCTGGCCTGGGCCAGGGCGAGGTTGGGCGTATCGTCGAAACGCGTCGTGCCCCAGGTCTTGCGCAGGCCGGCACGCAGGGTCAGGCGATCGTCGAACAGGGTCTGCGCGTCCTCGAAGTACAGCGCGTGCACCTGCTCGGTCTGGTTGTTGTCGTAGGGCGCGACCTGGCCCGCCGGGCCGCCCGGCATGGCCACGCGCAGGCGGTCGGAGCGCAGCTTGCTGCGCTCCCAGTCGAAGCCCATCAGCAGGTCATTGGTCTGGCTGACACGCAGGCGCGGCTGAAAGCGCAGGCCCGTGGCATCCAGCTGGCGATGGTTGTAGTCGCGCGCCGTGCCGGGCACGGCACTGTTGCCCGAGCGGATCACGGGAGAGGCCCAGTTGAACTCATCGGTATCGACCAGGCTGTAGAGGTGGGTCGTCCAGCTCAGGCGCTGGCCGGGCAGTGCGCCCTCGTAGGTCAGGTCCAGCGAGCGGTTGCTGCGGTTGTCGCGGCTGTAGATGTTGGCGCCCGATCCGCGAAAGCCCGCGTTGTAGATGCCGTCCGTGCGCAGTTGCAGCTCCACGCGGTGCAGCTCGTGCAGCTGCCAGCCCAGGGCGCCGCTGGCGCCGCGCCGCTTCCAGCCCGTGTTCTCCATGCGCGTGCCGCCATCGCCCGACTCGTAGTCGCCGCGCCCGCCTGCGCTCACGCCGAAGTACCAGTCGAAGCGGTCATTGGCGCCGGCCGTCTGCGCATCGGTGCGCCACAGGTCCCATGAACCGGCCTGGACCTGGGCACGCGTGCCGGGCGCCGTCGCCCCCGTCTTCATGATGATGTTGACCACCCCGCCCATGGCCTGGCTGCCGTAGATCACCGAGGACGGGCCGCGCACGATCTCGATGCGCTCCACATCCGAGGGGCTGAGCTTGGACAGGTTGGCCGTGCCCGCGCGCCGGCCGTTGACCAGCACCAGCACCTGGCTGCGGAAGTCGCGCCCCTGGCCGTCGGTGGAGGCGCCGCGCAGGTTCATCGAGGTCTGGGCCGCCGTCCATTCGCTGAGAAAGCCCACGGCGTTCTCGGCCAGCAGGTCGGTGACCGAGCGCGCGCTGGAGCGCTCTATGGCCTCGCGGTCGATGGTCTGCGTGGTGCCCGCGATGCGGCTGCGCGCCTCGGGCCGCGCGGTGGCGGTCACGAAGACGGCATCCAGCGCATCGTCGGCGGAGTCCGTGGATCGCCCGGAAGCCGGCTCCTGCGCGGCGCCGGCCGCTGCAGCGCAGCTGGCCAGCAGGACGGCGGCCGCTACGGGCCGCAGTCTGGAGACAAGAGGGAGAACAGAGAGAAGGCCGGAGGAATCGGCGGCCGAAGAAGCGAAGCGCATGCGTTGAACCCAACTGCCCCACTCACCCGCGGGGCCTATCGTCTGAACCACGCCGCACAGCGCGCACGCCGGAGCCGGCCACGGCAGCGCAGGCTGGGGCCGGACCGGACAGGCGCACTCCCGCGGCGTCCGAAAGCAATGCAGAAGGCCGGTATCCGGGCTTGCGGAACGCTGCGGCGCGCAGGGTGGGCGCGCTGCGGCAGGCATCCCCGCCTTCCCATGCCCGAGAAGGACACAGTGGCTTGCGGCGCGTGGTTTGGGGCGCGTCCGCGTGGGGAGTTGTATTCCGCTGACCGTTGCGGGGGCAGCGCAGGCATTGCGAGCGGCCACCTCGATGGCATCGCGCACCTGCTTCCCGTTGAACCCCTGGCCGGTGAACGGCATGGGGCACCTTCAGCAACAGCGCACCGCCACGGCCCAGAGGCTGCGGCGGTGCGCCAGCGGCGGATTATCGCTGATGCTGTCTAGAGCCAGAAGCCCGGCACGCGGGCCAGCGCCCGCAGCGCGCGGCGGCCGCTGCGCGCGCTGGTGGCCAGGCGGGCCTGCAGGTAGCCGGCGGCGAACCAGGCGCGCGGGTCGCGCGCGGCCTCGGCATGGAAATGCTCGGCCGCCACGGCCATGTCGTTGTGCAGGCCCAGCGCGTCCTGAGCGGGCACCAGCGCCTCGGCAAAGCGCCGGCCCTTTTTGCCGGGCCACATTCCGGGCGCGAATTCCCGTGCAAAGTCCGCCAGATAGCGCAGGCGCTTGAGCCGCTTGCGCACGCGGTGCTGCTGCGCCAGCGGCAGGCGGTCGAAGTGCCGGCCGTCGCGCAGCACCTGGCGGTGCAGGCGCGCCAGCCGCCGTGCCAGGTACTTGCGCGTGCCTGCGGCGGACAGGTGGGCAAAACGGGCCGATGGCTCTGCCTGCGGCGCCTGCGCCAGCGCCTGGATCTCGGCCAGCGCGTGCAGGAACGGCGGCTCGCGCACGGCAGCGGCTGCATCCGTCTGCACGGCCTGCGGCGCCTGCCAGTCGCACAGGGGCGCATGGGCTGCCTGCAGCAGCGGGCGCACCACATCGGCCAGCGTATCGGCATCGCGCAGCGTGCCCAGCTGCGCAAAGGCCTGGGCCAGGGGTTCATCCCATTCGGCGCGCATGCCGGGCGCCAGCCCTGCGCACTCACGCAGCATGGTGCGCAGGCGCCGCAAGGCCACGCGCAGCTGGTGGATGGTCTCGGCATCGCTGCCACCGCCCTCCAAGACCGCCAGATGCGACTGCACCTGGGCCAGGGCAGCAGCCAGCGCCGCACGCACAAAGCCGGCCGCATCGGGCCGGTCAGGGTGCTGCTTCGCAGGGGTGGACATGGTCAGGCAAGGAGATGTGGAGGTTGCCGACGATTGTGGGCGCAGCCCCGCGCCAGGGTCAATCCATGGTCAATCGGCGCCCTCCCCGCTCAGGCTGTGCAGCGCGGGCCGGGCAATGCGCACATAGTCGGCCGAGTCCAGCACGATGGAGCGGTCCAGCCGGCCCGCGTTGAAGGCGATCTCGCCAAAGCGCTCGACCAGGGCCGGGTCCACCACCAGGCGCACCTGCGGGTTGAAGGAGAACGGCGGCACCGATCCCATCACGCAGCCCGTGGCGGCCTGGGCCTCCTCGGGCGAGGCCAGCGTGGCCTTGCGCACGCCCACGGCCTGGGCCAGGCGCTTGAAGTCCAGCTTGCGGTCGCCGGGCAGCACGGCCAGGAACAGCTGGGGATCGCCCGCACCGGCCGCTTCGCGGCTCTTGCAGAGCATGGCCTTGGCGCCCTGGCCGGGGGCGGTGCCCCGGATTTCGGCGACCAGGTCGGAGCGGCCTTCGGCCGGATGTTCCAGCACGCGAAAACGCGCGCCCTGTGATTGCAGCAGGTCTACAAGGGTGTCGAACATGGTGGAAAACGCAGAAAAGTCGTCTTGATTTTGACATTTTGTCCAATTCAAAACAAAATGTCCAATATGACCCAACGAACCCCTGAACAGCGCCAGCTTCTGGACCAGTTGGCCCAGATCGCCGAAGGCCTGGGCCAGACCTTTGCCCCGTTCTGCGAGGTGGTGGTGCATGACTTGCTCGACCCGTCCCATGCGGTGCTGGCCATCCACAACAACCTGTCGGGCCGCGAGGTGGGCCAGGGCGCGACGGAGCTGGGCCTGGCCCGCATCCTCGACCCCGGCTACGAACAGGTCATCGCCAACTACCCCAACCAGTTCGCCGATGGCCGCCAGGCCAAGAGCACGTCCATCGGCATCCGCGACTCCGAGGGCCGCTACATCGCCGCGCTGTGCATGAATGTGGACCTGACGATGTTCCAGGGCTTCCAGGGCATGCTCAACCGCTTTGCCGCCGTCAGCGGCGACACCCCCGCGCGCGAAATGCTGGACCCCACGGGCGCCGGCGCAGGCGCCGACACGGTGCGTGCCCGCATCGACCAGTTCGCGGCCCGCCTGGCGACCACGCCGCGCGCCCTCAAGCCCGAGGAGCGCCGCGCCCTGGTCCGCGAGCTCAAGGGCGCCGGCCTGCTCGATGTGCGCCGCTCCATGGAGACCATTGCCGCCCACCTGGGCGTGTCGCGCGCCACGGTCTACAGCTACGCCAAATAGCTCCCGGCACCCCGCCGATCAGCAACCCCTTCTCTCCCGTACCGATGACAAGCCTTCCCACCTACGACGACGTGGCCGCAGCGGCCCAACGCATCCAGGGCCATGCCCACCGCACGCCCGTGCTCGCCTCGC
>Ga0105250_10000399_pt1 | contig 32123 bp, 27 predicted proteins | sample KBSS54metaG_FD_80425 | JGI IMG/M metagenome (GOLD analysis project Ga0105250, IMG submission 80425) | Switchgrass rhizosphere microbial communities from Kellogg Biological Station, Michigan, USA - KBS S5-4 metaG | ecosystem: Host-associated > Plants > Roots > Rhizosphere > Soil | place...
CCGTGACGTTGGGGGTCATGCCGATGCGCCACTGTTCCGGCCCTGGAATCGCCCGCTGAATGAAATACTGCACATTGGTCAGGCTGACGTCCTTGCGCTTGCTATCACCGCCAACCGACCACCAGTGCTGCGGGAACACGCCAAGGGTCCAGTCCGGGCCGAGGTACGCGGCGACGAACGCCGGGCCCAGCGAATATTTGCCCGTACCGAGCACGTCTTCTTCGGCAGTCGGGAACATCGCAGTCGGGCCGAAACCCCAGACCATCTTGCCGCCGCCAGCAAAGCGGATCGGCTCCTTGGGCGAAAACACACCGACGTAGGCCAGGTCGCCGAAACCGCTGGTGCGGTCGAACGGGTCCTGCACAACCGAGGTGAAGTCACCACGATCGTGCAGAATCTCGTTGGGGCCCATGCCTATCAGATTACCGGCCTTGCGGTTGACCGGGGCGCTGACGTAGCTGATCGGCAGGCGGTTGATCAGGTTCCAGTCTTCGCCAAGAGAGATCGGAAAAGTCGGCATGAAACTGTATTTACCGAGCATCCGTGTGCCGTTGCTGTGCGGACCTTTGAGCGCGGTGTAATCGTACTGGTTGAACAGCAGAACAAGGTTGCCCACCGGGTTGTCCATCAGTCTGGATATCTGTTCGATGGACGGTTCGCAGCCGGCCTTGACCACCTCTTTCAGGTCAATGTCGAAGTCCTGTTGAAGCTGGTGGCACTTTTCCGGATCGACCTTGGCCCCTGCAACTGACGGGGAACCCAGTTTCGGCAGAGGGCTGGCGGCACAGGCCAAGCCACTGAGCACCGCCCCGCAGAGTGTCAGACTTGATCGAATCCTTATCGATGGCATCGATTTGCCCTCCATTTCACCAGGCGTACTGAAGGCGCAGGGTCCAATTGTTCACGTCTGGGGAGCTTCTATTGTTTGATCAGATCACTTGGCTTCCAGCTCTGGTCAAAAAACGCCTGCTTCGGCCCATACAACCGCACGATCACCAGGAAGCCTTTCTCCGGTACGGTCTTGATCCAGTTCTTGCCCTCGCCCGGCGATGTCGGCCCGAAGTAGATGTCAGTGGAGCCGTCACTGTTCTGCGCCGGTTTATCCATCTGATTGAGGGACGGGAACGGCTGGCCGTTGTCCAGGCCCGATGCCGTGAGGTTGTCGTAGGCGGTGACCGACCAGAACAACGCCGCCGGGACATTGGCCGGGAGGTTGAGCTTGTAGGTCTGGGCGCCGTCAAGGAACTTGCCCTCGGCGTCGCGGGTGGTGGCGGGATACTTGGCGCCGGCGCCGACCATGTTCATGACCATGCCCGGGCTGTCGGAATAGGCCGAGGTGAAGAACGCCACACGTTGCTCAAGATTGGTGAAACTGCCGCTGGATTGAAACTCGGTATTCTCTCCGGCAAAGGTGTTCACGTATTGGCGATCCTTGTAGTACAGACCGCCCGGCTCTTTGTACAGCAAGTGACTGGTCACCACCTTGCTCATCTTGAACGCGGTACGCGCGGCGTCATCCAGCAGCTTGCGTCGTTCGGCATCCGGGGCAAAGGGCTTGCCCTTCTCGATGCCCAGGGTGTGCAGGAAGCCGCGCATGTCCATGTCCGCCGGATCGACGGCTTCGGCGTCGATGAAACGGGAGAGCATGTCGAAGTAGCGACCGTCGTCGGGGAACAGCATGTTGATCGGTGCGCCGGTGGCGTCGGGGAATTGCATCGGCAGGGCCGAGTCCTTCTTGCCCAGCGGATAAATCTTCGTACGCTCGACTTCGGCTACCGGCACGCTAAGGTCTTTCGGGTCCTTGAAGAAGGTGCGCCAGAACAGAAACACGTTGTTGGTGCGCGAACGGTAGACGAATCCCTCGGTCGGCTCCGGCCCCTTGTAATCAGGCGGGAGCAGCACATAGGTGCCGCCCTTGCCTTTGTCGGGACCCGCCAGGCCAACGTCACCGCGCCAGGTTCTGCCGTCGATGGTCGGCCCGACAATCGGGCGCTGGAAGAAGTCATCGAACATGCCCTGCACACCGGGCGGTGCTTCAACTACCAACGGGCCGTACTTCGCCAGATCCAGATAGCTCATGGCGTAGACCAGGTCGGAGTTTGGCGTGGTCACCAGAGTCTTGGCGTTGATGCGTTTTTTCCAGGTCGGCAGGATGTTGTAGCCCGCGCCGAACTGCTTCTCCGACGCTTCCTTCATCGACCAGATATTGATCGCCGGCAGAGCCCACAGATACGACTGCACGGCGCGCTGGAACACCAGCTCATCGATCAGGCTGCGTGCCGTCGCTTCCGTCGGGAAGCCCTTTTCAAAAGGCTGATTGGCCAGTTCTTCATAGCGCGTCGCGGCATCGGCCACGCCGCTTAGAGAGAGACTTACGGCCAGGGCCGTCAGTGAGGTGCGCAAACGGTTCATGGGCTGTCCTTATGAACGCAGTTGGAAATCGGTTCAGTTGACCTTGACCACCGCCGGTGGCGTCCACTGGCCATTCATCGCGGCCGCTTCCGGCCAGTAGGCGCGAACATAGAGCGAGAAGTCCGCGCCCTTCGGCGCCGGGAGCCAGTTACTTTCCTTGTTCGCCCCTGGTGAGTCACTCTGCACGTAGAGCGTCAGCGAGCCATCGGCGTTGGTCTTGAGCGACTTGTTCTTGGTGCCGAGGGAATAACGCCCCAACGAGTTTTCGGCGAAGAAATGCTGCTGGTTGTACAGCGTCAGCGACCAGAAGCCCTTCACCGGTGGCAGCGCGCCTTTGGGGAAGGTCACGCTGTAGCGCTGCGCGCCGTTGAGTCGGACGCCGGACTCGTCCAGATCCTGATAGAAGTACTTGGTCTCGATCTGTTTGTTGACGAAGATGTTTGACCGGGCAACCGCCGTGCGCAGGAAGTAGTCGGTGCCAAACGCTGCGCCGTTATCGATGGTGCTCCAGTGATTGGGCAATTGCTTCCCGTAGTTGCGGAACTGCAACAACGGCTTGACCACGTCTGCATCAGACTTTTGCGCCTCGTCGATCATGGCTTTTTTCAGCTCGGGATCGCGCTGGGCGATTTGTGCCAGCACCGCCAATTGCGCATAGCGCGCCTCTTCTCCCGGCAGCGGTTTGGCGTCCTTGAGAATCGCCGGCAGCTCATCGAAGAACTTTTCCGGGAGCACCCAACGCGTTTCCTCGTCACCCGACGCCTCGGCAGGGAATTTCGGCGACTGGCTCCAGTCACGCTGCTTGAGTTTGCCGTCGTATTTGGACAGCGGGTACATGTCGATGCCCGACAGATAGTGCTGAATAGCCTTGCGATCTTCGGCCGTATCGTCCTGGAAGACCCGCGGAATCACGAAACCGGTGTTGGTCTTTGCACGAAAGACCTGGGTGATGCCCTCAGGCACCTTGCCGTTCCAGTCCGGCCCCACCAACAGATAGAAGCCCGGTTTGGTGGCGTACATCTTTCCTAGCTCGGCGAAGCTGTCGGAGCGCAGGTCCACCACCTGATAAACCCAAAACCGGTCGCCAAAGTCCGGGACCTGAATCACCACCGGTTCGATATCCAGCGCAATGCTGCCCGCACCGTAGACCACATCCTGGTTCGGACAAGCCACCAGGCGTTCCCCCGGTGAAATGTAGTCGGTGAGCATCGACAGATGGTTGATCGGCGCCACGGGCACGATGCCCCCCATCAACCCGGCCTGCGGCAGATCCTTGAACTTCAGGCGACGGTTGTAAATATTGGCCATCGGCCAACCCCAGAAATACGCCTCCCGCGCCATCATCCGTACGTAGGTTTCGGTCACCTTCACATCGGCTTCGGGGCCGGATACCTGTACTACTGGCGAGGTCTGTGCCTGCACGGCAACCGCGCCGAGCAATACCGCGGTAGCGAACAGACCGCTGGCGAATAAAGGTGTTTTGTTCATACGGAAGGCATCCTTGCTTGGGACGGTTTCTCGGCAAACGAATCTACTGATGGAAGATTGTTCGTTAGAAAAACCTAGCAGAGGAAATGAGATCGGCCAGAAAAGGTATGAAAAATTAAGATCCTATTTCCATTTCTGATAACTGCTCCTCAGCTCTTGGCCGACATTCCAGGCTGAGGGCAAGAACTCTGATAAGGATCGCGACGGAAGAAAGGCATCACAGTGCTCGTGCAGCTGTAATGGCCCAGAGCAAGCGTTTTTTGACCAGCGCTGGAGGACGCATGATTTGATTCGATCAATAGAGATGAAGTGTGTTGCCCCCTTATCCAAGGGGCAACGTACAAGCGTTGGAGAGTATTGTTAAGCCACCATCTTGCTTCTTTACCCGAGTGCGCTGGCAAACGCCTGGGGCGTCGGGCTCTCTTCCCATTGTGCAACGCCTTGCGGCAGAACCAGCCAGGGTTGCTTGCGTCGCGTCCAGATATGCGCCACCGGCGTGAAGCGCTCCGTACCTTCCAACACGCCGGCCCGCACCACACACATGCCGGGCGCGGCGGTTGTCTCGTTGAACAGGCGGATATGGCACTCGCCGCAGACATGTTGCGTGGAGGTATGCCCTTGGTATTCGCGTACAAAGGTCGCCGCTTCGCCCTTCACCTGCACTGCCGAAGCCGCGCATAACATGTGCAGGCCGAACGCGCTGCCGCTCCAACGCTGACAGTTCAGACAATGACAGGCATACAGCGGTGGCAGTTGCTGCGCCTCGATTTCGATGCTGACGCGCCCACACAGACATTGACCGGTGAATCTCATGCGTTGACTCCTTACAATGACGCCCGGATAAGTTCGGCGCGCATGATCCCTTTTCACACGCCCGAGCAGAAGAGCAAAAAAGGAGCAGCTGTTGGTCAAGAATGTATGAGCGGTCTTGAATGGGAGAGCCAGCAGGTGTTCCTTGCGGTGCTGCGTTCCGGCAGCCTGAGCGGTGCTTCGAAGTTGTTGGGGATTGCGCAGGCCACGGCCCGCCGACGCCTCGATCATCTTGAGCAGACACTCGGCTTGAGCCTGTTCACCCGCACGCCCTCAGGCCTGACGCCTACGAGTGGGGCGCAGCGCCTCATCGATCATGTCGAAGCCATGGACCTCGCCGCGCAAGCCTTCAACCGGGCGGCCAGCGCTGAAACGTCGGTGGACCATGGCACGGTGCGGCTGACCTGTGGCGAATTGCTGGGGGTGGAGGTATTGCCCGCTTTACTGCGGAACTTCCATTACGACCATCCTGGACTGAAGCTTGAATTGAGCATCGGCGACGCACTGGAAGACATCGCCAGGCTGCAATCGGATATAGCAGTACGCCTGATGCGTCCGATGGAGGCCGATATCGTGGTGCGGCGGGTCGGCAGCTTGCGGATCGGCGTCCATGCCAGTGCCGAGTGCCTGGAGCGTTATGGTGAGCCCGTCAGCCTGACGTCGCTGCGCCAGCGGCCGCTGATCGGGCCAGACCGTCGCTCAGCTGACTTGCGTCGCTTGGTCGAAGCCGGGCTGTGTGAAGCCGATCAGCATTTCGCGATTGCCACGGATCACCACCTTGCGCAACTGGCTGCATTGAAAGCGGGATTGTGCTTCGGTCTTTGCCCGATACCTATCGCCAGAAGTCATGGGCTGATTCACGTATTGCCAGACAGCTTCGGCTTCGAGGTCGAAGTGTGGATCGCGATGCACAGTGACTTGCGCAAAATCAAACGGATCGCCAAGGCGTTCGAAGTGGTGGGTGAGGAATTGCATCATTATCTGCGCTCGAACGCCCACTGAGGGAAGTGATCCATGCCAGCACCAGTCCCTGCCCGCCCTACCGGGATAATCGCGATTTATTGGTCTCGCTCTGAATCAACCGGCGCGAACGCTTTGGCAGCGGCCACGGTATCCAGAGATTCGCGCAGCAGCTGAATCTTGCCGTCTTTGGCCACCAGGCGGCCTGCGTACATTTGCCGGTAGATGCGCCCCGTGGCAGGCACCAGGGCCTCTACGCTGTATTCGGCAAACGCCTGGTCGGGTGTGTCGATCAGAAAATGAACGTTGCGAAATTTGAAGTCCGGCACTTTACCGAGCAATGAGCCGATGAAATTCTCAATGGCGGCGGGGCCTTGCACACGGTGGGGAATGCCCAGCGACTCCAGGTAGGGCAACTCCAGCACGCCATCCTCCGCGAAAAGTGCTGCCGCCCGATGCGGCGTCTGGATGGCATCCAGGTAGTTTTGAAGTAATTCCACGGCATTTTTCATGACGACTTTCTCCGAAACGCATAAGGGATGGGCACGCTGCAGGTGCTGACCTGATCACGTTAGGAGATCCCTTTGATTTCAAAAATAGACGTTAATGAAAATCATCGTTTCATAATTGAAAGCCAACGTCTCATGACGGCCATCGCCATTCAGCCTGGCTTAGATGTTCGGCAAAAAAGTCCGACAGCGCTTTGATTTTCACTGGCCGTGTACGCGCCGAGGGGGTGACGAAATACAAACCGCCACGGGCCATGCTCCATTCCGGTAGCACCACGACCAAGCGTCCGTCTTTCAAGTATTCACTGGCGATAAATTCCGGCAGTTCGGCGATAGCCAAGCCCTCAAGCAACACCGGCAATAGCGCGTCCGAGTTGGTCACTCTTAACGGGCCGCTGGGCACCACGTCTTCTTCGCTGCCGTCTTTATGGGAGAACCGCCACACCTGGCTGCGGGCCCGGTAGGCATAACTCAGGCACGTGCGGGACGCGAGTTCGCGGGGGTGGACAAGGTTTCCATGAGCTTGCAGATAAGCCGGTGAGGCGACCAGGTATTGAGTGACGGCACACAGGCGCCGTGCAACCAGCGAGGAATCCGGTAATACGGCGATGCGTAACGCCGCATCAAAGCCCTCGGCGATCAGGTCAACCGAGGCATCCGAAAGGTGCAGATCAATCGACAGCTCGGGATACTGGCGCAGCAACTGCGGCATCAGCGGTGCTACCCAACGCAAGCCAAACGACATGGGAATCGCCAAGCGTACTTGGCCGCGGGGCTGGACCGATAAATCCTGAGCCTCGCTTTCCACCTCTACAGCCTGCCGATAAATCTCACCCGCCTTGGCCGCCATGCTCGCGCCGAACTCGGTGAGTGCCAGTTGCCGCGAGGTGCGGTTGAACAAGCGCCCGCCCAGACGCTCCTCCAACCGTGCGACAGCTCGCGATACCGTCGGCACCGACACGCTCATGACCCGTGCCGCGCCGGCGAACGAGCCCTCTTCGGCTACCTTGGCAAACATCGCCAACCCTTCAAAATCCGGAAGTCTGCTCATTTCATTTCTGCAACGATAGGTTTCAGACAATTCTATTTTGAAAGCTTTTCCCCGTCGATAAGCTTCTCCCACACCGCAACTCACTCAATCGAAATACGGGAGAAACACCATGACTGACAAACTCGAAGGCAAAATTGCATTGGTTACCGGCGGCACCTCAGGCATCGGTCTGGCCACTGCCAAACGCTTCGCTCAGGAAGGCGCTCACGTCTATATCACGGGCCGTCGTCAAGCCGAACTGGACGCCGCTGTCGCCGCGGTTGGCAACGCCACCGGCGTTCAGGTGGATTCCGCCAACCTTGATCAGTTGGACGCGTTGTATCGCCAGATTGGCGCAACCCACGGCCGAATCGATGTGCTGTTCGCCAATGCGGGTGGCGGATCGATGCTGCCACTGGGTGAAATCACTGAACAGCAGTACGACGACACCTTCAATCGCAACGTAAAAGGCGTGCTGTTCACTGTGCAAAAGGCACTGCCACTGCTGGCCCAAAAAGCCTCGGTGATTCTCACCGGCTCTACGGCGGGCAGCTCGGGCACCGCCGCCTTCAGTGTTTACGCCGCGTCCAAAGCCGCCGTGCGTTCATTTGCCCGCAACTGGATTCTGGATTTGAAAGACCGCCAGGTGCGCATCAACACCATCAGCCCCGGCGCCACCCGCACGCCTGGCCTGGTTGAATTGGCCGGCCCCGATGCCGCTCAGCAGCAGGGCTTGCTCGACTATATGGCCTCGCTGATCCCCATGGGGCGTGTCGGTGAAGCTGACGAAATTGCCAGCGCCGCGTTGTTCCTGGCCTCCGATGACGCCAGTTTCGTTAACGGTATCGAGCTGTTTGTTGACGGTGGCCAGGCGCAAATCTGAGCAGCCAGCGGGCGATTGTCGCGGTCGCCCGCCACCCATTCATGAGGATCCGTTTATGAACACATTGCACTGGGCACTGCTTGCCGCCACCCTGCCCTTGGCTGCCGGTACTTTGGCAGCGCCCTCGACTCCGCAGAGCCCACCCGCCATGAACTCCGCCGCACCGCTTCAGGTTTCAGCCATCGATCATGTCGGCATCAATGTGCCGGATATCGACGAAGCCACACGCTTTTTCTCCGCGCTGATGGGCGCACGGGTGATCTCGGATATCAGCCCTGGCAAGATCCCGGATCAGTGGAAAAGCCAATTCCGCTGGCACCGCTCCAGCGAGCTGCAACGCTTTGTGATGCTGCAAATGGACGGCGGCGCGAAGTTGGAGTTGTTTCAGTACCAAGGCTCTGAGATCAATCAGGTTCAACCCCATGGCGACGACGCCGGAGCCAGCCATGTGGCCTTGCGCACCGCCGATATTGACGGCAGCCTGGCTACCCTCAAGCGCCTGAATGTGACCATTCTCAACGAGCCCATTACCAACCCGGACGGCGTTCGCTGGTTCTATTTTCAGGCGCCGTGGGGCACGCAGATTGAGCTGGTGTCGCTGCCGCACAACGTCGGGGGCTGACCCCGCCGTTTACGAAAGGTTTGTGGCTGATTAACAATCCGCCAACAGGACGGTAAGGCCCCGGCGGCAGGCACACCTATTTACATAGTTCTACCACTGGCTTGCTCATAACTCGAAAGGAAATGCCGCCACTGCGACTCATCCCAGAAAGAATGCCGTCTGAGTTGAGGAATGTCGTGACGCGCCGCGCCCATTGCCGTAGCACGACCGCGAGATTTCTCCAGGTCAAGCAGCGCCAGTTCGAAATCGAAGTCTGTGTCGGTAATCGACGCCTTGATAAAGATGTGTTTGGAACGCATGCAACCGTGCTGCCATTTGCCCGAATGCATACGCGCCAGCATTTGCGCCAAACGTTCAAGAAGTCGCAGATGTTGCTCTGTGGTCAACAGGCTTGCAGCGCCCTGGCTATACCAGGTATCCAGATCGATGAAGCCGCCCAGGTCTTTGGTAACCAAGACCCCCTGCCATACGCCGTCGACTTTTCTCGCGCCATAAAATACCGGTCTTGGCGCATTCACGCCCAGCTCTTCCAGTCTTGAAAGGGCAACGCCTTCACGCAATGCAGTGGGCCTGCCAGTGGGGTAACGGAGACTGCGGAACAAATGGCCGGTCTGGCGCTTTACGAAAAACGTCTTGTCACCTTGAACGATCAACTGGACACCGCTGGTGCCGCTGCGGCGCACATTCGGCGGTTCCACCCACGACCCGGACGTACTCCACCAGAAATCAAATTCATCGCCTGCCCTGCCCATTGTGCGCTCCATTTATTGTAGAAATCGTTTCGTGCGACGTTTGCATGAGGGTCGCAACAGCAGCTCAGTCTGTTGGTGGACGTTAATAGTTCCCTCGGTTTTCGAGGATTTTAGGGCCAGCTTGGGGCTTTTACGCAACCACGTGACGAAAATTGGCTATTGAGGGGTGTTTATCCCTTCAGGTGTGTCCTTTTCGCCGATAGCCGACGACATCAAACACAGATGCCAACCGCGTCGCGAGGGTCCGCCCGACTGTTTTTTCGATTAACTTGAAAGCCGTTAAATTGACCCAGGTCATGATTCAATTCGATTGAGGCAAATAACGAGCAACGTCCTTGATCCGCATTTTCTTTGTGCTAAAAGTATTGCCGCCAGTGGCTCCTTACAGGGATGAGTAAGGGTTTGCTCATCCGCAGCCATTGCCCACGGATGCATACTTTCAACAAGGAAGTCATATGAAAATAGTTGGGCTGTCCGGGATTCTCCCGTCACGCATTATCAGCAATCAAGACGTTATAAACCTGGTCGAGGAACACTCTAAAGATACGTTCCAGGAAGACTTGCCAAAAACCTTGAAGACCATCAGCAAGTTGCTTGAAAAAAGCGGCAGCGGCACGCGCCACTGGCTGGGCGCCGACGAAACACCGATGGAACTGATGGAGACAGCATTCAACTCCGCGCTCGCCCAGGCCAATATCGACAAGACCGACCTGGACCTGTTGATCTATCCGAACGTCACGCGAGGCTTCATCGAGCCGGCCAACAGTACGTTCATCGCCAAGGCGCTGGGCCTGAGCTGCAGAAACTTCGATGTGGTGGACGCCTGCAATGGCTGGGTGACTGCCATGGATGTCATCAACAGTAAGATGCAGGCCGGCGAGATTCGCTACGCGGCGATCGTCAATATGGAATTTGGCATGTCTGCTGGCGGGCCGGTGATGCCGAAGAACTTCTCCTTACAGTCGTCAGCGGAACTGGCATACAAGTTTCCTAGTTTTACCATTGGCGAAGCCGTCACGGTCACCATCCTCAGTCATGAGGCCCCCGGCAACTTCAAGTTCTCGTACATCAACCGGCCGGACTTGAGTGACTTGTCGACCATCTCCCTACCGGACTGGAAACTGTTCTGCAATGAGGAGGATATTCCCCGTATTGCACCGACCGGCGGGCAATATCAATTCAACTCCTACGCGGCAGCCTTGCATGAAGATGGTCGCAATGAAGCGATCAAAGTCTTCAATCTGCAAAACATCTCTGCAGCAGATGTTCATAAAGTGTTTATTCATACCGGTTCGCCAAAGATGTGGGAGCACATTGGGCAACTGATCGGTATTGATCACAAGCTGCACCACGTCGGGCATAATACCGGCAACATCATTACCGCGTCCATCCCCTACGGTATCTTCGATGCCATGAGTCGGGGCGAAGCCGAAAACGGCCAGTTTTGCATGGGTTGGGCAGGCAGTGGCGGGATGGTCTTCTCTGCGTTGTCATTTACTCTGTAAGGCCTGAAGCAACTTGCCGTCCTGAGGCGGCAAGTTGCTCGTCCATGATCAAACTGTTGGTCGGTACCAAAACGAAAATCGCGCTTCGATCTCTAGGCCAGCGGCGGGTAGTCGGTATAGCCCTCTTCCGAACCACTGTAAAAAGTGGAGACATCCGCAGTAGCCAGCGGCGCATCAAGGAAGAAGCGTTCCGGCAGATCAGGGTTGCTGATGAACAGCGTGCCAAATGTGACTGCATCGGCCAGACTGGTTTGCAGGGCCTGTTCCGCGGACTTCCGATCATAACCAACATTCAACACGAAAATTCCTGAGAACCGCTTGCGAGCCCCGGGCGCCAAGGGTTTCGCGCCTTCCGGCAGAGTCCCGGGTTCCATGAAATGCAGAATTCCAACGTTTCTCTTTTCCAGCGCTTCTACCGCGTACATGTAGGTCTGCTCGAGATTGGAGTCGCCCATGTCATTGTACGGAATGCGCGGCGACAGCCTGACCGAGATACGGGCCGGTCCGAAGACTCGGATCGCGGCGTCCGTGGCTTCAAGCAAGAACCTCGCCCGCTTCTCAATGGTACCGCCATATTCGTCGGTGCGTTTGTTTGAGCCGTCCTCCAGAAACTGCGCGGGCAGATAACCATTGGCACCGTGTATCTCTACACCATCAAAGCCCGCATCTTTCGCGGCCTGTGCAGCTTTTTCGTAGTCCCCAATGGTGGACTTGATTTCATCAATGGTCAGTTCGCGTGGGGTCACCGAGGGTTTGATGCCTTCTGGCGTGAACGCCTGGCTATTGAAGGGGACTGACGATGGCGCGACCGGGAGTTCTCCTCCATGAAAATCAGGATGAGATGCTCTACCGGTGTGCCAAAGCTGGGCGAAAATGAGGCCACCGGCTTCATGAACTGCCTGAGTTACCTTCTTCCAGCCCGCAATCTGTTCAGGCGTATAGATCCCTGGGGTATTCGTCCAGCCGACGGCCTGGGCGCTGATCTGGCTGCCTTCGGTAAAAATAAGGCCCGCCGAGGCACGCTGTGCGTAATAGGTCGCAGTCAATTCGTTGGCCACCTGATCCTTGGATCGACCTCTTGTCATCGGCGCCATGAACACCCGATTTCTGAAAGTGAGCTCTTCGTTGTTCAAGGGGGTTAGAAGCTTAAAATTTCCCATACTTTCCTCAGAATAAATTTTATTGAATGTCCGCCCGTGCCTAACGATTTCTCAAGTGCGGCTCGACCAAAGAAATGCTTGTGTCAGATGCTCGATTGGCTGGCTGCAATCCGCCGGCAAGAGTGGCGAACGAAGGGTCCGGTTCGGACCGCTTCCCTCAAATGAGGACAGTCGACAAGGTATCAATAATAAACCTGGCGTCAATTAGGCACCGTTCGTACACCTGGTAGGTCTGAGGATACCTACCGTCAGGAAATGGTCGGCGGCGTATGGGCTGGCGAGCCGTATACAGTGGCCTCGCGCGCAAGAGCAGGACGCTCTGCGTTCATGATCGAACGGCCTGAGCAATCGATGTGAAGGTTCGGTTGAAGCAGGTATCGAGATTGATTGCCCGCGGTTGAAAGGCAAAAACCAGCGCACTGCCAACAACAAAAAGTGTTGGCAGAGTTTCATGCTTACATGATCGCGCTGGTTCGATTGAGATTTTCGGTGTTTTTCAAGCCATCGGCTGACAAGTCCGAAGCGCAGCATGGGCGGCCGACAACGCGTTCAAGTAATCCAGTGAAGCAACCTTCCCTACGTACTTGTCGGTCCGATTGCAGCGGCGTCGAACTTCTGCCGGGCAGCATCAACCTCCGGCAACTTGGCGAGCGTCCATTCATGCAGTGCTCGAAAAGGTTGTTGCAGCGTGCGGCCCAGCGGCGTGATTTGGTACTGCACCGCGACTGGCGAAAGCGAAATCACCTCGCGCGATACCAGGCCGTTGCGCTCCAGCCGGCGCAGACATTGCGTGAGCGCTTTTTGGGTAACGCCTTGCAGGCGACGACGGATCGCGTTGAAGCGTTGCGGACCGTCATCAAGCACGGCTAACACCATCATCGACCATTTATCAGCGATCTGCTCGAATAAAGCCCGGCTAGGGCAGTCGGACGAGAAGCACAGCGGTTCGAGTTCAAGCATGGCGGTTTCCTTCTGTATACCCAGGCGCTCTAAGGCGCGAGATTGACGCCAAGTTTACTGGATATACCGAGCCTGAGAACGCTTTCTACCATTGTTTCGCCGGAACACTCTGACGCACATAATAATTGTCGAATTCACTGCTTTCGGTGAATTGGAAGCCATGGCGGGTATAAAAGCGATTCGAAGCACTTTCTTTGAGAGCGCCAACTTTAACAGGGAGCGCAGCCGCATCCGCCTCTTTGAAAATCTGAGTGAGAACAGCAGCCCCTACACCTGATCCTTGCGCGCTCGGCCTCACATACAAGTGGTCGAGCAAGAGTTCATTGTGGTGATGCTTGACCACTACAAAACCAACCCTCTCTCCAGATACCTCGATATAGCGTGTGTTGCGAGCGTCAAAACCGCCAAGAAACCGCTCTCGCGCACGCACCGGATCAAATCGCCCGACACGCTCCAGACTTTCGCGCATGGCCTCAATTCGAATGGCTACAAGATTTTCCAGGTCGCTTGGTTGAGCCGGGACCAAAATGACTGGGAAATTTTGATTGGGTGCGACGGGCATAGGTTGTGCTCTATTTACCATCCTGGAAGGCCAGTATAGAGAGCCTGGCTTGTGGTGCCCAGTTTGGCTTCACAGTCGAATTCAGGCACCCATCTCAAAAACGAACATGACTTGGTCAATCTGGGTTTTGATTGCCAGAGCCTTGCGTGACCGACAGGTCTCCAATACGACCTCATGGTATTCACATGTCGATATCAGACACGATCATGGCGCAATCAGGCTATTGAATCGGCAGCAAGGCCGGCTAAGGTGCCGTGTCTTCCTATCAAAACAATCCCGGTCAGATCATGGGGTTGATAAGAACTGCGGCGGTTGGACGGGCTTCTTTCGGGAGTTCAGCAGGCAACGATGGTGACCGATCGCGTGCCCGTTCAATTGCTTAAATGTCGATCAGCAGAGAATACAAATACCGATGATCAGCCCGAACTCCATGGATTCGAGTAGCCAATTGGCGCAGGGCTTCAAGCCTCGTCACGTCACAATGCTGTCCATCGCCGGGATTATCGGCGCCGGTTTGTTCGTCGGTTCAGGACACGCCATTGCCGCAGCAGGGCCGGCCGTGCTTCTCGCCTATCTGTTTTCAGGTCTGCTTGGCGTGCTGGTCATGCGCATGCTCGGCGAGATGGCGGTGGCCAACCCGGACACCGGTTCGTTCTCCACCTATGCCGACCAGGCCATCGGCCGCTGGGCCGGTTTCACTATCGGTTGGCTGTACTGGTGGTTCTGGGTGTTGGTGATTCCCATCGAAGCACTGGCGGCCGGGCATGTGCTGCACCAATGGTTCCCGCAGGTCGATGCCTGGCTGTTCGCGTTGGGATCGATCATTGCGCTGGTGGTGACCAACCTGTTCAGCGTGTCTAAGTATGGTGAGTTCGAGTTCTGGTTCGCCATGGCCAAGGTCGTGGCGATCATCGGCTTCATCGGGGTCGGTTTTGCCGTGTTGATGGGCTGGGTGCCCGACCGCGAAGTCAGCGGGTTGAGCGGCCTGATGGCCGAGCACGGCGGATTTGCGCCCAACGGCTTGTCGGCGGTGGTCGGCGCTTTCATCACGATCATGTTCAGCTTCATCGGCACTGAAGCGGTGACCATTGCCGCCGCCGAATCGAATAACCCGGCGCAGAACATTGCCAAGGCTACCCGCTCGGTGATCTGGCGCATCGGCGTGTTCTACCTGCTGTCGATCTTCGTGGTGATTTCCGTGGTGCCCTGGAACGACCCGTTGCTGGCCTCGGTGGGCTCGTATCAGCGCGCCCTGGAAATCATGAACATTCCAAATGCCAAGTTCATGGTCGACGTCGTCGTCCTGATCGCCGTGGCCAGTTGCATGAACTCCTCGATCTACATTGCCTCGCGCATGCTGTACTCGCTGGGCCGTCGCGGCGATGCACCGAAAACGCTGAAGGCGACTTCCGCGGCCGGTGTGCCACGCGCCGCCGTGATCGCCAGCACCGTGCTGGGTGCGTCGATCACCGTGTGGAGCTACTTCATGCCCGCCGGGCTGTTCGAGTTCCTGCTGGCCAGCTCCGGGGCGATTGCCTGCTGGTGTACCTGGCGATTGCGGTGTCGCAGCTGCGCATGCGGCGGATATTGCAACAGCGCAAGGTCGAGCTGACCTTCCGCATGTGGCTGTTTCCATGGCTGACGTGGCTGGTGATCGGCTTCATCTGCGCGGCGCTGGCGGTCATGATGATCACCCCGCAGCACCGCACCGAAGTCACCACCACCATTGGCCTGGCGCTGGCAATCTCCTTTATCGGCCTGATGACGTCGCGTCACCCTGCCCCGGCGGCACGCGCGACGTCGGTGGGCTAGGCGTTCACGCCGAAGCCGATATTCCCTTGGCGAAGACCAAGGGAATGACCGACGCCTGCATCTCAGACCGATTCCTGTGAGGCCATGATGTCATCGACCCCCTCCGTGGCCGACGGTACGACCCAATCCGTCGGGTTTCTGCTGTTGGATAAATTCACCCTCATGTCGCTGGCATCCGCCGTCGAACCACTGCGCATGGCCAATCAATTGTCGGGGCGAACGCTGTATCGCTGGCATACCTTCAGCGCCAATGGTGCGGCTGTTTGGGCCAGCGACGGGGTCCCGATCACGCCGGATGGCTCGTGGAGCAACCCCGGCGTGGCGGACACGGTGATTGTTTGCGGCGGGGTCGGCATCCAGAGCGTGATCACCCGCGAGCACACATCCTGGCTGCAAGCCCTGGCGCGCCAATCCAGACGCTTGGGCGGTGTGTGCACCGGTAGCTGGGCACTCGCCAAAGCCGGATTGCTCGATGGTTATGAGTGCAGCGTGCATTGGGAATTTCTGGCGGCCATGCAGGAAGCTTTCCCACGCGTCAACGTCAGCACCAGCCTCTTCACCCTCGACCGCAACCGCTTTACCAGTTCCGGAGGAACAGCGCCGCTGGACATGATGCTGCACCTGATCGCCCGCGATCACGGTCGTGAATTGTCCGCCGCCATCTCCGAGATGTTTGTTTACGAGCGCATCCGCAACGAGCAGGACCATCAACGCGTACCGCTCAAGCATGTGGTCGGTACGCATCAGCCCAAGCTGCAAGAAGTCGTTGCGTTGATGGAGGCCAATCTTGAGGAGCCGATCGAGCTGGACAACCTTGCCGAATACGTCGATCTGTCACGCCGACAGTTGGAGCGGCTGTTTCAGAAATACCTGCAATGCACGCCGTCACGCTACTACTTGAGGTTGCGGCTGATTCGCGCGCGACAACTGCTCAAGCAAACCTCGCTGTCGATCGTGGAACTGGCGTATGTCTGCGGATTTGCCTCCACACCGCATTTCTCAAAATGCTATCGCGAGCACTTTGGGGTGCCGCCGAGCGACGAGCGCTCAGGTTCTGCAATGAGTCGTAAACGGGCAACGCCGCCGTCATCGATCAACACGCTGACAACGCTCGATCAGGCGAGAAACGAATCGACGTTTGCCAGTGTTCGAATGATGGCGAGTGCCGATCTGGCTTGAATAAACCAAAGCAAATTGGCCGGGGACACCCAAGATGCCCCGGCCATGCGCCCTGCCCGTTTACGCCTGATCCAAGGCCTCCACCACGCCTTTGTCTTCCCCAAGAAACCCGCCACTCTGATGCGCCCACAGGCGCGCATACACACCGTTCTTCTCCAGCAACTCCGAATGAGTGCCCTGCTCGATGATGCGCCCGTCGTCCATGACAATCAGCCGATCCATCGCTGCAATCGTCGACAGTCGATGTGCGATCGCGATCACGGTCTTGCCCTGCATCATGTCATCGAGGCTTTCCTGAATCGCCACTTCGACTTCCGAGTCCAGCGCGCTGGTGGCTTCGTCCAGCAGCAGGATCGGCGCGTTCTTCAGCATCACCCGGGCGATCGCCACCCGTTGCCGCTGGCCGCCGGACAGCTTGAACCCGCGCTCGCCCACCAGGGTGTCATAGCCGGTATGGCCCTGACGGTCGCTGAGTTGGCTGATGAACTCGTCAGCCTGCGCATTGGCGGCGGCGCGGCGGATCTGTGCGTCGGTGGCATCGGGCCGGCCGTAGGCGATGTTGTCGCGAATCGAGCGGTGCAGCAGCGAAGTGTCCTGGGTGACCATGCCGATCGCACTGCGCAGGCTGTCCTGGGTTACGTGCGCAATGTTCTGGCCGTCGATACGAATCTCGCCGCTGTAGACGTCATAGAAACGCAGCAGCAGGTTGATCAGCGTCGATTTGCCGGCACCGGAGCGGCCCACCAGACCGATTTTTTCACCGGGACGAATGCTCAGGCTCAGGCCATCGAGCACCTGACGCTCGCCACCGTAGTTGAACTTCACCTTGTCGAAAGTCACCGCGCCGCCGGAAGTCACCAGCACGCCGGCATCCGGTGCGTCTTGCACTTTGGTGCCTTGGGTCAGCGTTGCCATGCCGTCCTGGACGGTGCCGATGCTTTCGAACAGCGAGGTCATTTGCCACATGATCCAGTTCGACATGCCATTGATCCGCAACGCCATGGCGGTGATCACCGCCACCGCACCGGCGCCGACATCGCCTTGGTGCCACAGCCACAGGGCATAACCACCGGCAGACATGATCAACCCCACCACCAGCGCCTGATTGACGATCTCGAACAGGCTGACCAGACGCATCTGGCGAAAGCCAGTCTGCTTGAAATCTTCCATCGCCGCCCGCGCAAAGTGCGCTTCGCGGTTGGAGTGGGAAAACAGCTTCACCGTGGTGATGTTGGTGTACGCGTCGGCGATACGCCCGGTCATCATCGAGCGCGCATTGGCCTGTTCCTGGCCGACCTTACCCAGACGCGGCACGAAGTACCACATGGCCAGACCGAACAGCACGACCCAAGCAAGGAACGGCAGCATCAGCTTCAGCGCAAAGCCGCCGGCCAGGGCAATGATCGCGATGAAGTACACGCCAATCCCCGGAAGGATCTCGATCATGGTGAACAGCACGTCGCGCACGGCGAGTGCTGTCTGCATGACCTTGGTCGTGACCCGGCCCGAGAACTCGTCGGAGAAAAACGAAAGGCTTTGCCGCAGCATCAGCCGATGGAAATCCCAGCGCAGGCGCAGCGGCAGGTTAATCGCCAGAATCTGGTGCTGGACCATGGTGCGCAACGCCACCAGCCCGACACTGAGCACCATGACAATGCCCATGCCCCACAACACGCGGCTTTCTTGCACCGCCGCTTCGCCGCCGGCCTGCCACGTCGAGAGCAAATCGACGACCTGGCCGAGGAAGGAAAACAGCCAGGCTTCATAGACCGATACGGCAGCACTGAGCAACGCCAGTGCGAGGATGTAGCCGCGAGCACCCCGAGTGCAGGCCCAGAGAAATTTAGCCAGACCGTTGGGTGGCGGTGGCACCTCGTCAGGCGGGAAAGGGTCGAGTCTTCGTTCAAACACACGAAGCATGATGTTCTCCTGAACGTTCAAGTCAGGGAGATTCTGCCACCGATTGGATCCCGGGAGGTCTTTGTGAAAAAGTGTGTGCTCCCGACCTGACGAGTGCCTGCCGTCTCTACCAGACTGCGATATGCGAATCCGCCCGCGGCTCAGTCCCGCCACACAGCACACCCGTCACTGGATCACGCAGAATAATCTGTCCTCTGCCGTAATCCGTCAGGTCACTGGCGATCTGCACCTCGTGCCCGCGACGCGCCAACGCATTGGCCAGATCCCGTGAAGCGCCCTGCTCGATGCCCACCTTCATGCCACCCAGCCATTGCCAGCGCGGCGCGTCCAGTGCCGACTGCGGGTTAAGGCCGAAATCCACCAGGTTCATCACCATCTGCACATGCCCCTGCGGCTGCATGTAGCCGCCCATCACACCGAACGGGCCCAACGCCTGACCGTCCTTGGTGAGGAAGCCGGGAATGATCGTGTGAAAGGTCTTTTTCCCCGGCGCCAACGCGTTGGCATGCTCGGGATCCAGGCTGAATTCCTGGCCACGGTTCTGCAGGGCGATGCCGCTGTCCGGCAGCACCACGCCTGAGCCGAAGCCGTGATAATTGCTCTGGATGAACGACACCATATTGCCCTGCCCGTCCGCCGTGGCCAGGTACACCGTGCCACTGGCATGGGGATCGCCCGGTTTCGGCGGTTGCGCTTGTTCGCCGACCTGAGCGCGGCGGCGGGCGCTGTATTCGTCGCTCAACAGATCGGCCACGGCCACGCGCATGTGCAGCGGATCGGTGATGTAGTGCAGGCCATCGCTGTAGGCGAGCTTCATCGCCTCCAGTTGCCGGTGCCAGGTCTGCTGGCTGTCACGGTGATCGAAGTCGAAGCCTTCAAGAATCTTCAGCGCCATCAGCGCAACCAGGCCTTGCCCGCTCGGTGGAATTTCCCAGACATCCACGCCACGGTAATTGACGTGAATCGGCTCGACCCATTGCGCGCGGTAATGCTCCAGATCCGTGGCGCGCAGATAGCCGCCGGTAGCTCGTGAATGCGCATCCAGGCGTTGCGCCAGTGCGCCGCGATACAAACTCTCGCAACGAGTACTGGCCAACTCCTCAAGGGTTCGCGCCTGCGCCGGGTTACGGAAAATCTCTCCGGCCTGGGGCGCGCGACCGTCAATCAAAAACGTATCGAACCAGGCCTGCAGCAACTCATCACGATGCGGGCCGAACTCATCCAACGCGATCTGCCATTGATGGGCAACCACCGGCGACAAGGGAAAACCGTCTCTGGCCAGACTGATCGCCGGTTGCAGCAAATCGGCGAACGGCAACACGCCAAAGCGTTGCGACAGCTCGGCCCAGGCCGATGGGCAACCGGGCACCGTCACTGGCGTCCAGCCATACAGCGGCATTTGCTCATGGCCGGCTGCTTTCACCGCTTCGATGCTCAGACTTGCCGGGGCATGGCCGTTGGCATTGAGGCCATGCAGCTGATCCTTGAACCAGACCAGCGCAAACGCATCACCGCCCAGGCCGCAGCCCGTAGGTTCGACCACAGTCAGCGCCGCCGCCGTGGCGATGGCGGCGTCGACCGCATTACCACCCTTCTGCAGCATCTCGATACCGGCCTGCGCGGCAAGTGGCTGAGACGCCGCGACCATGCCACGACGGGCGAACACGCTTTGGCGTTGCGATGGATAAGGATATTCGTGAGCAGAAAATTTCAACATGGCAAAGGCTCTTCAAATCAAATTCATTTGCCGGACTTGATCCGGTTCCATTCGCGGGTGATCAGGCGCTGGATGTTTTCCGGGGATCTTCTCGAAGTTCTTCAACGTGTCGGGGCTGCGGCTCCGCGTACAAGCTCGATAAACGCATCGTCAATATCCTTGTGAAGTTCACAGCACGCGGCTGAGAAAGGCCTGGGTACGGGGATGGGTGGGCCGGCTGAAAATCTGCTCCGGCGGGCCTTGTTCGATCAGTTCGCCCTGATCGAGCACCACCACCCGGTCGGCCACCTCGCGGGCGAAACCCATTTCATGGGTGACCACGACCATGGTCATGCCCTCCTCGGCCAGCTCCTTCATCACCTGCAGAACCTCGCCGACAGTTTCCGGGTCGAGGGCGCTGGTGGGTTCGTCGAACAACATCGCCTGGGGTTTCATCGCCAGTGCTCGGGCGATCGCCACCCGTTGCTGCTGGCCGCCGGAAAGCATTGAGGGGTAATGACTGGCCTTGTCCGCCAGACCGACACGTTTGAGCAACGCGTGCGCCTGATCCAGCGCAGCCTGGCGCGGCACACCCAACACCTGAATCGGTGCTTCGATGATGTTTTCCAGCGCGGTCATGTGCGGGAACAGGTTGAAGCGCTGGAACACCATGCCAATGTCCCGGCGTTGGCGAGCGATGTTGCGTTCCGAATCGCGCACCAGACTGCCGTCCGCCCGGGTGCGATAACCCATGGGCCGGCCGCTGACCCGAATCTCCCCGCCCTGAATGTCTTCAAGCAGATTGATGCAGCGGATAAACGTGGTTTTGCCCGAACCCGAGGCGCCGATCAGCACCACCACTTCACCGCGTCGCACTTGCAGCGAGATGCCTTTGAGAATCTGCAGATCACCGAAGGCCTTGTGAATGTTCAGCGCCTCGATGATCAGCTCGTCACTTTGCTGCACCATGATCAACGTCCCCTCAGCAGTTTAAGAGTGCTGCGACCGAACATCCGGCTGGAGGCCGGCGGCGGCGAAGAAGGTCTGTCGGACTGGCCGAAGCGGTTCTCCAGCCAGCGCTGAAAGAAACCCCACAGCGTGGTGAGCAACAGGAAATAGATCGCCACCACCAGGTACAACTCGAACACCCGAAAGGTCGCCGAGGTGACCATCTGCGTGCTGAGCAACAGCTCTTGCACGCCGATCACGCTGACCAGCGTGGTGTTTTTCAGCATCACGTTGAACTCGTTGCCCAGCGGCGGCACGATCACCCGGAACGCTTGCGGCAGCACGATGCGACGCATCAGTTTGGCGAAGGTCATGCCCAGCGAGCGGCCGGCCTCGTACTGGCCCTTGTCCACGGCGCCGATCCCGGCGCGAATGATCTCGGCCATGTACGCGCCTTCGTTGAGCCCCAGAGCAATGATCGCCGCCTGGATGTTGCCGGGCACCACTAGCCCGAACAGCTCGATGTCTTCGAAGCGAAAAATCCCGCCCGCCGCCAGCGCGGTGTAGAGGAAAACGATCTGCACCAGCAACGGTGTGCCGCGCATCAGCCACACATAAAAACGCACCGGCAGATGCAACAACGGGTTCTTCGACAAGCGCAGCAGCGCGGCGGCCAGCCCCAGCACACAGCCCAGCAACATCGCCAGCACACTGATCAGGCATGTCAGCCAGAGGCCGGTGAGGTACACGCCGCTGGGCTGCAACAGGTACTGCCAGAACACATCCCAATTGAAGTTCATCAACGCTTACCTCAATCGAGTGTGTCGCTGGAGACGTGCCATTTGCTCAGAAGCTGGTTGTAGCTGCCATCGCTGCGCATGTCGGTGATGATTTGCTGCACGGCGGCGCTCAGTTGCGCATCATCCTTGCGAATGCCCAGACCGGTGAGGATCCGGCTGAAGGCTGGCACGCCTTCCTCGAACAGATCCGGCGCCATCGCCGCGTAATAGCCGGCGGTTTCTACGGTGGTGCCGTAAGCGTCGACCTGATTGATGCGCAGGGCTTGGAAGGCATCGGTATCGGTGTTGTAGACCACCAGTTTCATCGGCGGCTTGCCGGCCTTGCTCAGGCTTTCATTCTCGGTGTCGAGCAGGGTCTTGATGGTCGAACCGTTGAGCACCGCGATCTTATGCCCGCTGAGATCCGCAAGGGTTTTCAGCGCCTTCGGATTGCCCTTGGGCACCACCACCGCCTGGCTGGAATACATGTAGTTGACGATGTCGATCACCTCACGGCGCTCGGGCTTGTCGAACAACTGGTCGACGATCATGTCGCACTGTTTGGCGAGCAAGGCCGGGAGCAATCCGGAGAATGGAATCACCCGCCAATCGACCTTCTTGTCGCCCAGACGCTTGGCGATTTCCAGCCCCAGATCGACGGTCAGCCCTTTGGGCTTTTGCGCTTCATCAAAAGACACCAGCGGCGGTGAATCCATGCCCGAGCAATAGGTGAGTTTGTCGACCTTGACCAGACGCTCCGGCACCGTGGGTGCGGCAAGCGCCCACTGCGAACAGAGGCCCAGGGAAATTGCAGCCAGTAACAGGCGAGACGTATGCATGACCAGACACTCCAGTTCGGTTAGTAACGGGGCAGTACTCAAAGTCAAAACATCGGCGGACTCGTGTTCCGCTCTGTGGTTATTTTTCCGATTGCAAAAATTTGATCAGTTCGGGGACGGTGCCTTCGATGTGCTCGCGCACCACGGCCTCGGCCTTGCTGGCGTCGCCGGCGCGAATCGCATCGAGGATCATCTGGTGTTCCTGGCGCGCACTCAGGGGCTTTTCGATGTGCTGCAGCCAAAGGCGCATGGGGGCTTCGATCACTGAGTAGAGGGCGCCGATCTGCTTCAGCAGCCGTGGGCGATCGCTGAGGCTGCACAGGTATTCATGGAACTTGCGATGGCGGCTGACCCACGCCGCACTCTCCTCGCGGTAGTCGTCCATTTCATCGAGCAACCGCTCCAGCGCGGTCAACTGACGCTCGCTGATCTTGGGCACCGCGATGCGAATCGCCAGGCCTTCCAGGGCACTGCGCATCTCGAACACTTCATGCATTTGCTCGACATCCATACCGCTGACCACCGCGCCGCGGTTAGGCCGCAGCGTCACCAGGCCCTGCGCATCGAGACGGCGAAAAGCTTCGCGCACCGGCATGCGGCTCATGCCGATTTCACTGGCGATGTCCTCGGCGATCAACCGGTCGCCCTTGCGACAACGACCACCGCAAATGCCTTCCAACAGAAAGTTGTAGGCCTCTTCCTCGGCGGTCATCGGTTGACGCTGGTCGTAGGCGGGAGCGAATTGCATGGCGGCACCTTTTGTCTTTTTGTATCCAATTATCCACGGATACAAAAAAGCACGATGCATGCCAGATTCCACATGTGCAGCCCAAGCTTTTGATTTGCAAGATTTAAGCGGCAAAACGGCGATAAGGCCCTGCCGTGCAAGACTCGAGCGGTGCTACCCGATCGCCCATGGCGAGCACCGCAAAGGTGCGGATTGGTAGCTGAGTAACACTCAACTGAATGGCAGCGCCGCTACAGGAACGACGTTTTTTTCGTGGGCTGAAGGACAACTTCCCTTGCAGGCCTGCCTATAGAAATAGGCAATCCTCCCAGACAAACCGGCATACCCTTGCCACGCCGCGCTGCCTACCATGTCGTTTCACCTATCCGTCGGAGCTTGCCATGCACAGCAGCAAAACCTTATTCATCACCGGTGTCAGCAGCGGCTTTGGCAGCGCGCTCGCGCAAGAAGCGATCAACGCCGGTCACCGGGTGATCGGTACCGTGCGCAACGAGGCCGATCTGAAGTCGTTCGAGGCCTTGTCAGCGGATCGGGCACACGGGGTGTTGCTCGACGTCACCGATTTCGAACGCATCGACGGGGTGATCGCCGACGTCGACGCCACACTGGGTCCGGTCGATGTACTGGTGAACAACGCCGGTTACGGTCATGAGGGCATTTTCGAGGAGTCACCACTAGCAGAGATGCGGCGACAGTTCGACGTCAACGTGTTTGGCGCGGCAGCGATGATCAAGGCGTTCGTGCCGTATTTCCGGCAACGGCGCGCCGGGCGCATTCTGAATATCACCTCGATGGGCGGCACCATCACCATGCCTGGCATTGCCTATTACTGCTCGAGCAAGTTTGCCCTCGAAGGGCTCTCCGATACGCTGAGCAAGGAATTGCAGCCGTTCAACATTTTTGTCACGGCGGTGGCACCTGGCTCGTTTCGTACCGATTGGGCCGGGCGTTCGATGCAGCGCACGGCGCGCAGCATTGCCGACTATGACGCCAGCTTCGACCCCGTGCGCAAGGCCCGCGAAGAGAAAAGCGGCAAGCAGTTGGGCGATCCGCGCAAGGCTGCACAGGCCATGCTGCAACTGATCGCCAGCGCCGCACCGACCGCACACTTGCTATTGGGCAGCGATGCGCTGAATCTGGTGCGCGATAAACTGCAACGCAGCCTCAGCGACATCGAGCAATGGGAAACCCTGACCAGCTCCACCGATGGCTGAGTCCCGGCACAGAGATCAATGCCCATGAGTCCATCCGATCCGTATACCGCGCGCATGGTGCAGTTGCTTGAACAGCTCGCGCCGCTGGAGGGTTACAACCTCAGTGCGCTGGAGGACGTGCGTTTTCTGCGCTCGAATCGGCCGCTGAGCAACACCCCGGTGCTGTATGAGCCGGGCATCGTGATTCTCTGTCAGGGGCGCAAGCGCGGCTATCTGGGCGATGACGTCTACGTCTATGACGCACAGCATTATCTGGTGGTGTCGGTGCCGGTGCCGTTCACCATGGAAACCGAGGCCAGTGCGGCTGAGCCGATGCTGGCGGTGTATATGCGCCTCGACCTGCAATTGGCCAGCGAGTTGATGCTGCAGGTCGACGAGGTGTTCGGCCCCAGCGACGCTTTGCCAAAGGGCATGTACGCCTCGCCGATGGATGATCCATTGCGCGCCTCGACCCTGCGTTTTCTCGAAGCGATGAGCGATCCGGGCGACGCGCAGATCCTCGGGCCGGCGCTGGTCCGGGAGATCTACTACCGGATTCTGACCGGTGCCCAGGGCGGTTCGATGCGTGCGGCGCTCCAGCAGCAAGGGCATTTCGGCAAGGTCAGCCGGGCGATCCGGCGGATTCACAGCAGCTATGAACAGCGTCTGGACGTCGAGTCCCTCGCCGAGGAAGCCGGGATGAGCGTACCGAGCTTCCATGTGCATTTTCGCAACGTCACCGACTCATCGCCGATGCAATACCTCAAAGCCACGCGCCTGCATCAGGCGCGTTTGCTGATGCTGCGTGGCGCCATACCGGCCGCGACGGCGGCGTTCAACGTCGGTTATGAAAGCGCCTCGCAGTTCAGCCGCGAGTTCAAGCGTTTCTTCGGGCGCACGCCGCTGGCCGAAATTGCGTGGATGAAAGCCACGTATGCCCTGCCCCAGTCCGCCACGCCCTCCCCGTATGTTTCTTCGCACTGAGCACTGATCGTTCCCGGCCATCGCATGCCCGTCGCAGTCTCAAGGCAAAATCCCCGCGCATTCACTACGCTTGAGAAATCCGCCTCGGTGCAAGCCCGGCAAACACATTGAACATTGCACGCGGGCCGCTGTTCCAGATGATTCAGACAGAGAATCAAGGACGAACATATGGATGTCTTCGCTCCCGCTGCGCCGGTTCCGCCTCAGCAAAGTGCAATCACCCGCCGCCTGGCGTTTGCGGTCGGCACGCTGTTTATCGTCGGGGTGATTGCCGCTATCGGCACCCTGCTCGGTATTGCCGCTCGCCTGGATCGCGAGGATGTCGAGCAGAACCGTTTCTACATGGCCCGCGCTCTGGAAAACCGCATCAGCACCTCAAAGAGCTACATCACCAGTTACGCCGACTGGACCACGGCTTACGAGCACTTGCACAACCAAGTCGATACCGACTGGGCGTATACCCAGCAGAACATCGGCAAGACGCTGTTCACCACTGACGGTTATGACGGCGTGTTCGTGCTGGATCGGCAGCGCACCAAATACGCCGTGGTGCAGGGACAGCAGGAAGACGCGGACATCGCGCGCTGGCTCGCGGTGCCTGCCGCGTCACTGATTGAGCAGGTACAAAACCAGTCCGAGCTGACTGTGCCTGTCAGCACCTACTCGCTGTTCGACGGCTGGCCGGCGCTGGTCACGGCGGCGGCCATTCTGCCCAACGATGAGCGTCCGGTGGGCGACCCGCAACAGACGTCGGTGCTGGTATTCGTCGACAAGCTGACACCGGCCAAACTGCAAGCGCTTGGCGTGGCCTATGGCCTGAACAACCTGACTCTGATGCCGGATGAACAGCTCACCGGGGAGCAACCACGCGTGCCGCTGGACAGTACCGGTTTCAGCATGACGGCAGATCTGAAGCGCCCCGGGCAGCAATTGTTGTGGTCATTGCTGCCAACGCTCGGCGGTGTGCTGGCCGTGCTGATGCTGTTGACCGCCTATTTCCTGCGTCACGCCGTGCGATCGTCGACCTACGTCGATCAGAGTTTCAGCACGTTGAAGACCTCGAATCAGGCGCTGGAGGCGGCCAACCACGCGCTGGAAGCCAGTGAAGAACGCTTTCGCGCCGTGGCCGAAGCCGCATCGGACTGGATCTGGGAAGTCGACAACCAGCTGCGCCTGACCTATCTCTCGGCGCGCTTCAGCGAGGTGACCGGTTATCCGCAAACCGAGTGGCTGGGGCAAGGCATCGGGCAACTGGTGTCCTGCGATACTACGCCGCTGGAGCTGTGGCTGAAAAAACTCACCGAAGACAGCAATGCCAGCGACCTGCGCTGCACCTACCGCGATCACGCCGGGCAGCAACGCCACTGTCGGCTCTCAGCGCGGCCGATCATCGAGAAACAAAGCGTGGTCGGCTATCGCGGCACCGCCAGTGACATCACCGACGAAGTCGCTGCCCATGCGCAGATCCAGCACCTGTCGATGCACGACGCCTTGACCGGCCTGCCCAATCCCAATCAGTTGTCGCGTTATCTGGATGACGCGCTGCTGCTCAAAGAGCATGCCCCGCCACTGTCGTTGCTGGTGATCGATCTGGACAACTTCAAGCCGATCAACGACTCGCTCGGCCATCCGGCCGGTGATGCGGTGTTGCAGGAAGTCGCCAGTCGCCTGCGCGAATGCACCCGTGAGCACGACATCGTCGCGCGCCTGGGCGGTGACGAATTCGTTGTGGTGCTCAATGGCATGGACACTCGGCAAGAGGTCGACCGCTTTTGTACCCGGCTGGTCGAGAGCCTGCATCAACCGATGGTCTTCGAGCACCATCCGCTGCACGTCGGGGCCAGCATCGGTATCGCTCTGAGCCGCCGCCAGGGCTTCGTGCCCAGCGAGTTGATCCGTTGCGCCGACATCGCGCTGTATCAGGCCAAGTCCGAAGGCAAAAACACTTGGTGCTACTTCGAAGCGCACATGAACGACCAGATCCAGACCCGCCGGCAAATGGAAAGCGATTTGCGTGGCGCGTTGAAGAACGACGAATTCATCCTGCATTACCAGCCGCGCTACACCGTCGACGGCAAGCACATCGTCTCGGTCGAGGCATTGGTGCGCTGGCAGCATCCGACCAAGGGCCTGCTGGGGCCGGACGTGTTCATCGGCCTGGCGGAACAGACCGACCTGATCGTGGCGCTGGGGCGCTGGGTATTGCGTGAAGCCTGTGAAACCGCACTGAGCTGGCCGTCAGACATTCTGCTTTCGGTCAATCTGTCCCCGGCGCAATTTGCCCTCAGCGATGTCGTCGAAGACGTGCGCGAAGCGCTGATCCAGACCCGTTTCCCGGCCAGTCGCCTGGAACTGGAAATCACCGAAAACGTGATGCTCGTCGATACCGACGGTGCGCTGGCCACGATGAATGCGCTGAAGCAACTCGGGGTGCGGCTGAACATGGACGACTTCGGCACCGGCTATTCGTCCCTCGGCTACCTGCGCGCCTACCCGTTCGACGGGATCAAGATGGACAAACGCTTCATCGCCTCGATCAGCAACGGCGCCAACGATCGCGCCGTGGTTCAGGCGATCATCGGCCTGGGCAAAGCCATGGGCCTGACCGTCACCGCTGAAGGCGTGGAAACCGAGGAGCAACTGGAGATTCTCGGCAAGGATCAATGCAATGAGGTGCAGGGCTACTTCATGAGCCGGCCGATCGACAAGGGCGCGTTTGCGCAGTTGTTGAAAAGCGCCAGGGCTGAACCGGCCGAGCATCCGTCGCCGAAGAAAGGGCGCGTCATTTAGCCGGCCTTGTATCACTGCCATTCAATCATTGAAATGCACAAAGCCCGTTTCGACACGCGTTGTTAATACGTTTTCCTGTTGACTTCAATTGGTTTTGTTCAGGGTGTGTTTAGGGCCGTCATGCTTGAATATTCCTCACCGCGGATCAGGCTCAACGTCAATCTCGCGCTACACACATGTTCAATGCAGGCGTCACCGGACTGTCAGGATTGCGGTCAAAAGAACAACGTCACCAAAGGGTTAACGATGGATCGATATGATGCCCCGCTTGTTGTAGGGCGCACTTCGCGGGCTGGAATGTTGACGGGACTGATTACAAGAAATCCATGCCTGAGCATTTTTTTCATGACACTGGCCGTGTTCATGGCATTGCAGTACAAACCCGCTGTCCTCAACTACACAACACGTTTTGTCGACTTTGCCGAGTACATGTTGCTGCACGGCATCACACTGTTCCCGATTGCCGACGACCTCAAGCCTTATCCCGACTATACGGTTCTCAATACCCTGTTGGTCTACCTGGTTTCCATGCCGTTCGGCCGGGTGTCCATTCTTTCCATGGGTTTTCCGTCCTGCGTGGTCGCTTCGCTGATGCTGGTATTCATTTATCGGCTGGGCGCGTTGCACAGCAAAAAATGGGGCGCGTATGGCGTTCTTTTCAGCCTGCTCACCTGGGCTTTTCTTGACGGCGTCAACTCGCTGGCACTGGATATCTATCCGGCGCTGTTAACGGTGATGTGCTTCTACTTTGCCTATGCGGCCGATATAAAAAAGGACCCGCGTCGCCTTGCATTGCTGTACCTCGGGTTGGCACTGGGTTTCGCCTTTCGGGGGCCAATTGGCTTGATCGGGCCTGCGACTGTCATTGGCGCTTATTACTTGCTAAGCCGGCAGTGGCGCATGTTGCTGCTGTTTTCATTGCTCTCGGGCGTGATTCTGGCTGTTGGGGTTGCGCTGCTGGCATGGGCCGCCTACTTGCAAGGTGGGCAAGCAATCCTCGAGGAAGTGCTGAACATCCAAGGCATCGCACGCTTCGGTTCTGACCACGCGCCACGCTATTACTTCTACTTCTCCGCAGGCTTGTTGACCTACGGCATCACGGTGTTTTACGCCATTAATGTAATTCTCAAGAAGTACAAACTGTTCTTCCGCTCGACCCGCGATAAAGACATCGACCTGCTGCTGTATCTGACCGGGTGGCTGTTGGTGCTGCTGGTGCTGTTTACAATCCCCAGCTCGAAGAAAGCGCGCTACATCCTCGCAATCACCCCGGCCATTTCGCTGCTGGCCGCTTACCTCTTCGTCAGCAAGGAAGCCGCCTTGAACCGCGCCAAAAACGGCCTGCTGAACTTCTGCCTGAAGTTGCCCATGCTGGGGTTGGGGATGCTGGTGGCGGGGCTGGTCTACAACAACTTCGCCGATGTTCCGTTACAGCCCAACTACCTGGGCGTAACCTTGGGATTATCTGCGCTGCTGAGCTTCTACCATGGCAAACACCAGTACTTCGCCGAGCATCCCTATCGCGAGTTCATGACGCTGTCGTTTGGCGTAGCGGCATTTCTGATACTGGATATGTTTTTCTTCAACCCGATCACCTACCACCTGGAACTCATGATCGAACCCACACCGAAGTTTCTGCCGTATTGGTTTTGGTGAAGCCTCTTCCTGATTCATGAGTAAGCGACACGACTGTCCAGTATTCACATGTTGATATCTGACAGAGTCATGACGCATTCAGGGTACTGAATCGGCGGCAGGGCCCTGCGCAAAAGCAGTCGTTTGCAGCAGGAAAAAAATAAAGGTGCCGCCCGCTTTCGCGAGCGACACCTTCATCCCCTGCCCGCTAATCAGGCCTTCTTGTCCGCCTCTTCCAGCGCTTTTTCAGCGTTGAACCCGTCGAAGTTCTCGAATACGCCCAGAAATCCCGGCACGGTCACTTCCCGCGCCCAGTCGCGCTGTAGTTCGCAGTACATTTGCACCCGGCTGATGAGCCTCGCGCCCGCCTGTTCCATTCTGCGCAACGCCGCCTCGTGCGCGGCGAGCGATGGGCCGCCGACCGCATCGACTGGCACATAAACGTCATAACCTTCCTGGATCGCGTCGAGCACCGGGAATGTCAGGCACGCTTCGGTCCAGAGTGCAGTCATGATGAGCTTCTTGCGCCCGAGCGCCTTGACTGCCTGCTTGAATTGCGTGTCCTCCCAACTGTTGATCGATGTGCGGTCGTAGGTCGGCAGATGGCCGAGCACCTGTTGCAGCGCCTGGATCGGCGGCTTGTTGCGGCCGGTCGCGACATTGACTGTCGAGTGGATGATCGGAAGGTTGTAGTTGACCGCCGCCTTCGCAACGCTGGTTATGTTGAAGACGAGTTCATCACGCGGCATCGAGCGGATCGAAGAAACCTGAACAGGCTGATAATCGATGATGATCAACGCCGAGTTTTCCGGGGTCAGTAGCTGATCGGTATGGGGGTTGCGGAGAGTCTCGCTTGCCATTGGCAAATCCTTTTCATGGGTGACGCACGTTTGTGAATCAGGCCGAAGCCTGTGCGGGTGATGGATTCCGAGACACGTGCGAATGGCGCCATGCCCGGCAAATCCATTGTGCTGTTCCCATGTTCGACGCAGTAGTAGCATTGCGCGACGTGCTGTGTCGCGAAAAGAGGAACGCAAGAGTGGACATCGAAGAACTGCAGACCTTCGTGGAAGTGGCTGATGCCGGGGGCATTTCGCAGGCTGCCCTGCGTCTTGGCGTGTCGAAATCGATCGTCAGCCGCCGCCTGGCTCGGCTTGAAACCGAATTGGGTGTGCAATTGCTGGCACGCTCCACTCGCGGGGCGGCGCTTACCGAGGCCGGTGCGACGTTCCGGGACTACGCCGCCAGGGTTTGCACCGAGATCGACATCGCCAAGGAAACGATCCTGCCCGCCGGCGCCCTCCGCGGCCGCTTGCGCGTGGCCGTGCCGTTGTCGTTCGGCCAGAGTCACTTCGCCCCGATGCTGGCAGAAATGGCGCGTCGGCATCCGCAGCTGCACATCCAGACCTGTTACAGCGATCGCTTCGTTGACCTCATTGCCGAGGGCTACGATTGCGCCATCCGGGTGGGCTATATGCAGGACTCCAATCTGATCGCCAGACGGATTGGCCCGGTCTACGCCAAGCTCGTCGCGAGCCCCGCATACATCAACGCGCATGGAGAACCCCAGACGCCGGATGAACTGATTGCCCATCAGGCGCTCATGCAGGGCACCGAAGCCTGGCAATTCATGGATGGCGACAAAGTCATCACGGTCCGTCCGCAAGGCCGCTTCAAGGCCGACAACGGCATCGCCCTGGTCGCCGCCGCGACCGCAGGCCTCGGTGTCGCCTACCTGCCCGACTGCCTCACCCATGAACACGTGGCATCCGGCGCATTGGTGCCGATCATGACAAACCATCCTCCCCCTCCGGCCGGTGCCTACATCATCCGCCCGCCGGGTCCGCACCCTGCGCGCAAAATTCGTGTGCTCACTGAACTGCTGATCGAGTTCTTCGGCGAAACGCCACACCTGGCGGTGCAGCCGCTGTCACATCAGGATGATGC
>Ga0105250_10000401_pt1 | contig 31807 bp, 32 predicted proteins | sample KBSS54metaG_FD_80425 | JGI IMG/M metagenome (GOLD analysis project Ga0105250, IMG submission 80425) | Switchgrass rhizosphere microbial communities from Kellogg Biological Station, Michigan, USA - KBS S5-4 metaG | ecosystem: Host-associated > Plants > Roots > Rhizosphere > Soil | place...
GCATTTTGGCCGCACTCTTTCAGTCCGGGATCATTGAAGCGATGGACTTTGACCATCTCGGCCATTCGCCCGACAAATTTGAGCAGCTGTAAAGGAACCCCATCACAAGGGAAGGAATTTGATCATGCCTATGTATAGCAGAGCGGAGCTTAAATACTATTTCGAGGATTGCCAGCAACGGATAACGCGGGTGGTTGATGCCAAGACCACGGCGGAGGTGGTCGAAAATACGAGGATCGCCCGTGGCTATTTTGAAGCTATGTTAAACGTCGAGGCGATTGACAGGGCCGAGTACGGTCAACTGGCGGCAGCGCTGAACGACATACATAACAAAAAGTTGGGTCTGCCGTCGCCAGGGAAGGGCTAGGCCCCCGTTACCAATAACGGAACACTCGTTAAATGACCGAAAGGAATTTGATCATGCCTATGTTTAGCAAAGCGGAGCAAAAAGAATATTTCGAGGATTGCAAGGAACGGATAATGCGTGTGGCTTATGCCAAGACACGAGCCGAGGTAGTCGAAAATACGAGGATCGCCCATGGCTATTTTGAAGCCATGCTCAACGTCGGGGTGTTGAAGGGCGGCGCGTATGGCCAACTGGCGGCAGCGCTGAACGACATACATAACGAAAAGTTGGGTCTGCCGCCGCCAGGGAAGGGCTAGGCCTCGTTCCAATAACGGCCATATCGTCAAATAACCCATTCGTTAAATGGCCAACAAAAAGCCCCGCAGTGCGGGGCTTTTTTCCATCAGCGCATTTGCGCTTTGGCAAACACAGGATCGTAAAACACTTCACACAGCTTGTGTTCGGAGAAGTACAGCACCACGTCGATAGTGCTGTAGAGCGTGCGGTTAATCATAGCCGAGCTGGAAGCAAAGGGTATGACAGCCTGGGCAGCACGTGAGCGCGTGGATACGGCTATCAATAGAGCCGCAGTTCACGGCACAAAACGCCCTACAGCGCGAAAAGCGCATTCACAGCATCGAACGGGACGGCCGAGGTGCTATGCAGCCGGTCATATCGGCAGACATAGTGAAAATCATCCTGGAGGGCACCAATCTAAACGGTGGCCAGCGCATCGCCGCCGAACTGATTACCACCACGGCTAACCGGGTGATCGGGGTTCAGGCCTTCGCCAGTACGGGCAAAAGCCACATGCTCGACACCGCCAAGCAGATGATCGAGGCACAAGGCTACGAGGACGCGCACTGGCGCCCTATGGCAGCCAGGTTGCCACAGCGCGAGCTGATTCAGATGGGGCTTGATAAGTGCGCAAATCAAAAATCGAGCCTTTCGATCATCTGAAATCGCTGAAATGCGATGCCTCCTTGCGCTTGCGAATACCCGCAATGCGGGACGGTGAAACGCCCGCTACCCGACTAACGACGTTCGTTTGATGACAAAAGCACCAGTGGAAGCTGTGGATCGGGTGTACCACCCTGGATTCAAGTACAGCAAAGCCAAGGTGCTCCTGCTCAACCTCTGCCAAAAAAAAGCGAATACACCGATGACCTATTTCGATCTCTCAGCCAGAGGCCACTGAGAAAATCATGGGCGTGTTGGACGCCATAAACGGTAGATGGGGTCGAGACACCATGCGCCTGGCGAGTGTGCCGACCGATCCGGACTGGGGGATGCGTAGGGAGATGATGAGTCAGAGCTTTATGACACGGGTTGATCAGCTTTGGACGGTGTACTGCAAATAGTAGATGGTTGCGTTTGAATACACCTTGCGGGCTCATAGACCTAATGGTGGCGCTTTGATAGTCTCCAGCTAGGTTCGCTGAATTTTTGCTTCACTGCTATTTGTAAAACCACGTTGTGTCGTTGCATGTGGAGTAAAAAATGAATCTGCATTTTGGAGTCGCGTCTTCATTTTCTTATAAACAAGGTAGTTATACGTGCTCACATCGGTTCATGACAAGATCAAAAAACCAAACGTCAAGGAAGAGCAAATGAGTAACTCAGAAGCGCTTTGTAGCTTGGCAATGTTAAAGGTTAGTATTGATTCCGGTGGTGACTATCTTGAGTATTTACGCCCGTATGTTATTGAGATTTTAACAAATGATCCTCCTGAAAGAGTAACAGACGCAACCGTTGCAGAAAAACTATTGAATTTTTGCGGGTTAGAAATCCCCACCAGAACTGTTCAGATAGTGTTACAGCGGCTCGTTAAAGATGGGTATCTTACTAAGCAAAACGGAATTTTTTTGCCGAAGGGTGAGCTTCCGATTAGTGATTTGTCCGCTGCAAGGGCAAATGCTGCGCGGCATATTTCTCTCATAGTCAATGAGCTGATTGGTTTTGCTAGCAGTAGCAGTGAGCGCACTCTTACAGAAGACGTTGCAACGGAGTGTTTAGTTAATTTTCTCTCGCAATTTTCAATTCCTTGTTTGCGATCATATCTTCGCGGTACTACATTGCCGAATATTAGCTCAAGCTCAAGCTGGCAAGTTTCGTTAGTGGGGCAGTTTGTTGGAGAGATACAAAGTCAGCCTAATTTATTTGAATCTTTTATTATGTTAATGCAGGGGCATATGCTGGCTAATGCATTGCTGTGTCCGGATCTTAATTCAGTATCCGATTCCTACAATGATGTCGTATTTTATTTTGACACACCTTTGCTAATTCAATTGCTAGGGCTCGAAGGCGAACAAGAAGAGCAGGCAATAAAAGAAATCGTAAAGTTGGTGCAGAAATTAAAGGGTAGTATTTGCTATTTTTCACACACCTACGATGAGCTTGTAACTTCAGTGAAAATCTCGGCAGAGTTTATTGAGTCCGCACGAGGGAGAGGTACTATCGTTAACGAGGCCCGAAAATCAGGAAAATCTAAATCCGATCTGATTCTCATTGGTAGTCAAGCTGCCGAAATATTAGATGGGTATGGAGTTACTTCGGTAGCAACTCCTTCCTATGGAAAAGAAAATCATAAATTTGAGATAGCCGAAGAGGTGTTTTCAGCGGCGCTAGCGGATGAGATTGATTATCAAAATCCACGCGCGAAAGAGTACGACATTAGATCGGTACGTAGCATATATGTTCTGCGTCGGGGAACCGCACCAAGATCTATCGAAAAAGCAAAAGCTGTGCTGGTTACCAGTAATACATCATTCTCAAAAGCTGCGTTTGAGTATGGAAAAAATGTCGAGATGTCTCGCGAGGTCTCAACTGTTATTACAGATTTTAGTTTGGCAAACACTGCTTGGTTGAAAGCTCCCCAAGGAGCGCCAGCACTTCCTAAAAAGGAAGTCTTAGCATTCGCTTACGCTGCTGCCAGACCGACGAAATCCTTTTGGGATAAAGTTTTGACGGAGGCTGATCGGCTTGAAGTCAAAGGTACAATCTCTGCCCGAGATCATCAACTGCTTCGCAGCAGTTATAGTGTTCAGGCAGAATTGATGAAACTCACTCTTGGAGAAGAGTCAGCTTTGACTGAAGAGTCAATAAGGCAGACGCTGGCGCGCGTGACTGACGAAATTCGCCATGAAGCATTGCAGCAGCAAGGTGTTATAAATAATAAGCTTAACGAAGCCTCAAGCACAATAGAATCCTTACGTGGCGAGGTCGATTCAGTTAAGGAAAAAATATTTTGGGCATGTGAGAAGCAAGCAGATACAGAGGCGAAAATACTTTCCATATCTATTTGGAGCGCTCAGTTGTTGATTGCTGGGTTTGGCCTTTTTACTGTTTCTCAAGGATCGAAATGGGCGTGGCTCTACGTTGTGGTGGCTGGGATCAGTGGTGCAATACGACTCGCTGGCACTAGGTGGGATATCAAACCGCTGAAGGCTGGGCCCGCTTACAGGAGCTGGAGGCAGGACAGCTTGTACAGCAAGCGATTGACAGAGCTTGGTTTAAAATAGGTTTGGTTTGAGTCAGAGTCGTGCCGATGTACGTCCAACTCTCTCTGTGCGTAACGTTTAATTGCATGATAAAAGCTCATCTGCCGCTAATTGCTGAATTTTTTTGTGGCCTACTTCCTTGAAGTGTATTTTAAAAACTGCCATATTTTTATAAGTCCCGTAATATTGAGGTCATTTATGTCTAAACTCGCAGAATTCCGCCAGCTCGAAAAGCACCTTGCCGAACAGCTCCAAGCTCTCGAAGCTCTCAAAGATGATGCTGGTCTTAAAAAAGAAATTGAATTTGAATCCAAGCTGCGCGCGTTGCTGGCTGAATACGGCTACAGCTTGAAGGATATAATCAATTTGCTGGATCCGCAGGCGGGCCGTCGCGCTCCAGCTGTTGAGTCCAAAGCCGGCAGGCGCAAGCCACGCCAGGTAAAGGTTTACAAAAACCCGCACACTGGTGAAGTCGTTGAAACAAAAGGCGGCAACCACAAAACGCTGAAGGAATGGAAAGCGAAATACGGTTCCGACACTGTCGAGTCCTGGCTGACCAAGTGAGTTTGGTTTGAGTACAAAAGGCCCGAGAGGGACTTTTGTTCTGGTGGATTTATTCAGAACTGGTCTTAACTTGCTCACTAATAAGTTGGGCCAGTATCCGCACCGGTTTGTTAAAGCTCTGTCGAGACCTGTTACGAGCCCGATATCACGGTGGAAGGTGTGCTGTCTGAGATCGAGCGCTCGTACACCTACGGGCCATTCCCGATGGGTTGCAGTCTGCGGCACTAGAGCTACACCGACACCATTTCCAACCAGCTTGATGATGGCCTCTAGTTCATCCAGGTATGCATTGTCTGGTGAGTGTCGTCTACTTTCCGGGTGGCGAAATGCGCCTAATAGCCATCTGCGGTCAGTTCGCCGCGAAGACTCGCTCATAGAATGACTCATCAAACGGAGTTTTTCGCTCTGGAGGGCAGCGCTCTAAAAGCCCTCTGAGAAGGCGGACGATATCATCGTCACGCGTCTTATTCTCCGCAATTATTTCAAGGTCGACTTTCGGAATCAAAGCAGCCTGGGTAGCGTCACAAAGAATTGCCCATGGAGCATTACTTGACCATACGGCGGCGAATAGTGCTTGTCCCCGTTCGGTATGATTTCGCGCGTTGTAGTTTGAATCGACAGACTGAAGCAGGAGAGGTAGGCGGTGGCTGCTGGTCACGAAAGCCGCACGCAGTCCTTGAAATTTTTGTTGTGGAGTCCTATGCCGCCGCCACGCTGCATGTACGTGGCATGCTCCAAATTCAAGATGTTCTACAGGGTCATTTAGGATGCTTTTCCAACTCAAATCTGGGAAACCTGGTCGGTAGACCCGATCCACTGCTTCCACCGCAGCCTTTGTCATCAATCGAACGTCATTCTTCGGCTAGTCTCTTCAACACACATTTACTGGGAACGGAACCATGCCTACCGACTGATCCGGATTGGGGTATGCGGCGGGAGATGATGAATCAGAGTTTCACTACGAGGGTTGACCAGCTGTGAACGGTGTACTGAAGGTGAGTCGAGTTCTCACCTCTCCAGATTATCTTGAATTATGGCTCAGCAATAATTATTGCTGAGCCATAATTTTCAACCTGTCTTTGGACGGTTTAGCAGCGCGGTTTTTCCTCATTTAGTGGGAATATGCTCAGCTAACTCAGTCAATAGCTCAGCGCTAGGCCAGTCCCTCTACGTGGGGCGTTGGCGCCGTAGTAACGGTTAGCTCCGACAGGTTTTCCATACTGAGATGGAACACCGACCAGAATGGTATGAATCGAACCCGTTTTCGTATACACGTTGGAATAACCGCCTATGGCTTTGATTTTGTTGAAAAAAATCGAACGATTAGATCGCGGTACGACGGAATCAAGCGATAGTAGGAGTACAGAATCATGGGTGACGCTCTTTCGCAGGGAGTACTACAGCGCGGCATTCACCAAAACCAATCGAATCGACACCCTCATGTTCGCAGCGAGCCTTAAAGATAATCTCGTCGCCGTCTTCCAGGAAAGTACGTGTCTCGCCATTTGGCAGTGTGATCGAGTGTTTTCCACCCTCCGTCATCTCAAGCAGCGAACCCATCGACCCAGCTTTTGGCCCCGACAGCGTGCCAGTCCCAAATAAGTCGCCTGGGTTGAGCTGGCAGCCGTTCACTGTGTGATGGGTAACCATCTGTGCGAATGTCCAGTACATGTTGAGCGTGCTGCTAAGGCTGAGCCGGAATGGTGCCTCGCCCTCCTCTCGCATCCGTGGCGTGAGGATCAGCACTTCTAGTTTGATATCGAAAGCACCCGAGCTTTGATCCTCTTCATTCTGCAAGTAAGGCTGTGGGCTCGGGTCGCCCGACGGCCGCGAAGGCTGCGCACAGCGGAACGGTTCCAGCGCTTCACTCATCACAACCCACGGCGAGATCGTTGATGCGAAACTTTTGGATAGGAACGGGCCCAACGGCTGGTATTCCCATGCTTGGATATCTCGCGCTGACCAGTCATTGAGCAGACATAGACCTGCGATGTGCTCACGCGCATCACGAATATCAATTGGCTCACCCATGACATTGCCGGCGCCTACCCATAGCCCAACTTCAAGCTCATAGTCCAGGCGACGGCTCGGTGAATGAATAGGTATATCGATTTCAGGCAGCTTGAGCTGACCTGATGGACGAACGAAAGGTTGGCCAGAGGCGACAATCGTCGAGGCCCGACCATGGTATCCGATCGGGACGTATTTGTAGTTCGGCATCAACGGATTATCGGGCCGAAAAAGCTTGCCTACGTTTTCTGCGTGATGAATACCCACGTAGAAATCGGTGTAGTCCTGGATACGTGCAGGAACATGCAGCGCACACACGGAGGCATCGACCAACAGGCTATCCCCTAACGCTTGCTGCGCATCAACCTCTTCTCCGTCCTCGGAGAGCAAGGCCGTCAGCCGATCACGCAGCGCTTTGCGCTCTTGGCGCGAGAGGGCGAAAAACTCATTCAGCGAGCCTCCCACTGCCGCAATTGCAGCCACTTGAGCGGTTCCTTTGAAGAGCCCTGCGTTGAGGGCAATTTTCAGATCGTAGATGCGGTCACCAATCGCGATTCCTGTGCAACGCTCACCTCCAGCAATGCTGAATACACCAAACGGCAGGTTGGCTAGCGAGAAATCAGGATGGCCGTTGGCCGAAGATACCCAACTGTTCATTCATATCTCTCTCAATTAGGAATTCTTGCCATCAAACTTTCCAACGATCCCTTCCCAGCAACCGTCGTAGTTTTCCTGCAGTTCAGGACTGCTGAGGGCATACTCTGTGACCCTGAGAATTTTTGATGTCTCGAACATGAACGCCATGGTGCCGTCGACTTTCTGAGGCTGAAGATCCGCCGTCATTGCGTTTTCGGATGTCAGAGCATCTGGGCCATGGGCGCTCATGCAGCTATGGAGAGAGGAACCACCAGGGGTAAAGCCATCCGCCTTGGCATCGTACTCACCCTCGATCAGCCCCATGTATTCGTTCATGAGGTTGCGGTGGAACCATGGTGGACGGAAGGTGTTCTCGGCCACCAACCAGCGTGGTGGGAAAATCACGAAGTCGAGATTCGCGAGGCCTGGAACGCTTGTGGGCGATGTCAGCACGGTGAAAATCGAAGGATCCGGATGATCGAAGCTGATGGAGCCGATAGTGTTGAAGTTACGTAGGTCGTATTTGTACGGCACGTTGTTTCCATGCCAGGCAACTACATCGAATGGAGAGTGATCGAGCTCTGCTTCCCAGAAACTTCCCTGAAACTTTTGAACAAGACGGGTTGGGCCATGTTGCTGATCAAACCACGCATTTGGTGTGAGGAAGTCACGAGGATTGGCCAGACCGTTGCTGCCAATTGGGCCCAGATCAGGAAGACGTAGCGGTGCCGAATGGTTCTCAGCGATATAGCCACGAGCAGCAGCGTCGAGCAGTTCCACCTTGAATTTCAGCCCGCGCGGGATGACTGCAATTTCCAGAGGCTTGAGTGCGATGCGACCCAACTCAGTTACCAGTACCAGGGCACCCTGCTGGGGCACGATCAGCAGCTCACCATCTGCACTGTAGAAAGCTCGCTCCATCGACCTGTTAGCCACGTAGTGGTAGACGGTGACACCGTTCGGATGGTCAAGGCTTGAGTTGGCGACCATCGCACGCAGGCCGTCGATGAGGTCAGTAGGTGCGACCGGAATTTCCAGCGCATCCCAACGGAGCCGATTCGGGTTGGCTGGGGCCAACGTGGTTTGAGGGATGGGCGAAGTAATCGCCTTGAAGGTCGGATGCAAAGCAGATGGTCGAATCCGATACATCCAGGTTCGCCGGCTTTCATGACGAGGCATTGTGAAGGCCGTCCCGGAGAACAGCTCGGCATATAAGCCAAGGGCGACTCGCTGCGGAGAGTTGTGGCCGATAGGCAAGGTACCCTCAACCGCCTCGCTGGAGAACTGGTTACCAAAGCCAGATTGGTAACTGATGGTGTGGTCGTTGCTACTCATCGTTCCTCCTGAACCGCTGTGTCTTCGTAAATGGATGAAGGCTTTAAAGAATTTCGGATCTTGAGACGCGTTAGTTGGGCCTAAAAGAACTTCGTAGAGCGTAGACAAAGTATTCCAATATAAAAAATAGCCTGGCACTGTTATTGCTTTGGCCTATGTTTAGGTAAATAACCGGTAATGTGAGCGATTACTTGGCGAAGAGCCGGCGGCACTCAATACTTAAGTGCTTTATCGTGTATCTATATGAATCCAAGCGCGGTCAACTATTCTGTAGCAAGAGGCCAACTTTACCCGTGCAACCCATTCTTTTTCACTGAACCGCTCTAGATGCTCTTAATAGTTGCTCACAAATCACCCCTCTATGATAAGGGGTGATAAGGCAGTTTTTCAGCTTTGTGTCTGACATGTGCTGTGAAATCCATGCCGGCCGTCAGCCAGCATTAGACCGAGTCATTCCTTGCTGCAGCTTCACCGCAATCACGAGCAACACTGCTGTAGTTCCCATCCAGAATACTCCCAGCCACCCCGTTGCCACGTAGCTACCCGTGCCTTCGCGCAGAATGCCGTTGATCGTTGGGCTAATGACGGAGCCGAGAATCCCGCAGCTAGTGATGACCGCAATGCCCATGGGCCTAGCCAGACGCGACAGCATAGTCGGCGGTATAGTCCAGAGTATTGGCATGGCAGAGAAGCCGCCTGCCGTTGCGGCAATCAAACCGATCAGTTGCAGTGTAGGGTTGCCGCTTAAGGTGCTTGCAAACCAGCCGAGCGCTGACAGGGTTGCAGCAAAAGCGAAATGATATGCGCGCTCTTGGCGACGATCAGAAGATCCACTCAGCAGAGCCATCATGATGATCGCTGCAAGACCCGGAAGAGCTGCGGCCAGCCCAACATTCAGTACGCTTGAGCCGCTGAAAATATCTTTGATGATCAACGGCGACCAAGTACCCAGTGTGCTCAAACTCGCGACCAAGGCAAAGTAAGCAACGCAGGTAGTCACGAAAGGGGCGTTGAGCAGTGGCTTAAATGAAATGCGACTCGTATCCGCTTGGCCGGTGACTTGCTCAGATGCCAATTCTGCCATGAGAGCGTTGCTTTGCGACTCGGTGAGCCAGCGAGCTTTCTTAGGCCCGTCCGGCAGGTATTTGAGCACAAAGAGCCCAAGTATGATCGTCGGGATGGCTTCAATAATGAACATCCATTGCCAGCCGTGCATACCCCGATACCCATCCATCGAAGCTAGTATCACACCCGACAGAGGGGAACCCAGCATAATTGCCATCGGCTGGGCTATCATGAAAAGAGCATTGGCCCGACCTCGCTTAGCTGCCGGAATCCAGAATGTCAGATAAAGCAGCACCCCAGGTACGAAACCTGCCTCGGCGATACCTAGTACCACTCGCGCGATGTAGAGCCCCCACGGGCCGGTAGCAAGGCAGGTTGCCATTGAGGCCAAGCCCCACGAGATCATGATGCGGGCAATCCAAAGTCTCGCCCCAAAACGAACGAGGAGCAGATTGCTCGGCACTTCGAAGAAGAAGTACGCCGCGTAAAAGAGGGTGCCAGCGAGACCAAACTGCGTAAGCGTCACGCCTAGGTCTGAATTCATGGTAATGGCGGCAAAACCGAAGTTAATCCGGTCGATATAAGCCATGACATAACATGCAAAAAGCAGTGGCAACAGATGTCGGAATGATCGTTTGACTGCCTCATCTAGCGCAGTGCGGTCTATTGCAGGTACATGGTGTGCTTGGGCATAGGTTGCACTATCCATTGTTTGTTCTCCGCTTGGGATATTTTTGTTTTTGTTCAACCGTAACCATTTGGCACCAGCGAGGGAGCCATTCAGGATCAGTGCTTACGGCCACATAGGCATTTCTAAGAAGTACCGATGTTTTTTTATATTTTCACCGAAGAGCTTTGCAAAGCCAGAGAAAACAGGCCGTTCCGCTGGTAAATCGACAAAACGACAGCATCATCTTTGTTCAAGCGGTTGTAGGTAGCGTTGCTCATGATGAAACCCTTTCGAGGTAGGTGAGTGGCATCGTTCTACATGGGTACAAATTTGAAATTTCGTGGAGCCAGAAAAATTTGAAAAAGGTTTGACAGTGACCCGCCTGTCTATTGATTCGACAATATGCAGAGTGGGTATGGTGCCGAGATCACCAAATATTCAGGGTGTACCCTACAATTAATCGGTTTTCGTCGACATCGTTGGTAAGCCCGCTACCAGAACGAAACCTTCCGTTGCGCCAAGCGACAGAAAGGTTCTTGAGTGGGCCGCTTTGTACAACATAGGTGAGATCGATATCACGCTCCGTTTCGGTGCCACTCGAGACCAGCGCAGTGCGCACGTGTGATGCCTGTATATACCGTGCCATTAACGTCAGCCCAGGGAAGCCTATCCCTGCGAAGTCGTAATCGTAGCGGTATTGCAGAGCATCGGTACCTGCTCGGGTGAACGCACCAATCAGCGATAAATTGTTGGAGTAAGGGACTACGCCAAGGTAGGGGAAGTCGCCGTCACCTGAGAGGTTTTGATAACCGATCGTGTATTTGTTCGCTCCCCAAACTAGAGTTTCAAAGGCGCTGAAAAAATTGTTGTTGATGACACCTTGGTCTACGCGGCTTCTACTTTCAAGGTTCTTTTCACCATAGTCGGCCGAGTGGAAAAACCGCAGGTCTGATTTTAGCGAAACGCCTTCGGTCAGACGATACGTGTGCATAAGCCCGGCAAAGTGCTGACGATAAATATTATCCAGCTGAGATGCATAATAAGATATGGACAGTTCAGCTGTCGGGTTATAGGCTCCGCCAAAAAAATCCAGATGCGAAGCGTCAATTTTGGCATACATCAAATCATCATTACTGGTGGAGTCACGAAGATTTTCTTTTTCGATGCGGCCCGCATTAATCGTAAAGTGCTCAAGTTCTTTTGAACTGAGCATCGTGCCTGTATACGTAGACGGAAGCATCCGGCTATCGCTGAAGTTTACTACTGGCAGCTTTGGCTGCAGTGTGCCGACCAGCAGTTCGGTTTTACTGACACGAACTTTGCTCGTGAGTCCGACTTCGCTGTAAGTATCTTCTGGGCGACCCGATGCGCCATAGGGTAGAAGACCCGTACCGCGACGATCTGGTGAAGAGTCTAGCTTTAGCCCTGTGAGTACCAGTGCATCGACACCAAAACCGACCACGCCAGGTGTGAAACCTGAATTGATTCGCAGAATCATACCCTGTGCCCACTCTTCCGCCTTGCTTTGAGGTGCAGCTGACTGTCGGAAGTCCTTATTGATATAAAAGTTTCGAAACTCGGCGCTCGCACGGCTGTCACCTAAAAAATCGGCATAGCTTGGAATGGCGTGAGAAAATACAGGTAGTGCAAGTATTACGGCTGATACGACATTAGCCTTCATAATGTTACCCTTTTTATTGTTATGAAACTTAGTGTGCAGCTGTTGTCGTGTGCTATCGCCGGGGTGACGAGCCAAATGCGTTTCTCACCTTCAAATACAGACTCTTTTTGGGAATCATAGCTCTCGATATCCGCATCTCTACTGGTTTATCCAGCTAACTTGGCAACCTCAACACTCAGCGTATCGACTGATGATGTGCTGCCAGCACTAACGACACGGCTGCATCCAAGGCGTAGAGAAATTTTTGTCTCGTTATTAGTTACCTCCGTTTGGTTTAATTTTGAAAGTCTTTTGAGCGATGCGGTTCAGTACCCCAAGGCCCTGTCGACTTCGTTGAGCAGTGGCTCTCCTTCTGTCAAGCGCCGTAGGTTGTCGATGAACTGCTCCACTACTGGTTCCACCGAAGGCTGGGCTGCAATATGAGGAGTGACCAACACCTTGTCATGCCGCCAAAACGCACTTGTGGACGGCAACGGCTCGGTCGCAAAAACATCGAAGGCGGCACCGCTGAGGTGTCCTTCCTCGACTAGCCCCAGCAAGTCCTGCTCGACCACGATGCCACCGCGCGCTACGTTGATCATGTAGCTGCCCTTGGGCAGCTTGGACAGGCGCGAGCGATCGAGCAGACCGGTGGTTTCCGCAGTAATTGGAAGCAAGCACACCAAGTAATCGCATTGCTCGAGAAACGAGTCCATGCTGCGTTCGCCGATGAAGACCGGCACACTCGCTGCACGCGCTACGGAGCGCGTCCATCCGACTACTTTGAAACCCAATTCGCTGACGACCTTGGCGACCACAGAGCCGATGGAGCCCAATCCCATGATGCCGACAGTGACCTCTCGTGCGTCGGGCACAGGAAGGCGCTTCCATTCGCCCGCCAAGTGCTGCGCCTGCATTTTGGGCAGCGAGCGGAAGTGGCTCAGAATCTGCAGCGACACATACTGCGCCATGCTCAGTCCCAAACCCGGTTCTACCGCACGCGTAACTCTCACATGGGGCGGCAGGTCGGGTGCAGCAAGAATCCCGTCGGCACCAGCCCCGACGGAGGCGGCTAGGCGTAAATTGGGCAAGCGAAGCGCAATGCCGGCCGGTAATTTGAATGCGAACAGCGCCGTCACTTCTGGGTCAGGATCGGCCCCAAGCTCTGTGATGATCTGCAGGTCGGGTGCGCGGGAGCGCAACGCCTCATACCGGGCGGTAACGAAATCCGACGTAAGCAGCATCAAAACCTTATGAGTTCCTGCTTCAGCGTTTGCGGTCATACAAAGGTTCTGTCGAAAGTGAACAGTGGGTTGTGCCGCCTGGCTTGGCGCACCAGCAACTGCCAGCGCAGGTCAACGACATCGGGTCGTTGCAAAAAGGCCTTGGTCTGGCGCGCCTCGGCAGGTGGCAGCTTTTTGGACGTGCCGGCAGCCATGGCTTGCAGCTGCACGCGGGCGGCAAACTCGAGCACGGTCGCGGCGATGGTGGTGTCCGCGACGGATTCGCCGACCACCACCGAGCCGTGGTTACGCAGTAGGATGGCCCGGTTGGCGCCCAGCCGCGTGGCAATGCTGGCCCCCTCTTTCTTGTCCAGTACGATGCCGTCGAACTCATCGAACAGAACGATATCTTCGTAGAACAACGCGCCACTCTGCGTCACCGGCTCGAGGTTACTGCCTACGATGCCCAAGGCCAGCGAAGCCTCGGAATGCGTATGCAGGATGCAGCAGACTTCAGGCCGAGCCTCGTAGATCTCGGTATGTATGTTCAGCGTGGGATTGCAGGGCAATGATCCTGTGACTGTGCGCAGTTCGAAATCGGATTCGATCAGTTGCTCTGCCGTGGCTTCTTCAAAGCCGAAACCGTAGGGAATGCTCCAAAAGGTTCTGGCATTCGGCAGGCGGGCTGTGAGGTGGCCTGAGATCCCGCTGCCTTGTCCGTCCATGGCAAGAATCTGGAAGGCATGCACCAAGTCGTGGATCAATTTCGGCAATTTATCGTTGTTCATTTTGTTCGAACTCCTTAAATTGAATTTGGTTCTCGACGGAAGCGTTAAGTCCACCAACAACGTCGTCGGTCGTCGCGTCGTAGCTGAACAGCCACTCGTAGCGCTGGCGCACGCTGTCCTCGTTCCATTCGCTGTCAACATAGCGACTCGCCTCGGCAGCATCTGCCAGCAGCGGGTTATGGAAACGCTCTCCATTGGCTGCAGAACCGCGCACGATCCGTGATGTACGCTCCATGCGCAGAGCCTGGTAGCGCAATAGCCCGGTGGCCGGGTCTCTGCGGTGAGCTGCCAGGCATCGGGCGAGCACTACGCCGTCTTCCAGTGCCATCACTGCGCCTTGCGCCAAGAAAGGCAGGGTCGAATGGCAGGCGTCGCCAAGCAGCGTGGCGCGCCCAACAGTCCAGTTGTCCATCGGCTGACGACTGAGCAGTGCCCACTTGTAGGGTTGATCGATGCCTTGGATGAGACGCTGGACATCGTGGTGCCAGTTTTTGAAGTCGTTTAGGCATTCGTCGATGCTGCCGCGTTCCGTCCAGGACTCGACCTGCCAGTCGCTGCGCTCGACGATGCCCACGAAGTTGACGAGCTGGCCCCCGCGCAAGGGGTAATGGATGACGTGAGCACCAGGGCCGATCCAGTTAGTGCCCAGGTTCGCATGTAGATGCGGCGGCAGCTTGTCGCGCGCCACCAGTCCGCGCCAGGCCACGCAACCGGTGAACTGCGCATCGCTCTCACCGAACATGGCGCGGCGGATGCGCGAGTGCACCCCATCGGCTCCAATGAGGACATCGCCACGAACGCGCTCGCCGTTCTCGAGCTCGACTTCGACGCCCTCGGCGTCCTGCGTAAATCCAACTGCCTTGGCGCCAAGCCGGATAGCATCGGACTGGCGTTCACGCACATGGCGCACCATCAGTGCATGCAGGTCGGCCCGATAGATCAGATAGTAAGGAAAGCCGTATTGCTCCACGGATTCCGCGCCCAGATCGAACAGCTTCCAGGTCTGCCCGGTATTCCAGAGCCTGATCTGTTTGCCGTCGGCCTGGGTCGCCAACTGCTGTATTTCATTGCCCAGGCCGATGTCGGAAAGACAACGTGAGCCGTTTGCGCTGACTTGGAAGCCAGCACCGACTTCGCCGAGTTGGCGCGCTTGCTCCAGGATCGTGACGCGAATACCGCGTCGCTGCAGCGCCAGCGCGCAGCATAGGCCTCCTATACCGGCACCGGCGATCACTACGTGCAGAGGTTGAGCGGTCATGTGCTCTATCCTTCCATATTGTCTGGCCCTATTGGCCACCAGACAATTGAGCCGCAGTGACAGTCATTTTTGAAGTTAAAGTATCAAATCAAATGATAAGCTTGGCTAATGAATATCAGCACCCGTCAACTTCAGGCTTTTCTCGCCATTGCACGATTGGGCAGCTTCACGCGGGCGGCCGAAGAAATCTTCGTAACCCAAGCGGGGCTGAGCCTCATGCTCAAGGACTTTGAGTCGCAGGTTGGCGCCCGTTTGTTTGATCGCACCACGCGTTCGGTGAGCCTTACACCGGCGGGGGAGTCGTTGCTTCCGACCGCTCGCAGCATGCTGGCGGACTGGGAGCGCGCAACTTCCAACATCGGCCAATTGTCGGCGATAGCCGCGCAACAGGTGGCTCTTGCGGCGACGCCAATGATTGCGTCGAGCGTGCTTCCGAAGTGGTTGCACGACTTTCACCAGATGCAGCCAAGCATTCGGGTAAATGTCAGCGACCTAGATCGACGACACATTCTGCAAGGCATCGAAGCTGGTGAGATCGACCTCGGATTGGGTGCGTTCTTCAAACCCGCTACAGGTATCGAACGGCAGTTGCTTGCTACTTTTAACATGGTGCGAATCAGCCCAAGCTCTGGCTATGAAACCGCATCACGCCAGCGAGTTCGGAGCGCGGGTTTGGGACAACATGCAACTTGGGCCGAATTCTCCGGCGAGCGCTTGCTAGCATTGCCCGACGACAATCCCATCCAGAAGCTGGTCAACGCACAACTACGCAGTTTTGGTGCCCCGCCTGATATCAGCGGTGCATGTCAAAATATCCAGACCATCATTGCAATGGTGGAAGCCGGTCACGGCGTGGCAGCCCTGCCGGGATTTGTCATATCGGCGTGTGAGCGTTACGACGTCGCGGTTCACGCCTTGATTGATCCAGTCGTTCCGATCGAATACTTTGCAGTGAGGAAGAAGGGACGTCAAAAGACCGAACTGGCATCTAACCTTATTGACAGCCTTGAGAAACATTTTCAGAGGCTAAGCGAGATCAGCTCCGCTTGAATTTCTCTAGAACTTGCGCGAGGACGCTCGATCTAGCGGTGAAAGAAGAACCACTTCTGCTGGCCTTACAGTGGGATGCCGCCAGCGTCGTAGTTCAACAGCAACGCATCGGGCGCGGTGTCGAGATACGGCCAAGCAGAGCGGCAAGGCCGTAGCTTTATTTTCGAACATCGACGGGCTTTGAATTAGAGGTACGCTTTTTCAACGCTGGCGTTGGGTCGCATCATGGTGATGGGTTCCTGATGGAGATCGGGGAGCACAGCAATGGCCTTAAGTTATTCGTTTGAAATGTGGCCTTCATGGAGCGGATACCAAGATTTACGCTCCGACGCCGCATTAATTTGTCACAAAAAAACTAAGCCAGCTCGCATAAACTAGCATACGGGTCATGCCCCATTAGTGCGCGCTGACGGAATCAAACCCATGATCGCCGCCGCTGTTTGCCGCTGCGCAGTGACCCAGCAAACAACCAACTCGACCGCTCAAGCTCCGACGGTCGGATCAAGCTCTCGACCTGGTTGTTGTCGATGTCCGCGTATTTTTAAGTGGACGCGATCACCCTTATCGCCAGGATTTCCATGCGCCAACGCAGCTCTTATCCCAAACCGTTCAAGGCCCAGGTCGTTCAGGAATGCCTGCACCTGGCGCAACCCTGTCCAGTGTCGCCATCAGCCATGACATCAACGCCAATGTCATCCGCAAATGGCTGCCGCTCTATCGAGATCAGCCCGCAACACCTTCGCTGCCGGCATTTGTCCCGCTGAAGGCTGCACCCAAACGGCCAGCCGAAGCGTCAGTGACCATTGAGTTGTCCATGGCCGGGCAATTGATCACGGTGAAATGGCGAGCCTCGGATCCTGAAAGCTGCGCGCAGTTTATTCGGGCAGTCGCTCGATGATCCGCATTGATATGATCTGGCTGGCCACCGAACCGATGGATATGCGCGCCGGTAGATTCCCATGGAATCCGTGAAGTTCGAAGGAGAGGACGACCAGTAAAAGGGTGTTTGGAGAGTGTGTATGCATCGTTTTGGCAGCCTGATTGGACTGACGTAAGGGCGCATCGCCGATGGACTCTGCCGCAACGACCGCGGTCAATATGGATAAAAGGAGTGTAATTCTTCGGCAGTAAAGCCACGCGCCACAACCTTCGTGCTCGCTCTGGATACGATCATGAACACAACACATTTTTCCCCGTTAAAACATGTTCGTCATCATCCGCCTCTAGTGAGCGAAAGCCCGCAAGACGCCGCTCGAGCGGACTGGCTCTACAACGCAGCGGAAGAACTTCTGCGCGGCAACAGCGTGTCGTTCCAACGTCGCATGCATCCTCAGCAAGGTGTGACTGCTGAAGAGTTCGCCCTGGCAGTGGATGAGTACGTGAACAACCGTCTTGCCGATAACGAGGTGCATACCTCGGCGCTGGGCTGGCTGATCATCACCACCGAGCGAGGACATGCCGACAAGACTGCTACAGCAGAACTGCTGGGCAATTGTGATCACCCGTTGGGCAAGCTTGGCGAGATTGCCGAGGCGCTGCTTGAACCCCTCGCGGATGACGCTCTGCTAGCCAAAGCTGAGGATGAGCCATGAGCACATACCTTTGGGATCAGCTAGTTTAAGAACCAGGATCAAGTAGCGACTCAGAGAGGAATGACAATGATTGACGATTCGAAAGTCCGAGAAAGAGCTTATGAGTTGTGGGAAAAAGATGGTCGTCGGGAAGGATCTGAAGAGTTTTATTGGCGACTTGCGCAAGAACAGCTTGAGGCAGAAGCCACACGTCAAGCTACTGAAAGTGAGTGGCCGGCAAAAGGCGAAGCCAGCCGCGTTGATCGCTGATGACTAGGGGTTCTTCACTCCGCTTCCGATACGTTTACCTCGTGCGATTCCGCTGTTGGTGATGGCGTCTATGACGCTCCAAAAGAGTGGCAATTTGACTGTTCCTGCTAACTCACAACAGGTCACCCGCCCACGAGCACGTAGGGCAAAAACGGAACGCTTCAGCACCGTTCAAAGCGACCGCTTCATCATATTGATTGCTGTCTTTGAGCATGCATTGTTCCAGTTCGAGGATGACGTCATCGCTGCAACGGAATGGATGAGCGCGCCGGCTCGGGGGCTCAGTTCAAAGCGTCCGATGGAGATGTTGAGCACGAGGGTGGAGACGGATTGTCCGGCCTGTGGTCACTATCGGGTTTCAGATGCGCTCGTGTTGACGCTGATGGAACAGGGGCAGATTTTCGATGTGAGCAAAACAAGGATTTGGCTTGCCAGTAAGCGCAAGGAAGAAGCTATTCCGACCATTGAGATCCACGAGGCGCTACTGGTGCTGTGAATTGGTTTTTGTTTGAGCGAGATGGATGCCTCCGGCGCGCATTCGCTTTTAATGGTCGCAGCGAATCAAAGCCCATATGGCTGCCGTCTCCCAAGACCAAGACGCAAATCCAGCTACTCAACAGGCTTCTTCTACGTATTGGAAGGATCACTCCGGTGCCATCAACACAGCGAGCGTCATATTGATGAACTCTTCATTTGTTCTGATCGTGTCCAGCGCACCACGCACGTTGCCTCCAACCTCACCCGATCCACGCTGCTCGGCCCAGAGTGTCAGTTCCATGATGGCAGCCTCAAGGGCTTGCTGGTTTTCGTTGATCTTGAATAGCAGGGAAGGGAGCAGATCAGAGTTTGGCATCGCGATTCCTCCATGGAAAAAGAACAGCGTAGCATTAGGAGAACTTGATGGGATCTTGTCGCTCGGCTATTGATGACACACGTAGTCAGAGCGCGTTTAGCAGACGCTCAAGTTGCTCACGCTCCCACGCGCTCAAAAGCTCGACTGGATCTGTGCCATAGCGTTGCCAGGTTTCAAGTGATCCAACTCTGCCATCTGGTGCCCGGCAATCCTCGCAGTAATCCAAGGTGCCGCCGTCATTGAAAAGCGTGAGTTGCCAACCATCGACCGCAACAGCTATGCGACCGTCATAGATTTCATTCCAGGACTGATTGCTGGCTCTCGCCATGGTGCGGGTGCCAAGAGCAACGTCTTTTAGCACCTGGTAGACCTCGCGGGCGATGAGAGGGGAGGTTATGTTCAAATCATTCTGCGTCCGAGTCATAGCTTGCCCCTAGCTAAGCTGTGGTGTGAAGTGACTCGGTGTAGAAGTTGCTCCTTTGGGTCAACTAGGCCCTGCTTTTCATCCCCAACGCCAATTAGTGTCTCCACGTACTCCACTGAAATCCCCCCATCCTTCATAATCAGCTCCGCTAATGTCTGCTGGTGGCTCGGGTTCCCACCGTTCAAATGTGTAAGCGTCAGACGAATACGCGCCAGGCAATATCCGTCATTTGGTTACTCAAAATATATCCCTCAACTATGACTCGTTCGGTAGGTGGGCATCGGCGTCTACATGGCCCAGTCCGGATCAGGTTTTGAAAAGCTCCGCGCCCATGAAGTCGATAAATGCGCGCAGCTTTGGCGCCCGGTGCTTGCTCGATGGCCAAAGCATGCGGAAGGTGCCCTGATGCTGGTTGAAGTCGTCCAGCACCGTCACCAGTTCACCGGTCGCAACGGCATCACGCACCATGAAGTCCGGCAGGCAGGCGATTCCAAGGCCATCGCGGGCGACGTGAAACAGGGCCTCGGTGGTGTTGCATACCATCGAGGCCAAGAGGACGGGTTCTGCCTCGCCCTCCGGCCTGCGCAAGGGCCACGACTCGAACTTGCCGGTACTCGGGAACTTATGTTGCAGGCAGGCGTGGCCCGTCAGGTCGGCGGGCTCGCGCGGAGTGCCGCGCGCGGCGAAGTACCGGGGCGAGGCAACTAGCAGCAGCTTGAAGGTGCCCAGTGCACGGGACATCAACCGGGAATCAGTCGGTTCTCCGGTGCGAATGACGGCATCGAATCCGTCCTCGATTACATCGACCATCCGATCCGAGAAATCCACGTCCAGTTCGATGGCGGGGTAGCGGTGCATGAAGGCCGTCAGCGCCGGCATGACCAAGCTGCCTACCAGCGGCATGCTCACGCGCAGCTTGCCTTGGGGCGCCTGCCGGGTTTCCGACAGTTCCAATTCCGCCGCCTCGACCTCGCAGAGGATGCGCCGGCAACGCTCCAGGAACAGCGTGCCCTCGGCGGTCAGCGTGATACTGCGCGTGCTGCGGTGGAGCAGGCGCACGCCCAGCCGCTCCTCCAGCCGGGCCACGCTTTTGCCCACGGCGGAAGACGAGACGCCGAGCACGCGCCCCGCTTCCGAAAAGCTACGGGCTTCCGCCGCCTGCACGAAGAACGCGATGCCATTGAGGGAGTCCATTCTTCACCGTTCTAAGAAAATTTGTCCGATATGTTCGGAACCTTAGCCCATTTTTCTTAATCGAGCCCGCACTTACGCTGACGGCTGCACAGGTTGGATGCGGCTGTCTTGGCTTTCGAGATACGAGACGCCTGCCTGATCCTCTAATGACTCTTTGCGGATGTTTCCCATGACACAAGCCCTGACCGCCACAATCGGTACCACCGGACGCGACTGGCTGCAACTGCTTACCGCCTGCCTTACCGGCATCCTGATCCCGCTGTGCTTCACCGGGCCGGCCGTCGTGCTGCCGTCCATCAGTCAGGAACTAGGCGGGACGGCGGTGCAACTGAACTGGGTGGTCAACGGCTACATCCTGACCTACGGCAGCGCCATGATGGCGGCCGGCAGCCTGACCGACACCTATGGCCGCAAACGCGTGTGGCTGGTCGGCCTGGCGCTATTCGTACTGATGACGTTCTTAATCCCGCTGGCGCCGACGGTCAGCTGGATCGACGGGTTGCGCCTTGCGCAAGGGTTGGGCGGCGCAGCCGCCTTCGCGGGCGCCATGTCCTCGCTGGCGCAGACCTTCCACGGCCCGATCCGCACACGAGTGTTCAGCCTGCTCGGCACCACGTTTGGCATCGGCCTGGCCTTCGGGCCGCTGGCGGCAGGCTGGCTGGTGGAGGTGGCGGGCTGGCGCTGGGTGTTCCTGGCGACGGCGCTGATCGGCGTGGCCGGTTTCCTGCTGGTGTGGGTCAGCGCCACGGAGTCCCGAGACCCAGACTCTACCGGCCTGGACTGGCCCGGCGCCCTCAGCTTCACCGCCGCGCTGAGCTTGTTCACCTACGGCATCCTGCTGGCGCCGGAAGAAGGCTGGCGCAGCGCTTCGGTGCTCGGCACGCTATTGGCCTCAGTCGTGCTATTCATCGCATTCGTACGCATCGAACGCCGCGTCGCGCGCCCGATGCTCGACCTTTCGTTATTCGGCAGTGGGCGCTTCGTCGGCGTGCAGGTGTTGGCCGCATCGCCGGCCTTCTTCTTTGTCACACTGATCGTGATGTTGCCGGGCCGCTTCATCGGAATCGACGGACTGAGCGCATTGGAAGCGGGCCAAATGATGATCGCCCTGGCTGCGCCGCTGCTGGTCGTGCCGTTCCTTACCGCGTTGTTGTCGCGCTGGTTCACCTCCGGCATGCTGTCTGGCGTCGGGCTACTGCTGGTGGCGGCCGGACTGGTCTGGGTGGGGCAGGTGTTGTCCGGCGGGGCCGGCCCTGCGCTGGTAGCGCCGCTGGCGCTGATCGGCGCAGGCATTGGCCTGCCTTGGGGGCTGATGGATGGCATGGCCGTGAGCGTGGTGGAGACAGAGCGTGCAGGTATGGCGACCGGCATCTTCAACTGCGTGCGTGTTTCGGCCGATGGAATTGCCATCGCGGTGGCGGGCGCGATGCTGGCGTTCTTAATTCAGAGCGGATTGCTCGGCACTTTAGCCACGGCCGATCCAGCCGTTGTGATCGAGGCCGCCAATCGCGCCGCGCTCGGCGATCTGGCGCACGCCAGTGCCCTTGTCAGCGGAGAGCGCGCCTTGCTGCTGGCGAACTACGACCAGGCATTCCGCTGGGTTTTGTACATCCTGGCTGCATCTTCGGCACTTACCGCATTGCTGGTATTCGCCTTGCTGGGTCGATCGCGTGCGCATGAAGAAGTGGGAGCGGCGGCATGAATCCGATTGCGACAGTTTTTCTCGCCAGGCGCTGTATCGCGTGATCGCGCAGGTGGAGGAGCTACGTCTTGATCACAATGAATCACTGAATGTAGAGGGGGTGGTGGTCAACCAGTTCACGGGGCAGACCAGCCTTCATCAAAATCTCGTTGATGAGTTGTTGGCCGAAGGTTTGCCCGTGCTGCCGGTTTACCTGAGCAGTTCCATCAAGATGCGCGAGTCTCACGAGGTTTCAGTACCCATCGTCCACTTGGCTCCTCGGCATAAACTTTCACTGGAATTTTTTGGCTTGCTGGATGCGTTGGAGCGGGCCGCTTGACGCTGATCTCGTATCTTTCGCACTAAGTGACATGCACTTTACTAAGATCCGCCGGAGTGCTTAGCAAAAAACGGCTCCCCAATTTGCCGGGAGCCGTCCAAGCTGGTTTGAACCAGCATATGAGAGGGAGGGTACTGCCGCCCCCTACCAGGCGGTACTACATCACGCGTACCACTCGATAAAACGTTCAAAGTCTTCTATGCGTTCAAAACGCCAATACTGAACCGCCCGTCCAGTCCTCAACCGTGAGGCATGTTTTCCATTTAGCGCTGATGCGCGGCGGCACCGGCTGAAGGCTATCACGACTTAGCGTCGGAGATCTTCCTTCCCAGATTGTCGAAGAAGGTAGCGTTGAGCGTTGCTGCCCAGTCCATAGGTAGTAGCTCAGTCCAGCTTAACGCCTGAAGCAGCGTCACCAGACCCAGTCCATAGGCATTCGTCGGGGCTGACTCAACGCAAAGACCTGCCCCATACTTGCTGTCGAAGAAAAGCGACGATTTGAGACCGTCTGGGCCCAGATTCACAGTTTGAGTGGCGATGTGGTCATTCCCGAGAACGAGCAGATCTGGGGTGAGTTCATTACTGGTGGATGGGAGTAAAACGTCCGGTGAAAATTTTCGTGCAAATACTGCACAGAAAGGCTGGTTCTTAAGTGGTGGGAAGGTGCGCGGCCAGTCCCTGACTTTCCCGTTGTAGATCGGCCCATCTGCTTCATAGTCAGGGTTTGCGAGGGCGCGGCGCGTGAGCACGAGCTTTTTCACTGCCTCGGCCTGTCCGATCGCCTTTTCCAAAACGCCTGCATCCGAAATGGAGTGCTTGCATTCGATGTAGGCGTACACAGCGTCAACCGGGATCTGTTCCTTGACGGGAAACTGGCGGCTCAAGCTGGAGCGCAGGGTAGGGCTGGCCATCTTGTCGTAGATGATGAGGTCGTCCCCTGCCTTTGTGCCATCTTCAGCGACGACGAAGCCCCGGCAGACACCGTACTTGGCCGGAAGCACATCCTCCAACAGGGCGCAAAGGGCGAGCTCGAACTCATCACCCAAGTCAAAGTTGTAGATCGCCTCGATGTCCTGCAGGCGCGCCTCGACCTTCCTGGCCAACCTCTCGATGTACCCGCCGTACAATCCCATGCGATCTTCACCACGTCATGTGAGCTCGGGCCCTAGCCTCTGGCAGGGCCATCAGTTTTCTGTTGCGGTCATCAGTCGAAACGCTCCATTGCCCAGAGCAAGCGGCAGCGCGAGCGTAGGGTACACCAGCCTTGAGGTACCAATCGGCGGTGAGGGGCCGCGGCCCTGCTAAGCGAAGTCGGATCACCGACGAAAAAACGTCTACGTCGCCATTTTTTTTGCAGTAGAATCTCGCGCACGGATGCGCAGGTTTTGCTAGCTCAGAGGCTTGGTTTTACTGGCTAAATCTGCGGTTAAGGCCTATAGTGACCTTAAGGTAAATAGCTAGTCTTAGGAGCTGTTATATGAAACTCGAAGACCGCATGAGCCGTTCAATCAAGCAGCGTGCGAGCCTAGTCGTGTTGCGCTCGGAGTTTTCACGCATGGGGAGCGATTCGCAAGTCGGTCGTGTTTTGGCCCGGTTTGTTGCGAACGGTATGCTTGTGCGCGTCAGTAAGGGCGCGTTCGCGAAAGCTCGCATTAACCAGTACACGGGCAAGCCAACCCCCGCAGGCACGTTGGAAATGATTGCTGCTGAGCTATTCCGCAAGCTGAACATTTCGATCGCACCCAGTACCCTTGTTGCCGAGTACAACAGCGGTAAGTCGACTCAGATCCCTATGGGGACGGTCGTCAATACTGGGAGCCGACGTATTTCTCGTAAAGTGATTGTAGGAAACAACACTGTAGTCTATGAAAACTCTTTCAAAGCAGCTGCGGGTTAACATTGAAGATGCGTCGACGGCTGGCATTCTGAAAAGCATGCCAGCCGCTGTCGCAGAGAAAGATCAGCACATCACTGATGCTCTTCATGCGCTTTCGCAAATCCAAGTCACGCACGTCGCCGGTCAGCTGAACCGGAAAAAGGGTGACCCAAGGCCTGCAACGGTCAATGTTGCAACGCGAATGATTTTCGCTGGCGGTACCTGTCTTTCGAAAGCCTATGGTCTTATCGAAAGGATGTCCGAAGACATTGACATCAAGGTAGAGTTGCACGCACCACCTGAAGGCTACGCTTTTCCGAACACGCTTGGTGATCGTGGGCGGCTAAAGACCCTGCACAAAGAGGTCGAGGATGCTTTGACGGGGCTTGGATTCCAGTATGTTGTTCAGGAAGACAAGGATAATCCAATCCGCAGGGACGGCAGTCGCTACTATTGTCTGTTGGTATCTTACGAAGCACTTTTTCAGGACGCGGCAGGTACCCTTCGCCCGCAATTAAAGATTGAGCTCATTTGCCGGCCACCCATGCTTCCCTCGGAGACGCAGAACCTGGGTTACATGCTGGAGAAGCTGAGTGGGAGTAACGACCCCTTTCTGTTCTCCATGGAGTGCATCACCGTAGCAGAGACCCTTGCGGAGAAAGTACTCTCGCTGCTCCGTCGCTGTGCATGGAACTGGGACGGGCGTCAGCTCGGTGAATTCTATACAGCGCTGGTTCGCCATGTTTACGATGTGTGGCGGATCGCGACGAGCCACCCCGAAGCGTTAGAGCCTGCTTCACGAGTATTTTCCTCATCAGTGAACAAGGACGTACTTGAGTTCGGCAGGCAGCACCCTGAATTCGCTGCGGATCCGTTCGGGGTCTTGCGACGCACTCTTGAGGTTGCCGCGACCCATGATGGCTTAAAGGCTAATTTTGAACAGCGGCTCAAGCCTTTGCTTTACGCTCATGAGAAGCCTGACTACGAAACCTGCTTCGCAACGTTTGCCGATGTTGCACGGCATTTGCTGGATCACGGTGCAGCTAGCGGTGGTGCTTAAGGCTACATGCGTGACCCACTGAGTGTAATTGGCGTGAGCCATGGCCATGTGGCTGTGCTGTGGCTTACTGGCTCATGGCTCGATCGCAAGTAGATCGGCGCTGGCCCCTCTATGCATTTTGCCCATTACCGACCAAGCATGTGGATTGCCACGTTTGCCACGTTGCGGGCGTCATCGATGCCACGGTGGTAGGTGCCTTCCCATTCAAGCCCTAGCATCTCCACTGCCGGCTGCAGACCGAGCGTACGGCAGTTGAATACCTTCCAGTGCCATTTCTTTAAATTGGTGTGCAGCATCCCTTTCAGCATCGGTTCGCAATGTAAACGTGAGGCATCTTTCTGAAGCTGCTTGTAGTCGTAATCGCCCCACGAACACCAGATTGAATTTGGGTAGGCTTCTAGAAATGCATCAAGCATCTGAGTAACCCTGGCATAACTAGGAGCAGCGTCAACGTCGCTTTGCTTGATCGTCGTTAGCTTTCGGCAGAAGTCAGTAAGTACCGGGTGCAGGGTGGGCCGGACAAAGCTCTGAAATTGGTCGACCACCTGGAGCGATGACAGGTCGATCACAGCCAAGCCAATTTCAATAGTTTCCATATCCTCACGCTGCACGATCAACTGGCGTGGTGGTTCTCCCGGCTTGGCGTCCTCATCGCACGTAGCCTCAAGATCGATGCATAGTAGGTAATGGTAAGGGTGTAAAACCTCCCTTAGGGCTCCTAAATGCTGGGGCTTACGAACAGGTACCATGCTCAGCTCTAACCTTTGGATTGATGAAAAATGCCCAACGTCTTGTTGGCGATTAGGAAAATTATCCGATGCCAATGCGCATTGTCCACCGGATGCGCTCATCTTGACAGCGCTACACGGGTGGTGGGGTTTCAACGCAGATCATCGATGATGAAGGGGGGCGAAGCTTGAAGAGGACGGAAGGGATGCCTAGGGAAAGATGACATGGTCAAGCTCAAGCGTCTTGCAGATACCTTTGAGCCGGTTGCCTTGTTTCTTGCCCCAATCCGGCTCGATGCTGAAACCGTAGGCGATTTTTCCGCTGACATGGTTGATCAGCCCCTGGAGTGATTGAAATCCACGACACTCCGCATGGGCCATGGCATCTATCACGGGGTGGGCCAGGTAGTAGAGGTGATCGCTGACATACTTCTTGTAGGATTTCGGAAGCCGGGGCTTTGCGCCGTCGACTAGCAGGCCCAATACAATCTTGCGGGTGCCCGGCGTGACGATTTTCGTCTTGGCGGTATTTAGCCAGAACCCTTGCTCAGCTAGGCACTCGTTGATCGCATTGATGTGCTGGGTCGCCTGTGACCGTTCAAATGCATTTTTTGAGGAAAATACGAGGTCGTCGGCATACCGGGAGTACACCAGACCATTCTCCGACGCATAGTCCTGCAGATTTTCGTCCAGGGACTGCATGATCAGATTGGCGATTCTCGGAGAGGTGGCAGCCCCTTGAGGCAGATGGCCTATGCGCGGGTCAGCTGGATACGGAAGCCCCGCAGGGAGGCTTTTGTTGCCGAATCTACGGTCTGGGTTGCCTTTGAACCGGACTCGGGTGCAGAGCCTCGAAAGCTCAAACGACACCAGCGGTTGGTACCCGAATGACCTGAAGAGCTCGTAAACCTGAGGCTCCAAGATCGACTCGAAGAAGTTAGTGAGATCGAGCTTGATCAGCCAGTGCGCCCCGCAATGAAGTTCGGCTGCCTCCAATACCCCGTGGCGGTTGTCATAGGCGTAGCTGGCTTCGTGCGGCTCCACTCTGGACAGGATGTGGGCGTTGATCCATCGCTGAACCCGGAGTAAGTCCTCACTGGGTGCACATATCCATCTGAACCGATCCAAGCTGTGTCCCGCATTCGGCTTTCTAAGCTTGAAGACGTTATACGCCTCTGTCTTATAGGTTCGGCTGATCGTTCGATGTAAAAAAGGATAGGGAACACCTGCCAGATGGGCGAGGTGATTCAGGGTAAGGATGGGTGGGCAGCCGTGCTTCATCTGCTTTGCCGTCTTCACGACATTTTGCAGAATGTCCTCACGGACGCCGTCCTGGCGGCCTCTTCTTAAATAGGGCTGAGAGCTCCAGCGACTCATCTACCTTTAGATTCCGCCCTGGCGGATGGAAGCCTTCTGGCGCCAGACTTCGATAGCGAACACCATGAAGGCTGCCACCCTCCAGTAGGCGTGAGATCGTTCGACGGCAAGCATAGTTTGCTCCCAAAACGCCCCGCGCAACGCACGGGATACTAGATTCCGCTACTGCGGAGCCCTCAGCTGCTCTGGATAATACGAAGCGAAGGGGTCGGGGGCCACAAAAATTTTTCGTCCTTCCCGGCGCAGAAGTCGTATGGCCTTATGCCCCGCTAGGGTCAACGCTCCCGTTTTAGTGAGCCAACCCCTGCTGACGGCACGGTCTTTTGCGCTGATGAGTGTGTCTAAAGACAGCGGCAGCACTCGGCGGAGCTCCGCAACGCGTCGTCTTCCCTGCGAGTGGGCGAGGAGAATGATGATTGCGGATTTGTTCTGATCGCTTGATTTCTGGAAACGGGGCGACTTAGAGATTTCCGATAGATTTAGCTCGTCTAGTGCATTGAGGGTCACCTTGGTCACGTCGACCTGGGTCGACTGCCAAAGACTTTCAGTGACACGCTTAGGGAAGAGTGGTGCCCATTTCTTTGACCCTTTGGATTTCTCTGAAACAAAAATGGCCGGCATGTTATTCGGCGCTCCATGCTCGAAGGCCAACAGGGCTGCTGTGTTTTTCCAGCCCAATGGGTCTTTGCTGTGCACGCCATATTTCTTGCATAGCTCGACCATGTCATCTAGGTCTTCACCAAAGCTGTTGTGCAGAGTAGGGCACTCTGTCACGACACGAACTCTGGGAGAGAACCTGTGACGCCGAATTTTCTCGATGCCTTGCTTAGAACCGCTGTATGCCAACACCCAAAAATTGATAAATTTTCCGGAGTGCCAACTTCTAATAGAAGCCACATTCCACATAGCATCAAGCATATCTGAAGCTCGATCTCCACTGCCAATGAAGTCAGTTAGAATTACGAAATTCCTGATCTTTGAATCTCTGACGTTATCCGCAGCTGGTTGCAGCAAAAAACGCGTAGGGTTGGAGCGACACAGCGTGTTGGCTATTGATGCTACTAGTGCTTCGCTCCCTATGTCTTGTGTTTTATAGGTGAGCGACTGGACTGCATGCATCGCTGCGCCGTAAGCCCGCATGTGTTTCTTTTTTGATCTGGGGTTGTAAGTCTTGACTGCTTTGTAGATGGGTGGTGGGAGATCGGCGGTTGTAGATTGCAGTTCTCGTTCAATAAATAAGGCTGAAGTAGATCTTAGTGGGAGTTTGCTTTTGATTAAATTGAAAAGGCTGTGTTTGAATTCATTCAAAGGGCAGTAGTTGACTGAATTCAGTAGCTTTTCCGCTAGCAGGCGATCGGCGAGCCGGTTATCGAACTGGCTTAGCCAAAGTTTTGTTTTTTCTTGTTCCTTCAATGGCTGCACGGCGCTAGTCCCTTTGGTCTCGCTAGTAGCTAATAGGCTTTCTGGGTGCACTTACCAACTTGGTGGCCTGGCTACCCATGGAGCATTCTGATCGCAGACAGATGCGCTGCATTTCGGATAGGCCTCGGTCAGCATAATGGGGTTGGGTCGTTTGTGCAGTCCAGCAATTAGGTGCTACGCAGGGGGCATGGCCAACCCTCGGCCGCGCCGTGCACCTCGCTGATCGAGCACGTTTATCCAAAGTCGTAGTGAAATACCAAAGCGACGCTGGAAAATAGAAGCCCTGGAGCCGCGAACCTCCGGGGTTTCGTTTTTTCTAACCGTCCGGCCAGGTTTTGCCCAGCGTAAGCTCTTCGAACGGCATGCCATCAACAAAAGCATGCTCGCCAAGCAAGCCTTACACGTGACGCTGGCAATCCTGATTCCGGCTTAAATAGCTTTGAAAGGTTTGAAAAGCTTTTCGGGTGCTAGGTACAACCTCCCGCGCGTCCGTGAGAAGGCAACATAGAGTTTGTTTTTGGTCTGTGGGGGGAGTGCATCAAGCGAGGATTTTTCGTAGCTCTTCCAGTGAGTAGCACCTAGCACAACGCACACATCGTTATAGTGATCTAGTCCCTTACTGGCACCCCAGTTGTTAGACACGCATCCATATTTGTAATGCTCCTGGTAGAACAGCTTTACGACGCTGGCGTCCGCGTGCACGGCGTTCGCATCCGCTTGATTGGCCAGCGGTATGATGTCGGTTTCATAGGTATGCTGTGACTGCATATCAATCTGCAGATGTGCACGAATAAAATCGCATACGGTCACGCCACATCTCCAGCTTCGACTCAATGTCTCCTTGTCGACGGTGACACCCGCCTTTTGAAAAAGCTTTTCGTACTTACCGATATCAGCGTGAAGAGAGCTGTTCACGTTCCCATCACGGCTGGTGTCGAAGGTATGCTGGTAGAAGTCGCCTACAAGCAGCATTTCAACCTTGGCTTTCGTCAATGCCATCAGCAGATTGAAGTCATGGCCTGCTAGGTCTTGAACCTCGTCGACATAAAATTCATCGTAAAAGCGCTCCATTCGCGCCATCACGTCAGGAATCGCCCCTGCGGTCTCAACAAGCTTTGCTAGGCGGTTGTGATATAGGTTTCCGCTTTTACTAGCGTAGAAAGCCATATCGTCGCGCTTGAGTTTCAATGTACGGGGGGGTGGTGTTCGGAAACTGATCCCTCGAGTCTCCAAGTGCACCTGCAGCAACGGGCGATAGCAGAAGCTGTGGAGGAATGTGAAATAACTTAGGAGGTTTATGTTCTTGGGCACATGACCGAACCGTTTAATGATGCTATCGCGCAAGTGGCGATAGTTGTTGTCCGTGTAGGTGACGATCAGTGCGCGCTTCTCCAAGCTCAGGCGGTTCACCAGCAGGGTTGTCTTGCCTGATCCTGCCACGGCGAACATCACTCGTTTATCCATTGGATTGCCTCCACAATGTAGGCTGGGACGGTGAGTTCACCGGGCTTGCCCTTGAGCAACTCAAATGCAGCTTCTGCCTTGTTGGCTAGCATGTACTCCAAGGGAGAAAGGGTTTTTCGTCCAGGCCCGAAAACAGTCTTGCAGGTTTCCACGTTATCGTTGTGCAACCCTATTTCGAAGGTTGAACGGTCATCGTCTCTGTCGGCAAAGACTTTGGCATTGTCCGAAGCGAAGTCGACGTAGTTTTCTACGCAGTTTTTCTGATAATTCTTGTCGTTGTCCCGTATGGCTGCGACTCGAATTCCAAGCAGGTTAGCGAGCTCCATGTACCTTTTGAAGCTGGTACCGCCAATAGAGATTATGTGAACGTCATCGACATGCGGTAGACGCCCATTTGTACATTGCTTATAGAACTCCTCCACTAGGATGAATTCGGCATCACCTTCAACCAAGATCACCTTCTTCGAAAGCGCGAACTCCAAAACATTGTTGTCCGGGGCCTTCATGAAGAATTCTGCGGTCTCAGTTGATAGAGCTTTAAGCGAGCCAGCAGCTGCATTCGGGCCGATCAAAAGGGCATGCCGAAGATCAAGCCTTGAGCAAATATGGCTGCTGTGGGTTGCGATGAAAAGCTGTGTGCTCTCGTTCTCCGCTAGCTTGGCGACGAGTGCTTTCATGGAGGAATGGCTGAGATGGTTTTCAGGCTCCTCCAATAGCATTACATCTAAGCCTCCTTGCTTGTGCTTGCTCAGTGCAAATTCGGTCTTGATGAAGCACTGCCTTCCTTTCCCGTGGTTTTCAAGCGGAATATTGTCTTCAGTGATGATTAGGTCGGTTTCCAGATTCGACCGGACGCTGGTACGTACGTCAAACTGGTACGCGGGAAGGTCAGCGTTGAGCGCTGCCAGATGCTCTCCTGTAAACGCATGCTTGCCCTGACGATACAGGTTTTCAAGCTTATAGCGGTCTTCTACGGGGGCGTTGAAAGCGTACACGGCCCGGGTGTATTCACGAGATGCGTAGTCGCCATCGATACGTGAACCGTCTAACATCATGTGCTTGATGGGCCGGTTGAATGCTGCGTAGGGCCTGCCGGCGAACGTTTCAAACCGCACCGCGTAATATTCGAATGGGAAGTTCGGTTGAGCGTCAGCCAAGATGGCTTGCACCGCTTCGCCATACTCGGTCATAACCGCAAGGATCATGCGCAGACCGTCAGTCTGGCGCTGGTGGGCATTGTTGGTTCCATAGAGGCTTTCATCATCACCTTCCTCTAGGAAAACGTCGACTATCAGCTCGGGTAGTTTCTCCAGGCTCTTCTCACCGGCAAGGAAGGTGTTGACCGAATCCTTGTTGAGCAGTGTTTCTGCACCCAGAGCCTCAATGCGGTTGCGACTCCCGCCGAGCGCGAGGTCTAGAGCGAGCAAAATGCTGCTTTTTCC
>Ga0105250_10000412_pt1 | contig 31455 bp, 37 predicted proteins | sample KBSS54metaG_FD_80425 | JGI IMG/M metagenome (GOLD analysis project Ga0105250, IMG submission 80425) | Switchgrass rhizosphere microbial communities from Kellogg Biological Station, Michigan, USA - KBS S5-4 metaG | ecosystem: Host-associated > Plants > Roots > Rhizosphere > Soil | place...
CCGCCACCACCGCCGTTATTGCGCTGAGCGCGTTCGGCTTGTTGCTTGAGGCGCCATTCCTTCTTGTATTCCGGTTCTTTCCAGTCGCGCTCGACTTTATTGACCAGAATGGTTTTCCACATCTCGGCCCAGGCCAGTGCCGCTTCGGACGAACTGATGTCGACAGACACCGGCTGGCCGTTTTGGGTAATAGCCATGTAGTCGTTCTGCTTGAAGTCGAAGCGCATTTCTGGCTTGTTGCGAGCAGTCACCGACAGGGAAACCTGACCATCTGCACGCTTCTCGATGAGCATGCGGCCGACGTGCAGCTTTTCCTTGGACTTGACGTTCTTGCCCTGACCGCGATCGTAGACCCACGGGTGACCGTAGATATCGGTTTCAAACGCCAGACCACCGCCTTGATGGCTGGCTACCCGACGGATCAAGTTCAGAACGGTGAGCATGTTGGCGAGCATGATCGGCATCTCGACATCGACTTTGTAGCCTTTGTCGGTCTTGGTGCCGGAGTCGACGGTCAGGATCGGGCCGTTTTCGTCGAAGGAGAACTTGCCGCGAATTGGGAAACCGTCGGGCCGGATAGGCGGACCCCAAAGCATCAAAGCCTTGTCGTCGGTTACGTCATAGTCGCGTGGCGGTTTGCGTGGAGCTTGGCTCATGGTGCCTACCTCTGGGGGTTAATCGGTGAACATCTTATCTAAGAGTTGTGTAACGACTTACTTGCGGTACAAGTCTTTGACCAACACTTCCAACGCAGGGTCGCGGTTCTGCTCGATCGAGTAGATCACAAAGTCCTTCGTGGTTGCTGGAGTCCAGGCGTTCTTCGTAGCCACCTTGTACACTCGCTGACGGATCTTTACCGCCATCGGAACAAAGAGCACGTTATCGCCAAAGATCTGCAACGACATTCTGTCAAACGGGATGATTTCCAAATCCCGTCCTTCATGCAGCTTGGTGTTCCACATCATAGGCGGCTTTATAGCGCCTGTGTGGGACTCTAGGAGCACGAGCGACTTGAACTTATACCGTTGCAGCAGGTCGATCGGATAATGCGTCAGAATCGCTGTATCGGCGTCTATGTTAGGGAAGTCCGTGGTGTACTTCTCAACAGGCGCCTGATCCTTCATCTCACCCAAGATGTATTTGATCACCGACATCTCCGAAGCGGCGTTCTGCTTCTGGAGGATGGTGTTCGCCGTCTTGGGGATCGACTTGGTGAACTTACGCAGGAAGTCGTCGTACGAGCAGTAGTAGAACATCGTTTGGCACACACCGTCTGACTCTTCGGTGATGATACCTTCGATAGTCCGCATCTCTGCAATCAACGATTCCGCTACGTTGTACTCGTCGACCTTCGCTCGCTGGTCTTTATCCATCGACCCGAAGATGTTTCGGATCAGAGTGCGGATATTGACCATCAGCAAATCCCGGCGACGAATCTCCGGGTCAGCAGTAGGAGCTTCTGGGAGCTTACCGATGAAAGACTCGATGGCCTGACTTGTAGCGATGGAGATGGGAAAGTTCCCCATCGTCCGTTGCGACAGTGCGTCTCTGGATATAGAGTCGACTGACATGGTAGCTCCTTAACTGTTTAGCTCTTGCTCAGCGAACTTCAGCGCCTCAGGGCTCAGATTACTCAACCTTGGTACCACCAGCCCCGACAACGTGTCAGAACGGATGGAGGTCAGGATAGGACGTTCTACGGGAGACTCGTAGGCGCCGGTAATCTTCTTAGCCTCAACGGTGTCGTGGGTGAGTTTGAAATGAGGGAAGCGGGTCTTCAAGCGGGAGAAGTTGGAATAGGTCTCATCCGAACGACTAAGCCGTAGACGATAGTTACTGCCGTCAGGACTGTCCTCCAGAGAAGACAACAGCTTCTCAACCTCAGGATACGACTTCCCGACTACGTCTAACGTCGTGAAGATGACCGCGCGGTGGTTAACAATGAACTGCTCGTCGTGAACGCCTTTCTCTGGCGAGAAGGAGAACTGGAGGTGACCTTTGGCTTCCTCCTGCCGGTGTTTATGCCGGTCTGGCGATCCTGGGATACGAATGATCCCTAAGACCTTGTGCGTATGGTCGTGGCCGTTAACGATCAGGTGGCGGACAATGCCTTGATACCTGTCCTCATCATGACTCGAAACTGTCTCTACCGGCGCTTGGAACCGGAAGAAACCGTGCATGAATCCGAAGTCAACCTTATCCAGCGCTCTGTCTCGCATCAGGGCTTGGACTTCAAGCCAAGTACGGTTCGCGTCGTGGTTGACCTCATCCGGCACCCAAAGGACCATCGGCCCGCCGGGAAACAGTTCGTCAATCGAAAGTTCCGGGTAGTACCGCAGATCCACACCAAGGCAAGTCATCTCGTTGTACGTGACCATCCACTGCGATTGCCGCTGGTCATGACTCGGAGTGCCTTCCAGGATACGGATAGCGACGTTGTACTGTTTACAAGCTCGCAGGAGACGTTCCATCCACCGACTGATCAGATACGCTTCGGTACTGTCGTGCGGCAGACGTTGGTCAAACAGATCCCCTGTGATGATGATGAAGTCGATGAGTTTCAGACGGTCAGGGTTGAGAAACAACTCCAGGTCTTCAATCATCTTGCGGGTCGGAACCCGACCGTGTCCTAAATGGACGTCACTCAGGATAACAACGTGAAACGTGCCGGGGGCAGGAGTAGGATTGATGTAATCTACCCACTCCACCTGCCGGACTGGATTAGTATTCGAAAGCGCCTGGTTCATCGTCATCGTCATTGCCGTTATCGGTAGTGGACTGTTTTACCACCCCCGATTCTGCTTCGAGCAACGGGGCCAGCTGGGCAGCGCCTTCTTCCCCGAGGATTTCTACCAAGGGGAGTTTGTAGTAGTGGTACATCCTGACCAATTGGGTCAGGGCATGGGCCATGCTGTGTTCAGCTGGTTTTGCCATGTTGTCCTGGACGAGGCTTTCCTCGATACCCCAGAATTCCCGTAGGTTGGTGTTGTCCGCATACACGCCTTGCAGGTTGATGGCGTGAAGCATCGACTTCTTACGGGCGGCCTTGTGGTCGGTGGTGTTCAACTGGATATCGACGAACGCTGGAGGTACGACGAACAGGATGTTGTCGTTAGCATCCACAACGTTGATCGGGTTGTGCAGGCCGTCGGCTACGTTGAGCCAATGACCAATTTCTGGAGCAGGATCGGCTTTAGTGACCCATGCTCGCACAACATGTAGCAAATGTTTAGCAAAGTACGGTTCAGGTACACGGCGGATACGCGCTGCCGTCATGCGGTTGATTTCGTCCGCAGCGCTGTCAAGGGAAGACAGGCTTTCCTGAAGATACCGCTGGTAGGCGGTAGGAGCCATCGGCTTTACGTTCTTTGGCGGAACGAAAGGGTTCTCGCCCATTGCCACATCTTTGCGAATCATAAAAGAAAACCTCCAGTATACGACGGCCTTGCGGCCGTCGTATACGCAGCACTTAGCCTTGGGTGACGTTCTGCCCGATCATCGAGTCCTGGAACTTGTGGACTTCGGCGGTGGTGGTGATGAACCACACGTCGCCATCGTGGGTGACCTGAGACAGAACCAGTTTCTTGGCGCCGGCGATCACGTAGTCCGGACGCTCCAGCGGTTTCCAGCCGTCGGTGCCGTCACGCTCTTCCAGGACCACGTCGAAGCCTTCAGCGGCGGCCACGACGGTCGCACGGGCAGCGCCCGGGTATTCGACGCGAACCAGTTGTGGGTGAGCTTCCATACGCTGGTTGATGATGTTGACTTGTTGCAGGGCGCCGGCCTGAGCGCTGGCAACCGACATGGCCAGCTGCTGGATGTTTTCCGGGAACGACAGGATGCGGCCGACGGCTTCAGCCACGATCAAGTGCAGTTCCTCGTGGGTAGTCGGGAACGGACGCTCGATTTGAGCTTGGGCTTGTTCGGCTTGTTGCGGAGCTGCTGCGGACATGATGTCTACCTTGCTTAGTTGCTAATAAGGGTGGTGCCGTTGGAGAGATTGATCAGACGCTTGAGTTTCGAGTCCTTCGTGAGGAGTGAATAACCCACGCTGGTGGACGAAGCGTTAATGTCGTCTCCTGTGCTTACCATTGCATTGATCTGTAACTTAATACCAGGATCGGCACTGTCGCTTTCTTCACGAACGACAACAGTTGCACTGGCGAATGTGCGCCGCAAGAATGTACCGAGTTGGTTTTCGATCTCTACACGCAAACCAGTAGCATCCGTGGCGTTCATCTGGATGATCTTGGTGAGTGAAGTAACCCGTCCACGGTAGAGTGTGGATTGACTGTACTTCGAATAAAAGAAACAGCACATCAAATAGTCGATGGCCTTATCGACATCCCGGGTGACGCCTTGGATGCCCAATGTGACGACACTGACGCCCATGTGAATTCTCCAGATAGCTAACATCCTATTGGAAACAAAAAAAAAGAAAGTCGTGTAGCGACCCCGTAGGGTCGCACACTATGCCGTCAGGCAGGGGTCTTTGGAAACGTGAAGCTGATCTGGTTGCGACCGGTCCAGAGCACCATGGTTTCTTCCTTGGTGAGTGGGTCGATCATCTTGGTCAGGTCCGAGTCGTGTTCGTTCATGTTTTCAAGAACGGCTTTAACGACTGGATCGCTGTTGAGTTGTGGGCCGGCGTAGGTATCGAAATACTCGCCGATCATGGTCTTGCCTTCACCGACCTTTCTCGAGAAGTCTTCGCTCCAGGGTAGGCGACCCCAATTGATCAGGTAGTTCACCAGATCGCCGTCGGTCCAGGCGTGAACCATGGTATTCGACTTGGTCACGTCGCTGTCGGTCAGCTCGCCGCGTTTACAGGTTAGGCTGTAATCGAGTTCGACAACGCGACTACGAAGCCCAATCTTCAAGATCCCGTCCTTGGTCAAAACATAGAACCAAGGATTAGAAGACTCGCGATGGTATTCGTTGGGGATTTCGTGAATGCTGATCGGTTCGATGCGGGCCAGTAGCAATACAGCTTCCAGTTGTTTGCGATTCAATGTCATTCTCCTAACGTCTATGCCACAGGCCAAGGGCCAAACTGTGTTCGACTCGATTGACGCGGTTACCGTCCTTGTCCAGAATCACGTAGCCGTGATTGTGGATGGTATCGAAGATGGTTTCGGCCGCCGTACCGTACCCTTCAGTCCAGGCGCGATCTTCCGTCGTATGCTTACGCTCCGTATCGCGCTCTCGAGCACTTTGGAGAAGCTTGACGAATTCGGTTTGCGGGTTTTCAGGTTGGTGTGCGCTCACTATTCCATCGGACGGACTGTTAACGGCAGCTTCTGGAAAGAACAATTTCCAGCAATCGGTGTCGATATCTGCGCCTTCCCCGACCAGATTCAACCGCACTGCGTCGCAGGAGGTCTCTTCCCACTCAGGTTCGCTGAGCATTCCTTTCTGCCGACAGTGCTCGAGAGCATTCTCCACGACAGCGGCGACGCGTTTACCATCAACGGGATCGCCAGAGTAACTGACTGTAACGGCCAGATGAATCTGTTGTTGTTTGCTCATTCTTACCTCCAATGGATTGTTAACGACATAAAGCCCGGCGCGAGGCCGGGCCCTATGCTGTCGGTTTACAGGGTCTTGCGTTTCACGCTGGTCGGGTCTTGCGTACCGCGGTTGAGGATCTCTTCCATGGTGCGCATGTTTACCCGCAGATCCTGACGTCGCGCGCCAGTCAGCGGTTGTTCACCCTCGTCGTCTTCCACGCCGAGATAAGTAACGAAGGTATCCTCGTCCTCATTCTCCTCGACGTAGGAACCGTTCATCATTTCCCGGTACGGCGTGTGGTTCCGGCCAATGGCGCCTGGTTCCTCGTCGTGGTACAGATCGCCATAGCCATCACTGCGACCAGCCTGCCAGAGCGCCCGCAGTCGCGGAATTGCCATGATGTACCGGCGATTCGACGGCTTGGCGTTCTGGAAGTCCGAGATTGACGGAAGACGGCAAACCCGGTCTTCGTCCCAACGTTTGGTGAAACGGTCGCGCATCGCCTCCACGCGATCCCGCAGCCTGTCCAGGTTGAAGCTCGCCAGATTGTCGTAGGCCGAACGCAGATATTCGCTAGCGCCCGCACCTGCGGAGCGTATCGCTGTATCCATCCGGTCTCGAAAGAATCGCAGATCCTCCCGTGACATCATCCCATGGGAGCTCGTCCGGATCAGATCTGCGTCATCATCCAAACAAAACACAATTGCCATCAGTCCTCCATAGCTACTGAAAGGGCGTCCCCTTCCTCATAGCGTGCGTTCACGGTTGACAGTACCGTTGCTGGGATTGCCGCGTGATTGCTTACACGGAACGGGTGCTTCAGGTCCATCAGACCGGTGTGGGATTCCATGCGCAGGTACTTCTGGGTTGTCCAGTTGTCCAACGTCAGTTGTCCAGTCATGTAGTCGCCGTCGAAGTCGGCGTTGAATGCCACGGTGGTCAGCAGCGGCAGCGAGGTGCTGAGCTGCGTTGGGTCGCGCTTGATCTCATCGATCCAGTACAACTGCGTCGAGCCGTGCATGAGCGATGGGAACCGAGTAAACTTCGTCGGTATCCCACGGCCGCCAGGGCTTTCAGCGATCATCCGGTCGAACAGCTCTTCGAGCTTGTAGTGCGTTCGCAGGACGTTGTCGTAGATCAGGGACGCGATTTCGTTCGGCGTGTAATCCTCAGCCAACAAGTAGGACGACAAATGCGTCTTCATCGTCAGCACAGCCGTTCCCCACGGCCACGACAGAGAGTTGTACTTGTGCGGCTTGAACTGCGGGGTGATCACAGTCCGCCATACCCAGTGAGGGCTCGTACCGAATACCAGCTTCCGGTAGACACCTTTCTTGTCGAAGATCTTCGACCCTTCGTACCCTGAGTAGTACTCGATCAACTTCATCATCGATCGGGCAATACGACTTTCCACCACTTTCGCGCCGCTGGTGGTGTTACCGGCGTTGGCGATGGAAATAAGGGCACTAAGTGCTGGGGCCATCTTTGGATCGACGAAGGTCTGCTCGTTCACGTTCTCGACGATGAAGCCGATCTTGGACGGGAACGGGAGATGCTTACACCACACGATATCCCGGTGGATCTTGAGGAATCGCTGCGTGGTGGTCGCTTTAGCGGCCTTCAGGAAATGCCTGCTTTTACACAGACCTTCCATGATGTCGTCGAAGTTGTCGTGGAAGTACGTCAGACCTCGACGTTCGATCAGTCTGTTGACGATCAGTTCTTCCTGACTATCCGACTTGGGCGGCGTGTACTTCGGATCAAGCAGGTAATCGATCACGCTGAACCCGCTTTTGGTAAAGCGAGCTTTGAGCAGCCGATAGATCTGCAAGTTCATGAAGCCCGGAATCTGCTCAGGCGCGGATACCCAGATGATGGGCTCGATTGTCTGCTCAGTCAGCGGCACCACTGGGTAGCCACATTCCTCACAGTTCTCTCCGATGAACGGAGTTCCTTTGGTGTGTCGACAAGGACACGCCGGGATATTCGAGAACACATCTCCATCGTACCGGCTATACACCAACCGGTTGAACTTCTCCCGTCCAGGCTCAGTGCTCAAATCGAGCTCGTTTGCCAGAATGGGCCGAATCTCCAGCCGGCGGAAGACGTCATCAAAGTCAACCACCGTCGGGTAGATCCCCTTACGACCCGGATACCGCTGTCTGGGTGCGTGTATATCTTCGAGGATCTGGTCCGTGAAGTCTTCGTAAACCGCGGTAGAGAGTTGCGCCATAATACCTCCGCAAAGACAATAAAGAAAAAATCAAGAGGGGTGGAAACCCACCCCTCGAGATCTCACTTGCCTGCGAAGCGATTAACGACGATCCCAGTCATCGCTGAAGAAGCGACCACCACGACCTTCGCGATCACGATCGCGGTCACGACCACGACGACGGCTCACGCCGCCTTCGGAGATTGCCTGCGACGAGAACAGACGGTTACCCACCGAACGACGACCCGACAGGGTGTCGCCACCGGCGATGTACGGGCTCATGCGGGACTTGTCCAGGGCGGACGCGAGAGCCGGCAGCAGGTTCTTCTGGAAGACCAGCTGTTCGGCAGTCTGTACGACATGGATGTCCGGCACGAACTTGCGCAGGATGTGGTAACGCTCGGACAGGTTGTAGTCGACGGTGTGGCGGCTGTCTTCGAAGGTGAACTGGTAGTCGCGAACGAGCTCCAGATCTTTCGAACCAGCACGGGTCAGCACAGCCGGTACGTTCCACTCGCTCAGCGGACGCAGAGTCGAGGTGTCCGGGTCGGTCCAGGTACCGATCAGAACGCGAGTACCCGCGGATTCAACAGGCAGAGGCATGCTGCCGCCGTTCATTTCGCGGTATTCTTCGCGGAAGCGGTCGTCGGTCAAAACGTCCCAGGCATCGTACAGCTTGGTGCACAGGGCGTCGACTTTCGACTTGCTTTCCTCGGTGGCGATCTTCTCGAAGATCGACAGGATTGCGGCGTTCTGGCCGGAACTGGCGGTGACCATACCGAACGACACGTCGCGCTTGAAGAACGCGTCGATGAAGTCGGCGAAGTCGTCGTCGTTCATGTTGCTGGTGACCAGGTCCATTGCGTCGCGACGCTGATCATCTTCCAGATCCGCCAGCAGGGCGATATCCTTCAGATCGAACACCGGCTTGACTTTGCCACCGACGGTCTTGCGAGGACGCGCCATGTTGGTCCAGCGGTAGTCGTTCGACAGCAGAGCCACGGAGCCCAGCGCCAGACCTACCAGACCCAGGCTGTTCGGGTAACCGTCGACCGGGGCGATGGAGTTGATGTTGATAACGCCCTGCATGAAGGCGGTTTCGTCATCTTCGTCGCGGCGGCGGGTACGCTTACGGCTCAGGCGGTTGCGGTCACGATCGTTGTCGTCGTCCTGGATGAACATATCCAGAGAGCAACGGGCTTCGACCATCGGAGTACGCTCGTACAGATCGTCCTCGTCATCGTCGGTCCGTTCCGAGTAGTGCGAAGTTACCAACGCATCGGTACGGATCGGCAGGCCGGAGGTGTCGTGGCCGAACGGCTGGTTGTAATCGATGGTGGCTTCCAGACGGTCGCCGCTGTCGATCAGTTCCGGACGCAGAGCGAACTCGCTGATTGCGTCTGGATTGCTGGCGTCCAGGATTTCCTGACGGTAACCGCACAGGGCATCGATGGCATTGTCGAAGATCTGAGCAACCACGCGGTTGTTTTCTTTCTCGGAGACTTCCGAGATCAGATCCGCTAGGATCACCTGCGAGTTGACCAGCACGACACGTTTGCAACCCAGGCCGGCCGCTTCTTCACGAATGCCTTTGGTGTAGGCGTCGTTCATGCGGTCTTCCGGCAGCACCAGCGCCTCGTAGTTGTCGCCACGAGATACCGCGTTGCGGGTGGTCTGGGAACCCGGCTGCTCGATGCAGAGGGTGTAGACCAGAGTTACGCCGCCCGGGATCAGTTTCGGCAGAGGCAGGCAGACCAGCAGGGACGGCAGAGCACGCGAGCCTTTACGGCCGGTATACGGCAGAACCTGGAAGCGCGACTGCTGGATGTCCGGGTGGATGTTTGGATTGTCGAAGGTCTTGGCAGCCTTGAAGGTATCCATCAGGATAGCCAGGGCAGCGTCAGAAACACCCGACATTTGCGGGCGGTTCATGGCACGACCGAGGGACGCCATGTTGAAGCCACGGCCTTCGTCTTCTTCTTCACCACGACGCCCGCGCTTACCGCCACGGTCGCTGCGGTCACGGTCGCGGCCACCACGATCTTCATCACGGTCGCGGTCACGGTTTTCGGTGCGGTTCTCGCGGCCTTGATCGCCGGTCGACTTGTCGCCGCCGGTTGGTTCGTCGTCGAGTACCAGATCGTCATTGCTCATGTGTTGCTCCTAAAGGACAATTGTCTTGCGATAATGGATTGCACAACTTCTCCTAATCGCGTCAGAGATTCCCGATCACGACTCACCGTCGTGAGCCCATCGGGCCTAGATTTCCCGGTGTGCAGCCGGGTATAATGCGATTCGGTTCAAACCTTATATTGCCAAAGTAAAGTCTTACATCGAATCTCCCCTTCTGAATCAGTACAGTAATGTACTAACGTGATATTTTTAATCACAATCATCGTCACGTTTGTATCACGATGATAATGTATCACCCACGAATCTTTAAACGTGGTGGTAATACAATGAAGGCGGAGTTGCGTAATTCTCCCCGGTCCAGGGACCTGCGGCAGACAGGTCATGTGAGTTCTTCACATATAATGGATATTGTCCGTAACTTTTTACATAGCGAGGGTAGAGTGGATGTTCCAGCTATTTGATTCGAGGAATATCTTTGATCGCTCGCCGTTCCAGTACGCCAGGATGGACTACCTGCGAGAGCGGGTTGGTGAGAACTACAAGAAACTGGTGGACCAGCGGCGCTGGACTACGGGGCGGTTGGACAGCTCGCATTTACTGCGGTCTATCCTGCTCGGCCTCGCTGTTGAATTCAAGGGAGATCTACAGCAATACATTCAGGCAGTGGGGGCAGCTGAGCGAAGAGTCGTACCTACGCTGAACCTGACATCTTCCTACAGCCGTGGGCGGTTGTTCACCGAAGGCGTCTTCTACAACGACTGTCCTGAAATCATCATCGCCGCTCCAAGCTTTGATTGGACGGTCATGGATCTGTGGAAGGACTACCGGAAACTCAGTGCAGTAACGGTACTGTCTCACCCCATCACAGACATCGATGTAGTCGAGTTGGGGGTGATGAACAACTTCACCGTCAACAAACGGTTGGACTTGGCAATCATCGCTATCGACATTCCGCTCCTGGCGGCGCAATGGCAGCTGTGGAGAGCCGGTAACCCAGACGGTACACCAGAACACTTCCTGACGGAGGTTCCTCTGGTAGGGGCGGTGAAGAGCCACCTCAACATCGCTTTCTTCAACAAGGTACGTGCGGCCATGGGGATCATCCCCTACATCAAGGCACGCACCAACCTGACGTTCCAGCAGTTCCCGGCAGATGGCCCAGCCAACGACTTGGCAGCAACTGTAGTCAAGAACATCACGTCCAAGGCTATGCATGAGAACCAGATCCTCTCCAGCATCCCTGTGATCTTTGGCGACAACTATCTGGACAGCGTCAGGTTCCCTGATGTGATGACGAGTTTCCAGATTGCCTGGGCGGATCAGGCTTTCAAGATGGACCCGGCTTCTGTAGTGCTTGAATGCATGAAGTACGTCGGAGACTCTCGTCTTCTGGATGTTCTCAAAATCATCCGCAGGACTTTGATTCAGAACGAAGAAGCCAAGACGCTGACGACAGGTTTGACCACCGCCGCTAGCGCCCTTCTCATGGATCGATTGACGGGGCTGGTAGTATCGCGTTTACCTAATCCGTTGGGTGTTGAAGAACCAACAGCATAAGACTACAGGGAGTGGGGAATCCCCACTCCCTGTATGCCGTCAAAGGACGGAGACGGCTTGTTGGGCCAGGTCTTCTTGTTCTTCGGTGTTGACGATACGCTGTTGGCTGAAGTGCAGGTGCAGGATCTCGCCATCGGTGACGTCGTTTGCTGCACGGATCATCAGCTCTTGCACCGATTCGCCTTCTTTACCTTCGTACACGGCCGACAAGATCTCACCGCCGTTGGCAGGTCGGATTGCCAGATAGATAGTCGGCGGACCTAACGTTACCGACGCTACGTTTTGAATCACTTCGTTGACTATTGCTTGTGCCATCACAAAACCCTTCATGGTCGGCAAACGTTTAGCGACATCCCGCATGACTTCTTCCGAAGACTGTTGGGCGGCTTGAGGGACCCTGATCGACGTACGGCAACTCTGGGCCCGCTGACTCAGTTCGAACACATCGATATTCATTGTCGATTCTCCTTATTCTGACAATGGGCGCAGAAGCCGCAATACTCACACCAAGGCACAGGTGGTGGCGCTGTCGGAACCGTTGTCGGCAGTGGTTTGCGGACTATCTCTGGACCAGCCGTGATGCGGTAGAGCAGATACATTAACCATTTCATATTTTCATCCCAAGGAAGTCGAACACCAAACGGTAGTTGTTTCGGTCAACAATGTGCAGACCGGTGGATTCCAGCGTGCGGTAGAAACCTTCGTTGATCTGGTAGGTCAGCTTACGCACGTTGGCCGCAGACTGGATCTCTACAGGCAACCCACACTGCTTGATCGACATGGTCGGCAGATACACTGTCGGCAGTTCTGTACGGCCGTGCTTCGCCATCCACGCAATCATACGTTCAGCCAACGCTCGGTCTTCGATCTCAGCCAGCCATTCCTGCGTTTTGGTTTTGTTCACCAACTCGGTAGTGACTTTAACCACAGGGATAGGCGGTTGAATCGATTCACCGTACTTTGGACCAAACACTTCTTGCCACATCTCGAAGTAAGGGACCTTGTTGGTCTCAGGTTTGATCGACGCAGACTTCAGGTAGGTGTACTCACCGCGCATGATCGAACGGATAGTGTCCAGTTCGAACTTAGCCACTTCTTCCAGCAGCTCTTTGGCCGAGATCTGTTCACTGTTGTTGGCAGCGTCCAGGATCTTACGGCGCATGCGGTCACCGCCTTGCAGCGTTTGTTTCTGGGTGGACGAACCACGCAGCCCCACGCCTTTGGTTTCAGTCTCGTCTTCTTCGTAGATGTTACCTTCCCGCATCGACATCAAGGCGTAATAGTGCTTCGCCAAGTTAGTCCGAGCAAAGACTGGGAAGCCGTACTCGTTCTTCATCGCCAGACGGAAGGTGTTGGCAACTTCCACACCAACGTTGGCAGACAACATAGCCAGCGAGTGCGCAATGCACTGACACGCCATGTACGTCGCCAGATACCAGATCCGGTCGTTAACCTCACCACGAATCATGTTACCCGAGTACCACTGCACCCAGTATTCGGTAGTGAAGATCGAGGAGTCAGTATCCGCTGCCAGACAGGCACGACGCTGGATAGACTTCAGACTCGCCACAGTGGGAGGCAGGTGATCAGGTACGAACAGACCAGAGATAAAGTCGGACCACTTCGCAGAGGACTGCATGAACTTCTGAGCAGTCTTACCGATGGTCTTCCAACCTTCCGGATTGTTCTCTTTCACCAGCTCGTGAGTTGTACCCTTGAGCACAGAGGCACACAAGGCGTTCACGTAAGCGATGTCAGTAGCATCCAGAGACTTCAGTGCTACGTCGGTATCGATATCGTCGGGAATGTCCGAAAGATCCAACGCGATCAGCTCGGACATCATTTGTCGAATGATGTCCGGGTTGTGCTTGGCTACGTGGAACATGTCGCCAGAATACACGACAGCTGCGCGCTCCAGCGGAGTCATGCCCTCAGCCAGCTGCAAGAACTTCTCCAGCTCGTGCGGGATACGCCAGTACAGTCTACCAGAGTACTCGACCATGTCGACCACATCTTGAGCGGTCGGATAAACCAGATCGTACTTGGTGATGGTCTCCTGCATCCGATCGAGGTTTTCGATCGTTAAGATAGCCATTAAGTTTGCCCTGGCTATCTCTGGCGTATGGTAGTGCTTCGATCCCATGAGGAACCGTTCTACCGTGGCGTTACCGTAACCTGCGGCAGCACGGCAAAGCGAAGTCAGACTGGAGTGACCTGTCGCCAGATACAGCGCGTTACCTTCAAAGCCCCGCTGTCCAGATACCGAGTTGATTCGGATCTTACGGGCATTCTGGTCGTAGTCCGCCAATGCAGACTTGAGCATCTCGCCCAACTGCTTGAACTGGAACATCGCCTTCTTGGACGTCTTACGGGCTTTGATGTTGTCGTCCTGCCATTCCGCAGTAACTGACTTCTCAACTTCCGGACGTTCATACACCACCATCGACGGCGAAACAATACGACCGCTGTCAGTGATCTCCTGCACGTAGTTCAGGAAACTGGTGGTATCTTCTACCCGATGTCCTTTGGCTTTGCTGATCAGCTGGGTCATGGCCGGATCTTTGATCGCGAGCTCTTTCCCTTCCTTGATCTTTTCTTGAACGAACTTCAGACTCCCCGTGTAACCACGACGGAGCATCAGCGAAATGTACTTGGCGTTCTGCCTGACGTAACCACGGCGAATGTCCAGGTTACGACGGTACTGCTCTACTGGGCGAACAAACGGGTTAGCCATCGTTACAGAATCTCTCGTTGTTGACACACTGGGGGTTGGTCTGGCGTATCGCCGAAGTGGCCGGCAGCGCCTTGGGACGACTCAAACCTCGACCCGCAGTGGAAACATACCCACGCCTTATCGTGCATGGTGTACGACACGGAATCATCTTCCGTACCACGGACCAGATCGACTCGCATGCCGAATTTGGTCCTGAACTCCGTCATTGCTTTGTAGAGTTCTTCTTCGTCGACAATGGGATCGACGACGGTGAGTGTGAGTCGGCTCATGACCTTCCCTCCTGTTAACTACATCAGTTGGACGTTCGTTAACAAAAAAAAAGACCACCCTACCCGCCCCTTTCGGAGCGGGTAGGTGTGCGTCACGGGTTGACGTACTCGAACGAGAAGTTCTCGATACCAGACTTGAGCGCCATGGTCTTGAGCGATTCGATCTGCTCGTCGGTGGCGTCAGGTAGACGCATGATCCGAGGGACGTTACCGCCACTCTCGATCGAGGTCTCGATGATCCACGGAATGCCGTAGTAACTCGGCACGCTGTTCGCGTCAATGAATTTGGCATAGAGGTAATCGGTATATCTCACCGGCTTTGGGTCGGGGATGAACGGCAGGTACTGGCGGTGATCTGCCACCGGGTCCTCACCGATCGCCAGGAGAGTCTGTGCATCCAAGAAGCTAATCAACTTCAAGTTACGCAGTTTCTCCCCGGCAACAGTGGTGAAGGTCAGCGTTTGGCCGACCGCATTGTTGTCCAACTTCATCGTCACTCCTCCAAGACAGCCAGGTAATAGCCGTCCTTATCAAACTCCAGGGACTTCACTTGACCCGTACGCATCAGGTCGAAGAGATTCACATCATCCACTTGAAGGAAGAGTTGTTCCAGATAGAAGCACCCGTAGCCCAGCTCTATTTCTTCGAAAGCCTTATCGTTGCCAGACATGGCATTGAGGCACAACTGGACATGCTCCTCATAATCCATGGGGTGGCAACTGTGTTGCGGCGGGTAAGTGTCACAGGGCTCGTACTGGAACTCTTGATAGGCTAATGCCTGCAGAGCTAAGTAGAACTTAGGACTATACCCAATGAAGGAATGTTCTCCCACTCGGGTTCTCCAGTCAGTTTAAACGACCATCATTATCACGTTACAGTATATCTTCCGGTTAGCGCCGGTGAGACTGACTGTACCTTCGACTACCTTTGCTCCAACATACCCTAAGTGCTTTGTGTAACGAGCTATTGCTGGGTAGAAGGAGTTGACTACGTAATCGGCAACGATCAGCGCGTCTTCGAAATCTTTGACTCGGCCTTTGTCACACAACTCCATGGCTTTCTTCGCGAGTAGCCCTGGATCGGTAGTCGGTGGAGACTTAATCGAATCGTAATCCGTGAGAATGCCGGCAAGGTCATACCCCAAATCACATACTTCGTAATCCACCTGGTTAATGAACTTGCGGGTCAGGTCAGTCACATCAACTACGACGTAGGACTTATCGCCGCGGTTATTGGACGCTGATGACCTGTCGTCGCTTGTTGAGTTCGATGACCGTAAGTGATTTCGGATCATGGGAGATGACCTCAATGTCTTCCAGGGCCGTTACGGGAAACCCGCACTGACCCACTGTGTTGTACAGCAAGTCGTACAGCCTGAGTGCTGGGTGACCCCGCGGTAAGTCCGGAAACATCCCAAACGGTGGTGGCCACGACAGCTGATGATTGGCAAACGGCATTTGCTCTGCAAACTGCCCAGCTCGGATACGCAGGATTGACATCGCAAACGAAAGCTGCTCTTGCGTCCTGTATCCAATTAAGCACTCGCTGTGAAAACTCACGCGATGCGGAATGCGGTTCAGTGGGATTAGGTTGGACATCAGTCACCCCCAAATGAGTTTGAGACACGCAAGGTCTCGTCGGACTTCAGTATTGACGCTGACTAAGAACGCTTTGCGGTTAGCTAACTTGAAATGAACGCCGGCTCCTTCTAGAGCATTGAGGATATAACTGGACACTCGCTCGATGTCATTTGCATCAAGGTTGTAGTCCTCCTGCAAGATTTCGATGACGTCATCTTCCAACCACTGTTCGTAGTTAGCCAGCGTCAATATCCAACACGACAGCATATAAGCCACGGTATCTTCCTCGATACCGTGGTGTCTGCTGATTTCGATCATGAGTGTTTCGGTACGTTCCATCACATCCTCTCTCGACAGATTGTAACGGAGATCACACGGCCTGACTTTGGGAGGTAAACCCTATCGAAGAAGATCTGACTATCCTCGTGTCGCAGATAGTCTTTCAGGTACTTCACTATCCGGCGAGTTTCCCGATAGTCACTGCCGTGCAGAACTGAGATCTCCTCGATGATACCGACATCGGATTCGACGTGGTGGTCGTGAGAGTGTTCCTGAAGGATGTCTACGAGATTGGCCAGAGCTTGGTACTCACACTCTACCCAGAACTCAAACAACGCCCTCAGCAATTCACCGCTGATCTCCTCCCGAGTCGAACCTTGATAGTCCTCAGTCAACTCAAGACAGCTGATCGCAAGTTCTACCTTATCGATCAGCACCTGGTCAACATCGAAGACAAATGGCTCATCTTCGTTGTATTCCCTCATGAGACCACCAGTACATCGCCGTGTCGTGACCACTCGACAGTGAAGATCTCTTCGGGGAACTCTCTGAGATCGTTCGGGAGGATATTCTCCAGTTCCATCAGCAGGTACTTGTACCGACGGTACTTGCCGATGAACAACCCACTCAGGCCAAGGAACTCCCCGTACAGTCGTTCCCGTTCGATTTCCTTGACTTTATCGAGATCATTGAGAATGCGCTCAAACCCGTCGAATGCATCATGGTCTCCTTCCAACAAGAGCGATACCAGCAAGAGACTGTACGTCTTGCGGATCACTTGGGATTTTACGAGCGGGTTGGAGACGTAGTCCGCCAGAGCCAACACCGCGCTGCCGGCATCTCGATCGATATCCAGCATTACTTTACGACGCGTCATTTCTCTGCCTTCCTTCCATTCATTCCAAGGGATCATTGGCCGTGCCAAGAGGTGGGGACAGTTCACCGGACTTGATGCGGGCTACGAAGTCATCTTCGATGGCTCGCTTGGCCAGCTCGGCAAACTTGTCGATTTCGGCTTGGGAGAGATCGTACTCTTCGATCACCTCGATCAAGACATGATTGCCGTCGACCATTACCACATCGGTGACGTTGAGCATGTCCTTGATAAACGAGAACGTCCGCAGCATTGCTGACTTGTACTGGGAGTACCAGGAGTCGAGCATCACCGCCAGATTGTCGATGTTGTCCATTTCTGGTGGTTGGTTGGTCATCAACATCAGACCTTCCCACGCACGCGTATCGTTCAGGAACGCCAGCGTCAACGCAGCTTCCAGAATCGGGGCTGGGTCGAGGTTGGTTGACTGCGCGACATCATCGAGACCGAGATGGTCGCAGGTAAGAATGAATCGATGAAAACGGTTCCCGATCGTCTGTGTCTCTAGACAGTGATCGGAAGTCACGTAACTTCTTGTCGAAGTCGAGGGGGATGAACTCTCCAGCTTCTCGACAAGCTTCGAGGAAATCTTCGAATCGTTGCTCACGGGGGCCTCCGGGCAATAGAAAGTGAATTGTGATCACATGGTCGTCGGGGAAGATCCGAGCCTCTGTGAACGTCCAGTCAAACTCAGCAGTCAGGCGCACCTCACGGCGTACGTGTTCTGTGAATTGAATAACCGTGTTGGTGATTACCGCTCTGGCTTCAGGGGTGATTTTGAGTTTGTCTAGTTTCTGGTAAGGCGTCTCGGCCATCCAATCAAACGTACTAACCGCGGAGGCCAATAACAATTCGATTGGTTTATCGTGAGCGTAGAAGATGTCGTCGCCACCTTCCTCGAAAGCCCTTTTCAAACGACGGTACCACGATCGGGTTTCTAAGACGATGACATTACCAGGAGTGCTCGCCACAACCATACTCCTTCCCGAAACGCCTCATCCAGTCTTCGAGACGGAAGTCTTCCCCCATGGTGATCGAAACCTGTTCACCGTGGCGATGGAGGTCGAAGTAGTGCCATGTTGGGAATTCGGCAAATTGACGTAACCACTGATCTACTCTGGTAATAAGCTCATCCGCTAAGTCATGCGGACTGAAATGTCGGTCGATCGATACTGGCATCATCCTAAGGTACGTTTCAGCCGAGAACTCAGCACGGCGTTTAGTCCAGGTCATCTTCTCGGTGAAGAAGTTATCGATAACTGCCCAGACCACCTCGCCGCATTGAACACGATCACGTCTGTTGAAGTCGATATCGTTCTTCTTCAGTTCGTGGGCCAGCCATGACGCGATGTCATGGAAATCGATGAGACAGCTGTCTCCAGGCTCTTTCAATTGCACTGTTAGTCCCCATCATCAAAATGTCGCCTTCCAGGAAGAAGGTAATCCCGTTCTCTGTGACGTCGAAGTCACGAGGCGCTGGCAGAATGCGCAACAGGTCTATTCGTTCTGCGTGGGCAACGGTTAGTAATCGCCCTCGCTCTTCCTGGAAATTGTTTGGAATAGCGTCCAGCAAATGGGCACTCACGGTTGGTACTGCATGGGCCTTACTGTATACATTGGCAAACCACGTCTCATAGACGGCTGGTTCAAAAGGCCCTCCATTCTCCATCTTTCGACGCAGATCCTTCAGATCCACCACGGCGATCTTTGGACGTCTGAATAACTGGGATGGGTTCGAGTCGACACGGGCGGCTCTACCATCTATGTTCCATCTTGACATCGATAAGCCCCCTGGTGTGTACATGATTAGCTGACTACGTAACAAAGTACGCCAATAGCTCCTGAGACGCTCTCTCGCACGTTTTCTCATCTGGCCCTACCGACGACAAAAAGAAAAGAAGAAAAGCTCACCACAGGCCGTTTAGGACTGTGGTGAGTAGGTCTAGCCAAATGACGGTATCGAGATACTGTCAGCAAATTCTGGCAACGTCGGCCGATTGATGACCTCATGCAAGTGAGGGTCGTATTTCTCTTCGGGGAATGCACCGTGCCACTCACCGTGGATACAACGTCCGCAGAGTTGCTGCCCTCCGGAGTTTTCGCTCACGCTACAGCGCAAGTGATCCAGGTTGCCGCAATTATCGCAGCAGAACCACATGTTGATCATGACGGCTTTCCTCAGTGAACGACATACAGCGGGGACCGAAGTCCCCGCCGCAGTCAGGTTGGTCTGTTAGAACAGACCGGTCTCGTCATCGGCTTTACCGGAACCGCCCAGGAGGGAGACAACCGGAGCCTTGACTTGCTGTTGCTGTTCGAGATCCGTACGTTGCTTGATCAGGTCCTTGAACAGCGAAGCTGCCGAAGCAGTAGATACCGCGAAGTAGAACGAGTTCGCGTAGACATCGCCTTCGTTGTTGCGCATGTAGCCGGCGGTGTCGTAGACGGAGTTCAGCTTCGGAATGGTTTCGTTACGATCACGCGCCACGGCTGCGTAAGCAGCGATCGGCATTTCCAGATCTTTGAACTTGTTGACATCTGCGGCGATGTGCAGCAGAGCCACGCCAGGACCGAAGTGGGTGACGGTGTGGTAGTCGAACACGTTGTTGACGTCGGCAGTGTCCATCGATTCGTTCATGCCGCTGAACAGGATCGACATCGCAGCCAGGTCGAAGGTAGGACCGACGTTGTTGGCATCGCGGGACTTGCTTTCGTCGTTCTTGTGCAGTGCGATCACGATCGGACGGCCGGTGGTGCGGGTGGTGTCTTCCATACCGGTCAGGGTGCGGATGAAGTTGTCGACACGCTTGTAGCTCTCGTTGGAGCTGACGGCCAGGATGGCGCAGTGGTGGCCTTTCTGGTGCAGGTACTTGACCATGATTTGCGCGATGGCAGGACCAGTACCGCCGGTCAGGCTGGTGACGATGATGTTCTTGTCACCCGGCTGGAACTTGGACGTGATGTCCGGCATTGCAGCCAGTACCGCAGCACCCACCGCTTTACGGTCACCGCCAGCACCATCCATCACGGTACCGTCTGGACGCTTGACGTGGTAGACCTTGTCAGCCGAAACGCCGACCAGGTTGGACAGCGAGGTATCGACGAAAGCGTATTGCTCATCACCCAGCAAGTGGGTGTGCTTCGGCGAATTGTCCTGATAGGCGCGCAGGATGTTGGCGCCAGTACCACCAGCGGCGTAGATGCGTACGGTGCGACGTTGTGCGGTAATCAATTCAGACATCTTGTATCTCCAGTGGATTGTAACAAAGTACGCAAGGCAGTGGTATGTCCACTACGAATCGCAATACGGAGGGTGGTTTATGGACCCGATCTCTGTCGCGATGGTCCGCATCATGAATGGCGGTATCCCTCGTGACATTCTGAAACAGGTGTTTACTGCAAGACGCTATGACCCGACGGCTGACGATCGTTACTTCGACAACTCGTTAGGTACATCGATTGAGGAACAGATCCGCCTCAAAGTCATTGAAGGTCGCGTGGCGATCGACATGAGCGTTATCGGTGGTACCGAAGTCACTCTGCCCATGCGGATGGCTCAACGTGAATACGTCGATGCATGGAACGTGATCTACCGATTCGACCGCAGGTTCACGGGCGGGCGGCGGATCATCTCGGTTTCGGAGATGACGTACGGCATGACTCAAGCGCTAGGCACCGGGGGTTCTCCTGGTTACGACAGCCGTGCGAGTCAATTCATGCTCAACTCTCGTAACCTTCTACGAGCAACGACCGGTGTCGGTACGCTTTCGACGTCCTACGTCCAGCTCATCGGTCCCAACGCTGTACTGGTCAACGATGTCAACCAAGTGATCGGCGATTCCCTGTTGCGGTGTCGTCTGGCGCACGAAGCGAACTTCAACGACATCCAGCCTGCTTACTGGCATGACTTTGGCGAACTGATTGTCAGAGCGCTCAAGTCTTACATCTGGGCACAGCTGGTGATCGACATCGACGAGAACCAGATCCGCGGTGGTGCAACCATTGGCCGCATCCGTGAGATCGTTGACGGTTACGCTGATGCTGAACAGATGTACATGGAGTTTCTCCAGAACGACTGGGCGAAGCTTCGTATCCTTTCTGACCCTCAGCAGATGCGGAAGATCAGCAAGTGGATTCTCGGCGGCAGGCCTCATCGGTAACGTCATGGTGGTAATGTATCACCAGAAATCCGTAGAGTATCGGAGAGGGGTTTCGCCCCTCTCCGTCTATGCCGTCACTGTACCGATTCGCCTTTGAGCATCAAGTGCAAGGCATCCTTCTCATCCACAACGAGATGACCTTCGTCACGGAGCATGTCTTTGATCTCACCGTCACCATTCATCAGGTAGAGGATCTTGGACATGCCTTGCGGTACAGTGTCCTCTGGACGAACGACTTGGACGACCTGATAGACATCACTCGTTTTGAGTTCAGGTACATACACGCCGTTGATCACGTTGTTCACTGCATTGTCTGCGTTCATGCTCGGCAAGCCGGAATGCACACCGTCACTGGAGCCCTCAGTGGAATAACCGAGGGTTGGGATGTGTACTCTCCATCCCTTGCTTTCCAGACTGTCTGCGATCTTGATCACCTCAGCAGTGATGTTGTCATCCTGCATAGGTAATTCAATCAGTACGTCTCCCTGAGAGACGTACCCTTCCTCGTTAGCAAACTTCGCTGACGTAGGATCGGCTTTTTCCATCGAGAGAGCATCGTCAAGCAGTTTAGCGTAAAGAGACATGGTAAGAAATCCTCAAAGAAGTAATCGAATCAATACATCCCATTAACATTCCATAATACTTAAAGTACTTAAACGACGTCATAGAGCCAGGTGGTTTTAGGACCACCTGGCATTTGAATAAGTTTTCTTAGATACGATTCTTTTATCCGGTAACTTTTTACGATGGCTCTATAGGGCCTTCGGCCCTATTAAGAAGATTCTGTCCGACTTCGCTTCGCTGGTCTACCAGAATCCTGGTTTATCCCTATCACCATCCAACCCGGATGTTTACTTCGTAAACATCCACCCTTCCTTCCTCTTTCCCAAGATGAATTTGAGTGGAACATAGAATAACTACAGCCCAGTAAGAACTCACCGAGAGCAAAAAAAAAGAAAGAGGTAGAGGAGCCGAAGCCCCTCTACCGAATCATTGAATGATGATCGCACCGTCGGTGATGTAACCGACGTGACGGAACTGACGGATCAGGTGAACCATGATTGGGTCGATGGCAGCACGCACCCACCATTGATCGAATGTCTCGCCTTCGTTCATCGGAAACTCGATGACGACTACGTTACTCGAGTCGGTGAGAGCGCGCTTAGCCAATTGACTTGCCCAGACATGGGTTCGGAGCTTTCGTTTGCGGTTGACGTGTTTCCGGTAGTAGTCACTGACTGCATCGAACCACACCGTCCCCACGAAGTAGAACCACTCTTCATCATCGCCTGCGTGTTTCCGCAGTTTGTCCATGACCTCGACCTTGTCGACGATGTAGAGAATTTCCCGACGGTTCGATCGGTATTCTTTACTCTTCTTCATGCACTCGTCGTTAGCGATCGAACATCGGGTTACTTCAGAAAGCTCCATGTCCGTCTCCCTACTCGTCAAACCCCGTGTTGTCTTCGATCTCAGCCTTCCAGCGCCCACCGGCGGCTTCCAGAGAAATACCGTCAACATGACCGCCGTAGTGCTTCGCTACGCGCCGCAACAAGATCGGGTGGTAGTTGTGGTCGCCCATGAGGACATCGCTCCCACAGAGCTTGTCGAGGAGACCTACGTCCACGTTCTCCACCTTTCCGTCAGGGTGGACTACCTGGATACCGTACCACTTGCAGTAGTTCTCCATGGTCACGATCGGCACGTCGTGCTTCTCGACGTAGATCAGTGGGAGACCACGCCAGGAGTAGTGGATATGGACCGGCGTCTTTTCGCGTTCTTGCTCAGACATTATTCTTCCTCGTCCGGCTCTTCACCGGGTGGTGGTTTCATGGATTCGCGCATCTCTTCAGCCTCGACGCGCTCTTGTTCTTCGACCACGTAGATCCGACGGATCTGAGGAACGGTCATACCGTCGAAGTCGCCCTTGTTGGCACGGACCTCGTAGTCTTCCATCGCTTCTGGGTCGAAGTTCTCACCCATGTCAGCGATTGGGTATTTACTCTCTTTCTTGCTCATGCTCTTCTCCAAACATCCGCACAGACAGTTGGTATAAATCTTTGGCGGAGTTGATGATTTCGAAATCGGTTGGTGTGCGCTCAGCCCAGGCACGCTCACAGAAGGTGTAATCGGGACACCCTTCACCGATAACCTTGTAGACGTGCTTCTTGCACAACACCATACCGAACCATTTGTAGAGGCGTTTGAAATACGTGACCCTAGTGTATTCCCGAATCTCGTACATCACGCCCATTTGAGGAGTCCACCGCTTAGCGCGGGTGATCTCCTCTTCGTGACTACCCTCCTTACCGACAATCAATTGGCCGAGTGGAATGGTTTTGATATTCGGCAGTCCGTCACTGTTGATCCCACGGATCAATGCCAGGTACGTCCACCGCAATTGGAAGCCAGTGGTGTCAGTGATAGACCCAATGTCGACTTCGCCCCGGTTGTACAAGACTTTGTCGAACGCGATCAGAATCTTCTTGTGACCTCCTTTGGAGTCACGACTTTCCTGGAATTGAATCATACAGACCTCAGAACTTGGTGATAGACACGCCGTTGTTGAGGAAGGTACGTTCCTCCAGTTGATTCATACGAAGGTCGGTGATGACCCCTGGAGCTTTACGAACGAACTCGAGGTCTTTGCGTAGAAACGCAATACCGCCTTTGCTGTCGTCAATGCGATGGCAGAACGGTTGTGGAACATTGGGACAGATCTTCATGTGCTCTGGCGCTACCCACAACCGCCCTCTGAGCGGCCGTCCATACATCGAACGGATCTCACTGGTCAGGTATTTCGGCCAATCGCTCAGCCCGCCCTCATCCTCACGATGGGCCATGTCGGTACATTCGGCCTGATTCATCCACCAGAGGAGGAAATCATCCGGTTTAGGCGGCTCTTCTGGAAGTTCCAGCTCAGCCGATGTAGCCGACTCGATCTGCTGGTTGGCTTCTTCAGCTTCACGCAAGATCAGCTGCCAACGATGCGCTGGTCCGCAATGTGCCCACTGACCCCAGACTTTGGGTGAGAACTTCTCAACCCATTCGTCCGGTGGCTGGAACCGATCGGTGAACGTGTAGTGGGTAAGACCAGACTCGAAGATCTCGATGTCTCGAGCTTCAGGCCAGGCCTTACTGATCAACTGCACGTCCTCGGCGTAGGCGACGATGATGCAACCTTCCACCTTATCGCCGTAGGTGCCGGTACACCACCATGGATGCGGCCAAGGCCAGTGTGCTTCCACCGGCCGACAGTCCGTGTAGTCGGAGTGAAACCGCACACGATGTACGACCTTCCCTTCCGGCACTGGGGCTTTGATGATTTTGTGTTGAATTACTTCTACGGCCACGTTAGACCTCCCAGGACAGTTTGAAATCGCCAGCGATCGCGATGGTCAATTGCTTGAGCGTCGGGATGTAGCTGACGGTAAAGCCGGCGTCGTTCAGACGACGGGTGCTGTCCAGATCCAGTTGGCCATCGACCAGGATACGACGGCGCAGCTTCTTGACGATAGCGAGGTAGGTCGGAGAGGACGCTTCAGCTTCGGTGTCAGCCTGAATCTGTGCAGGCGTACGTGCAGGCTTGCCCAGACGCACATCAGGATCTGGCGACACCACACCGCGGAAGATTTCCAGGTACTTGATAATCGAGTCGAGTTCACTCCACTTCACCGATGGGATACAGCCACCCAGAACCAGACGTTCCGGTTCTTGCAGCATCTTCTCGTGGAACTCGTTCAGTGGAGTCATCGGAACCTCGACCTTCCCGATCACACGAGGTTTGCCGATGCTGAGCTCAGTGACAGGCCCTGCTGGGGGAGTTTGCTCCCAAACGATTTCGGCATCGACGATCTTGGACTTCTCCGAGCGACGATTGACCACCGCGTTGTGGACGATCTGCTGGAACTCTTCTTCCGACATCATCGGCATGCTTTCGAAGCTGGTGTCTTTGCCCAGTTCAGCGTCCAGTTCACCAGCCTTCACGGCACGGTCCACGACACCACTGAAGAATTCCTGAGACAGTTGCTCGTGGGTCATCAGATGTTCTTCTTGCATGTAGGCCATCAGACCAGCCATGCGGGAATTTTGTTGCGAAGTGATAAATTGAGTCATGGTATTTCTCCAATGGTTCATCAAACGGCATACAGGGAGGTATCCGAAGACACCTCCCCAAATGATCAATAACAAGGGTAAGAACTTACCTTCAGTCCACGTCTTCAGCGCAGGACTTGCAGTAGAACTCATGGGTGTAGGTACCGTTACTTACGGGTCTGGAAATCTTCACGACCGCCCGCTTCGTACAGTTGTTTCCGTCGCAGTCCTGGACGTCACCTGAGTGTAAGTGTTCGCGTTTGACTTGTTTCACTACTTCCATTTCGATGTCCTCCCCGGACAGTTTATTGCAGTGATTCGTGTTGGGAATGTACGATCTAATTCTTTTTGGATCGAATCATTTGACTCTCTCATCCTATCGGAACGAACGTATGGAGAATATCAAGTCTGTAATGGACCGGCATTGCAAGCATCTGACGTTCGATAAGTCGATGCTCACCCGTGTCCAAGCGTACCAAATGCAGTTCGCCAACAAGAACGAAGCGCACATCACCTTCTTCGGCGGAAACCTCATGGGCGTTGAAGCCGTTCGCTTCAAACCCGAAGATCGGAACAAGTGGTTCGAAGAAGTTCTCGAAGTCGACGAGACAGCACTCGAAGATGACCTGCACGCATTGCCAGAAGTTGTGACGCACCGTCATGTATCTTCTGACGTGATGAACTTATCGTGTGTCTGGGTCATTCACAAGTTCCTCACCTCCGACAAACTCAACGACGATCAGAAGTACGACGGCGCTATGGCCTCTGCCCTGATCCTGCAATACAAGTTCATCACCTCGATCATGACCAACATGTTTCACTGGTCAGCCGATCCAATCATCGCACAAGCCACCTACGCGGCGCTCAGCAAGCGTTTCGGCTTGAAGGTGGCTGGTACATGGGGTGAGCTGCTAAGACAGCGTGCAGACGACATTGTGCGCAAAGGCGGTCTGCACTACCAACGTCTGGTGAAGTTCGATAAAGACATCGACTACATCGTCAACGATATCCAGGGTCGAATCAAATCCTTCCTCAACAACATCCGTGACGTGTTCGAGATTGTTCGTCACTCGCCCGAGATGCAGATCCGAAACTTCGGGAGCACGATCGAGTTGGATGGGGAGATCAAGATTCGAGATACGACCCGTATGGTTACCCAGTACCGTAACTATTTACTGGAGATCCTCCCAGACAGGAACGCTTTCATCATCAACGAGTTGGTTGGGGTGATTGCCAAGACTGTACCGCAGATGACCAATGACTTGCTGACGAAGGTCTTGACGTACTTCGCTAACAACGCTTCGGTCAAAGCCGACCCACGGGTTCAGCGAATCTGCGATCTGGTACTCCAGCATGCGTTCAACCATCTGGCAACCAACCCCGACACGATGTTGTCGAAGTCTGACCTCCCGGGCTTGATCCGCAAGATGCGAAACCTCTACCAGGCCAGTCGGACCACCAACCCGATGATCCTGGAGATGCGTGAGTTGACTGAGGCTATTGCCAAAGTCGCTACTGGGTCGAAGAACAAAGTGCTCATCCCTGCGATCCGTAACGCAGCGTTGCTGTACATCCTGGTGCGTGCGTTCACGTACAACCACTACCGCAAGTAAACGACATACAGCCGGTGGGGAGACCCACCGGCTGTATGCTGTCTCAGTAACGACGGAACGGTGCTTTGATCCCGTTGTAGATACTCTTGCCACTGAAGACAGGGGTGGAGTAACGGGCGCGAGCATCTTCGTACTTCTGCTCTTTCGCTTCTTTCGACGCACGATCCATGGAACCGACCGTATCTTCATCTGTCCGATCTGCCAGTTCTGACTTGGCAGACTTGAGGCGTGCTTGATAGTACTGAATCTCGACCGCAGACCGAGCCTTCTCCATCTTGTCTTCCAAAGCACGGATGTTGGCCTGCAGACGTTCTTCCCGGTTGAACTTCGCAAGTTCTTTCGGCGTCTGGTCGTTGTTGGCGAACCGGAGTTTGGAGAGGACTTCACGAGGATCGATACCGTAGTGATCCAGGTTACGAGCATATCGCAGGAACCAGTTAGCGATCAGCCACGAGATGACATGGTCGTCGTGCCCGGAGGCTTGGTGGTCGATACGACCCTTACGCATCACGAGGCTCGAAAGCTCGTCCACGAGTTGTGGGTCGCGAATCAACGTAGCCGACTGGTTAGTCGCAGCACGCAGCACGTCAGAGTACAACTCAGTACGCAGATCACTGTTGGTGTTGAAACCAAAATCACTGCGAAACGGCGCGTACTTACGTTCAGACGGAGAACCGATCGAGTATTCCCGATAGGTCTTGCGATCCCGTTCGGTATCATCAGCGCGGTCAACGACTCGGCTGTAGATCCGACGACCTGGGTCCACACCTTTGAGCGGCAGCTTCAGAATCAGCTTGTCGCCAATACCAGCCCAGGAGGACTTGTTCTCAGGGACCAGCGTCATCATGTCGAAGAGTACCATGAAATCAACCAGCCAATCCCCGAAGTGCTCGAGGAAGGTTTCGTTGACCATGAAGGCAAACAGACTCTCAGTGGTATCCGTCGCAATCGCCACGCCAGTGATCGCATCTCGACCAACGGCGTTGGAGGTATCGAGACCCATGACCGAACGACGAGCCAAAGCTTCTTCGTACGGAACGTGGAATCGGATACGGTAATGGCGCTTCGGATCGATCCGCTCGATGACCTCGTTGTTGACCCAGTTCCTGATCTTGTTCAGCAGTTTCTCAGGGATTGGGTTGGAGGCACTACCGAACGTCCACTGACTCAGATAGTCACGCTTGGTCTGATCCAGGGATGCGGATGCACGGTTGATCTTTTCTTTCAGCCATTCGTCGGTGTAACCCAACTGTCGGTGGTTGAAGGAGATGTCCACCCGAGGTACGACCTTGTCGTTACTGTTTGCGCAAATGATGCTAACAGCTTCGGCACGGTTCTTGGCGTCGTACAGGAACTCGCCGAACGGCATGGCCACCTTTTTGATCTTGTTGTACACGTACTGACCAGAGTCGGTCGACAAGTCACCGGCCGTAGTTGTGAACAGCAGGAAGTGGATAGCCCCTTTACGTGCGGCTTCGTCAAACGTCTGAGTGCCGGCAGCAATCATCGCTGGGATGGAAATTGCGGCATACGGCAAGAATGGTGGTTCGTCAGAGGTGATGACCGTAGGCGATTGACCACGGGCCACGTTGTTCGCTGCTTCCGGATCGCCTTGCGGGATGTAGGTCTTGGTCCGGTTACCACGAGCGAAGTTGGTGAACTCGTGCTGGTTGTCCGTATCCTTGCCGGTGAGTTCCCACATCCATTTCGGCAATGACGCACGAATCTCTTTGTATTCGCGGATTTCCTCTTTACGCAAGTCGGACTTGGTGAATAGAATGTGCTGCGAGCCGTACGCCCAAAACATGTGCCAAGCCACGATCAACATACGGGTGTTCAGCGACTTACCCGTCTGACGGATCTGCTGGAGATACACAACGAACGAATTGAGCACCGACCAGAACAGCGCGATGTTACCCCGGTTGGCAATCAGAGGTCCAGAGCCACCACCCGACTTGGCAGGTACCCGCATGATCTCACGCAGTACGAACCATGGGTTGTGCTCAGCCTCAAGGAGGATCAGCTCTTTCTGGTCGTCAGTGAGGTCTTCGCTATAGACGTTAACCCCAGACAACGAAGCGTTGTACAGCGTGAGCGGGAAGTACCAATGCTTGATCCCCATCTCTCGAAACTTGTAAGACTGTTCCAACCAGCTTTGATTTCGAGTTCCCTTCAACACGCCGAAGCGTGTCTCCAACCCTGGGATATCCGGCACAGCGGTCGGATACTTTTCCCAGTCCTCTTCGTAGAGAATTGGCATGTGAATTCCTTAGCGACATAGAGCCACTGGGGAGGCAGAGCCTCCCCAGATAACTCAGACCTGATGGACTGGCAGACCACTCACACCCAACTGTAGTTCGCCAGCGGTCAGTTTCCTGATCCAGCGTACGTACAGCGTCGCACCTTCTGGCAAGTCATTGACGAACGTCAAGTCCTGCTTCCATTGCGAAATAGGGAATGTGAACGACTGGGTACGAGTCACGATGATGAAGTGAGTCGGTGGTGGCGACTTGTTCTCGGTCTGTGGATCGTACAGCGGCTCTGCCGTGTAGAAGACGCTATCCAGCCACGCTTCCTGCGTGTCCAGCCCTTGCGAGATGTTGACGGTACTGAGACCAGCGCCAGTAGCGTGGACGACAGCTTCAAGCTTATCGCCGTACCACTTCTTCTGGTTGCCCGCAAACTTGACCTTCCAGTTGCTGGCCCGTTGACCACCAGACCGCAGCAGAGAGATCTGCACTTGCTGTGCATGACGCTCATCGCCGTAGCGCTGATCGAGTTCCTTCAACCGCACACCAAACGTCAGGTGCTGAGTCGAGGTGAACTCCAATCCGTCAAAGGCAGGTGACATCTCCGACAGCTCGACAGCCGACTTCGGAACACGGTACCCAACCTGACGAGTCAGATCGAACATCCAGAATTCCAGAGCGTACCCAACGACGTCGGATACCCAGGTCGGGAAGGCGAACAGTTTCAGAGTGCGGGTCGGGTCAGCCGGCAGACCGACGATGACGTACGGCACCAACACGTCGCCGTTTGCCGACGTACCTTGCAGGTACGAGTACTCGGCAGCAGGGTTTGGCGTGTAGGACAGCGACACCTCGTGCGGCGTACCACTGATCGATGGAGACCAGTACTTGAAACCAAGCAGTTTGAACTTGCCGTTGGCGTCTTCGTCAACCACGTCGTCGATGACATAACGACCGCTGGTGTACGTCACCTTCGCTCGCATCATGAGCGTTGCCATGGTAGCGTTGGTGTAGATCTCCAGCGTGTTCGGCTTGGTAGCCGACAGGTACGGGCTGAGCAGTTCGATGGACTCGATACGCTCAAGGTCGTCTTCAGGGTGACGAACGATATTGGTGTTGTACACCAGACACCGAGCCACGTCAGTCGGAGCACCGGCCTTGTTGTAAGTCACTACCGAAACAGGTTGACCGTTCGGCAGGTTCTTCATCGTGAAGCCCATCACAGGCGCCCAGATTGCCCGGTTGTTCGGATCTGGGTTCCAGGCCAGCGACAACGGAATCTCAGGACCCACGTAATCACCGTTCTGGCGATAGAAGGCACTGATGATTTCACCGCTGTCTTTGTCGACGTCGGTTCCGTTGAAGACCAGGATGTGGTCAGCCTGCTCACCGTAGGCGTGCAGACGGGAGTTGATATCCAGACGGTGAGGGGTTACGCGGGTGTCGATCATGACCCGGAACGATTCGCTCAGCTTACCCGGACCACCACCCAGCAGCTTGTCTTCATCATCGACATCGTCGTCGTTGTGAGGAATGTGCCAAGCCACCAGATCGGCAACAAAGGTGGTGGGGTCGACCCTCGCCACGCGTTTGAAGCCGTTGGTGTAGTCGATGATGCTGTCGTCTTCTCGAGGGACGTACTCACCTTCGCCTTTGATGATCTCACTACCGCTGTCCATGTCGCGGTACTTGTAGAGATCCTTGATGTTGAACTGCAAGCTACGGCGGTCATCGTTCAGGATGACACTATCGCCATTGCTGAGCTGCTGTTTAGTTTCAGCCATTGCGAATACCCATGATTGAGAGGGGAGTTACCTCCCCTGTCGATTACGAAAGACCTACGGATTCCCAAGTCTGGTGGGGATGCGGGTGGTCGCGCTGATCGTGTTCGAAGCCTTCCTCGACAATGACTAGATGACGGTTCAAGACAACGTTGTTGTTCAAGAACAGTTTGATCGCTCGGTCAAGGACACGATACTGATACACGTTAAGTTCAATCACACCAGTTTCAGGGTGCGGGTGAATCACGACGAACTGTTCGTCTACGTCGTTGAGTGCTGGGTCGTACTTGAGAATCCAGTCGTACCCTGCCAGACGTTTACGCAGCCAGTCATCGCTGTACTCACCCTTGAACTCGTCCATCGGCAGAATGCCGTTGAGCATGTCGTAGATCAGCTTCGTGGTGAACG
>Ga0105250_10000420_pt1 | contig 30924 bp, 19 predicted proteins | sample KBSS54metaG_FD_80425 | JGI IMG/M metagenome (GOLD analysis project Ga0105250, IMG submission 80425) | Switchgrass rhizosphere microbial communities from Kellogg Biological Station, Michigan, USA - KBS S5-4 metaG | ecosystem: Host-associated > Plants > Roots > Rhizosphere > Soil | place...
AGCCTGAGTAATCAAGGAGCATTCTGATGCGTAACCTCAAGCGCGCCCTGGCGGCGGTGTTCGTGCTGCTGTTGGCGGCTGTGGTGCTGTTCTTCGTGCTGGAGAACCAGCAGGCCGTGGCGTTGGTCCTGTTCGGTTGGGCTGCGCCGGAAATGCCGGTTGCTGTGCTGGTATTGGCCGCCCTGGTTATTGGCCTGGCAGTCGGGCCGTTACTGGGTGCCTACGGCGTGCAACGCAGCAAGCGCAAGATCAGAGAGTCTGCCCGTCAGGCGGCACTCAGCAGCCACTAAGGAAACTTCCTACGCCTGCTGAGGAAAGTATCACCTATGCACGCATCGGCCTTCATGGAGTAATAGCCCACTTCATTTTCGGCCCCGGCGAGTGTGCGCAGCATGGAATATCCCAGCCTTTCCCATCACGGTGCTACCCGCGGCGTCACCGGGTCTTGTCATCAGTTGCACCTTGGTCCGTCCGCCAGTGTGCTGATCGATTGCGGGCTTGAGCAGGGGAGCGAAGCTGCGCCGGGTGCGCAAAGCGCTGCGCTCGGCTTCGATATCCAGGGCATCCAGGCCCTGGTTATTACCCATGTTCATCTCGACCACGTTGGTCGCATTCCTGCACTGCTGGCTGCCGGCTATCGCGGCCCCATCATTTGCAGTGAGCCCTCTGCGCGGCTGCTGCCCCTTGTACTGGAAGATGCCTACAAGCTGAGCATCAGCAGCGAGCCTGCGCAGGTGGCGCGGTACATCGATTTCATCCGTGACCTGATCGTGCCGCTGCCTTTCGAGCAGTGGCACGCGGTGCTTGAGCGCCCTGGCCTGGTTTGTCGTATTCGCCTGCAGCGCGCCGGGCATCTGCTGGGTTCGGCTTACGTCGAGTGCGACATGCAGCATGGGCAGGCCAATAGCCGCTATGTGTTTTCCGGCGACCTGGGTGCGTGTGGCAACCCATTGCTGCGCCCGGTGCAGCCGCCGGAGCGAGCTGATGTGCTCGTGCTGGAAAGTACCTATGGCGACCGCCTGCATGCCCATGCCGGCGACCGTAGGCAACGGCTGGAAGCCGCCATCGATCGCGCCCTGGCTGACAAAGGCACCATCCTCATCCCGGCTTTTAGCCTGGGGCGCACCCAGGAGCTGTTATACGAGCTCGAAGACATCCTTCATCGCAAGGCGTTGTTGGGCGGCGCTGGCCCCGGGCCTGATGGCGACCCGCTCGACTGGTCGCAATTGCCTATCATCCTCGACTCGCCCCTGGCTCAGCGCATCACCAGCGTATACCGGGAGCTGCACGACTACTGGAATGCCGAAGCAAGGGCGCGGCTTGCCGAAGGGCGGGACCCGCTGGATTTCAGCCAGTTGATCAGCGTGGATACCCATGCCCGGCATCAGCAGGTGGTCAATTACCTCAAAAGCACCGGGCGACCGGCGATCGTGATAGCTGGCAATGGCATGTGCTCGGGTGGGCGCATCGTCAATTACCTCAAGGCCATGCTCGGGGATGCGCGGCATGAGGTGATGTTCGTCGGCTATCAGGCCAAGGGTACGCCGGGGGCGGTGATACAGGCCAGTGAAGGGGCACAAGGGTTTGTGCAGATTGATCTGGATGGAAGCCTGTACGAGGTCCGTGCGAAGGTGGTCACGTTGAGTGGGTATTCGGGGCATGCGGACCAGGCGGGGCTGGTAGAGTTCGTACAGGGGATACCGGATGTGCCTGGACGTGTAGCGTTAGTACACGGCCATCAGCGTGCGAAAGTGGCATTGCAGGAGGCGCTCAGGTCGCGTCTGGTCAAGCGTAATCCCGACTGGGAAGTACTTATTCCCTAATTATTGGGGTTACCGTTGAACGTTGACGCGTACCGTTGTCTCATCCGTATTGTCAAGGTTTGGAGGTCATTGGAGCTGCGCCGAAACCGGCCTGGAGCTGACGGTCGGTGGTGCGGTCTCATCCGTCTCCAGCACAAGCTACGTGAAAAAATCTCTGTTATTCTACGAGCCTGAGTTTGCGTCTTGAGCCTATGGATGGCCAGGAATCATCTCGCTGGGCGCGTACATTTATTGCCGCTGCATCCGAACGCGGCGGCTGTCAGATATATAAGACACATGTAGGTTTCCTGAGGTTTGAAACTTCAAGTTGCCGTTAAGGACTCGAATATGGAATTGATCCCGGTAATTCTATCCGGTGGCGTTGGTAGCCGTCTGTGGCCTGTATCGCGTGAGGCTCATCCGAAGCCGTTCATGACCCTGCCAGACGGGCAGAACCTCATCCAGAAAACCTTCCTGCGCGCCGCCGATCTGAACGGTGTGGTTGAAGTCCTCACAGTGACCAACCGCGAACTACTGTTCAAGACCGAGGACGAATATCGCTCCATCAACAAACATAACCTGAGCCAGGGCTACATCCTCGAGCCCTTCGGCCGCAATACCGCCGCTGCGGTAGCGGCTGCGGCACTGCAGCTTCTGGAGTCCCGTGGCCCGCAGGCGTACATGCTCGTGCTGGCCGCCGACCACCTGATTCAGAACGAAGCCGCTTTTGCCGACTCGGTTGCGAAGGCCGTTCAGTTGGCTGAGCAGGGTTGGCTTGTTACATTCGGCATCAGGCCGCAATACCCTGAAACCGGGTTCGGCTACATCGAAGCAGCATCTGGCGGTTTGCTTGAGGGCGGGCTCAAAGTCGAGCGTTTCGTCGAAAAACCAGACGCCAAAACAGCCGAATCCTACGTTGCGGCCGGTAACTATTACTGGAACGCCGGTATGTTCTGCTTCCAGGTGGGTACTGTACTCGAACAGTTCAAGGCACACGCTCCCGATGTGCTCGAGGCTGTAGAGCGTACGCTTGAGTCTTCGCGCCGTTCAACTTCAAAAGGCTATAGCTGCCTTGCGCTCGATGCCGAACGTTTCGCCGAGGTGCCGGATATTTCCATCGACTACGCCTTGATGGAGCGCTCGCAGAAAGTGGCAACTATTCCCTGCGATATCGGTTGGAGCGATATCGGTTCCTGGAACGCGGTCAGCGAGCTGACGCCCGCCGACGATCAGGGCAACCGCTTCGAAGGCGAAGTAATGGCTCATGATTCGCGCAATAACTACGTGAGCACAGAGGACCGCTTGGCTGCGTTGGTAGGCGTGCAGGACTTGCTGGTGGTAGATACCCCGGATGCGTTGCTGATTGCCCATAAAGACCATGCTCAGGACGTCAAGCATATCGTCAAGCGCCTCAAGAGCGATGGCCACTCTGCCCACTTGCTGCACCGTACGGTCCACCGCCCGTGGGGCACCTACACCACTCTGGAGGACGGCGACCGCTTCAAGATCAAGCGTATCGTGGTCAAGCCCAAGGCGTCGCTGTCGCTGCAGATGCACCACCACCGCAGTGAGCACTGGATCGTCGTCAGCGGAATGGCTGTCGTGGTCAACGACGACCAGGAGCTGATGCTCAACACCAACGAATCCACCTTCATTCGTGCTGGCCACAAACACCGCCTGCAGAATCCAGGTGTGATCGACCTGGTGCTGATCGAAGTTCAAAGCGGCGACTACCTCGGCGAAGACGACATCGTCCGCTTCGAGGACAATTACGGTCGTTGCGACGCCTGAATTCTGGCGCTCCAGTTAGCCCCAAGCGCCTGAGCCAGGCGCGGGGCTGACTCCATTCGGCAAGCCTTTCGCCGACTACCCCCTTTCTGATTGGCGTTCGCGCAAGCGTCGCCGTATACAAGTGAGCTGTATGCACCCACCTATCCAGACCCGCTGCTTCAAAGCCTATGACATCCGCGGCCAGGTACCGGCGGACCTCAATGACGACATTGCCTATCGAATTGGCCGTGCCCTGGTGGCAGAGCTGGGCGGGCGTAGTTATGTGGTCGGCCGTGACATGCGCCTCGAAAGCCCCGGCCTGTCCCTGGCCCTGATGAAGGGCCTGACCGAAGGCGGTGCTGATGTGATCGACATCGGCCTTTGCGGTACCGAAGAGGTGTATTTTGCCACCAGCCACTACCGGGCGGACGGTGGCATCATGGTAACGGCCAGCCATAATCCGAAAGGCTACAACGGTATGAAACTGGTGCGCGAGCAGTCGCGGCCAATCAGTGGTGACACGGGCCTCAACGACATCCGCATGCGAGTCGAAGCGGGTGACTTGGGGGCTGCTGCCACTACCGCCGGCAGCGTTCGGGAGGCACTCGATAAAACCGCCTACATTGACCACCTGCTCACTTACATCGAACCGGCCCAGCTTAAGCCATTGAAAGTGCTGGCTGACCCAGGCAATGGTGCTGTTGGCCCGGTGCTGGAACTGATCAAGGCGCGCCTGCCCTTGGAACTCATCATCATCAATGGTGAACCCGACGGCAACTTCCCCAATGGCATCCCCAACCCATTGCTGCCAGAAAACCGTGACCTGACCCGCCAAGCTGTGCTTGATACGGGCGCAGACATGGGCATTGCCTTCGACGGCGATTTTGACCGCTGCTTCTTCTTCGACAACCAGGGGCGCTTCATCGAAGGCTACTACGTGGTTGGGCTGTTGGCTGAAATGCTGTTGGCAAAACACCCGGGCAGCAAAATCATCCATGACCCGCGCCTGACCTGGAACACGATCGAACAGGTTGAGGCTGCCGGGGGGGTGGCTATCCAGAGCAAAACCGGTCATGCCTTCATCAAGGAGCGCATGCGTGCCGAAGACGCCGTCTACGGCGGCGAAATGAGTGCCCATCACTACTTCCGAGATTTTGCCTACTGCGACAGCGGAAATATCCCATGGTTGTTGGTGGCCCAATTGATGAGCCTGTCCGGCAAAAGCCTGGCACAGCTGGTGGACGAGCGCATTGCGGCGTTCCCGTGCAGTGGTGAAATCAACTACGAAGTAGCGGATGTCAAAGGCACCATCGATAAAATCCTTGCCCATTACCTGCCGCATAATCCAACGGTAGACCGCACAGACGGAATCAGTGTCCAGTTTGAGCAGTGGCGCTTCAGTTTGCGTGGTTCGAACACTGAGCCGCTGCTGCGCTTGAACGTTGAAAGCCGCGCGGATGAGGCCCTGGTTGCAGAGCGTGTGGCAGAAATCGCCAAGCTGATTCAAGGGTAAGCAGCTTCGTTGAGGCATGAGGTCGGAGGGTTACCGAGGCCTCATGTGCACTTCACGTCACCCTGCGTCGGCCGTCGGTTGGCTGACGCACCTGGATTGCGTATAAGATTACCGCCTGAACGTTGAGGGTCACGTTGCTATGACGTGGCTCAGGGCGGGTATTTTTAAAGCTTCCATTGGAGGGGAAAACGTGATTGCTGACAAGAGAAATGGCTTTACTATGGTGAGGCTTATCGCCGCATCATTAGTAATCATTACTCATACGTATGTCGTGCTCGGTTTGGATCATGGCGATATTTTTGAGCGAAATGGACTTATAGGCTTCAGCAAAATCGGCGTTGATGCGTTTTTTGTTATTTCTGGGTATTTAGTGACCCTTTCGATGTTAAGAGGGCAGAGCCTTTTCACGTTCTTCACTAACCGAGTGACCCGTATATTTCCTGGGTTGTTCGTTTCGGTGCTGGTGACCCTGCTGGTGCTGGGGTTGTTGGCACCTAGCTATTCCGAGTACATCACTCAAGCGGAAACCTGGCAGTACCTTCGTAATGCAACCTTATTTGATTTGCATCCTTTCATACCTGGCGTCTTTACTGAAAACGCCGTGCAGGTGGTGAATGGGTGCCTTTGGACATTGCCGTTGGAAGTGCTGTGTTATGTCGGGATCATGGTGCTGGCCTGGTCAAGATCCTTCAACTGGCGGTTCATCCTGCTGGCCATGCTGGTCATGCTGACGCTGCACTTGCATGACACGTTCATGCGTGACAGTTATGTCTTTACCGTGTCCAAGCTGTTCTTGAACGAGTTAGGCTATCTTTTCCTGTATGGCGCGCTCCTGGCGCATCTTAAGGACAAGGTCTATATGTCCTGGTTTATAACGATTCCAGCCATTGCTGTAATCATCTGGTCGTTCTTTAATAATGGTGGTGACTGGCACTTCTCTGCAGGCTTCTACCTGGTGCTTTGGCCATATTGCTTGATTTCGATCTGCGTGCTTGCAAAGAAAATGAGCTTTTTGAACAGGTTTGATTATTCGTACGGGATATACGTGTACGGCTTTGTCATCCAGCAGGTGTTGGCTAGCGTTTTCCCATCCATCACGGATGTCTATGTGTTCACGGTTCTGTCGTTAGTGCTATCTGTGCTTGCGGGTGCCGCATCATGGCACTTCGTAGAAAAGCCTGCACTTGATATGAAGAAGAGATACTTCTCTGCTGCCGATTCCAAAGTTTTGGCTTGATGCAGCAATGGCGTCCCCCTTCTCAGGGTGAAGAGGGACGCCAGTTTACAGCTACTTCACGGTCGCCTGTATGGCGGCAAACAGTTGTTGTGCGCTCTGCTCCCAGGTAATCCACGGCATCCCATTGGATTGTGGGTGCTGGGCATCACGATGAAGGTCCAGCCAAGTGGTGAGGCTTTCGCAAAGATCCTTTGGCCGTTCCCCTTCGAAGTAGAACGCATGGTTGCCTGCCACCTCCCGGAATACCGGGATATCCCTGACGATCAGCGGTAGCCCATACTGCGCCGCTTCAATGAGTGGCAAGCCAAACCCTTCGCCAAGCGATGCGGCTATCAAAGCATCGGCTTGTGCATAGAGGCTGCAAAGGTAATCGTCATCGATGCCTTCGAACCAGAACAGACGTTTACCGTTCTCAGGGTGGTTCTTCAGGCGTTGCACAAGCGACTCGACCATCCAGCCTTGCTTGCCAACGATAAGCAGATTGGCATCCTTCTGGTTGGCCCAAAGCAACTCAAATGCGTCGAGTACTTGCGCGTGCCCTTTTCTTGGCTCAACAGTGCCGACCATCAAGAACGAAGGGCGGGCCTGCAGTTGCGAGAGCACCGGCTTTGGTATCGCGCTGTGAGCCCCAGGTTGCGTCGGTGTTGAAATATCGGCACCCAGGTGGAACCACGATATATCGAATGGGCGCTTGCCAGGTTTGCGATGCTCGGCAACCCATTCCCCCATTTCATCTGCGACGGCTTTGGAAATGCAAACGACGCCGTCGGATTGCGATACCACTTCCAGCCATCTGTCCAGCGCATCCGCTGCACCTTCGGGGAAGCAATGAGACAGTTTCTTCAGCAGCAGGTCATAAACCACGAACTGCACATTTACCCCGCGGCGCTTCATGTCTGCGAGCGCCTGGTGCTGTTTTGGCACGATGGCGGGCTGCAAATCCAGACCAAGGAAACGATCGCCACTGCGCAGCACCACCGCCTCATCCTGGAGCAGGTGATTAGGGCAGTTCAGGAAGCCCAGGGTGAAGTGCCGAGCATATCGATAACCCGCGCTGTCATCCGTTGCATAGACCGGCTCGACGCGATAGCCGGCAGGCGGTGTCGTAAGCCATATTTCGAGGATGCTGCGGACGACGCGCTGAATGCCGCTTTTGGCATCTCGATTAACCAGTTCTGAAATGTCGATTAGCAACTGAGGCTGAGACATTGGCGGAGTGAGGCTGCGATCAATGGACTGGGCAAGGGCCATGGAGTCTTCAAATTTGAAGTTGGCTTTGTCCAGCTCCGCAATTGCGCTGACAACGCCTGCTATGGAGCGGGACGCTTCCTCGTGGAAGGCTTCGATAGCGTCACGGTAAAGGGCTGCACAGGCTCGTGGGGCGTGGTTGGTATGGATCAGTCGTTTAGCCTCTGCACCCACCTGCTCACGAGTGTTCGCGTCATTGCGCAACGTATTCAGTGCTTCGGACAGCGCAGCGTCTTCGAACGAGTCTGGCAGTTTGACAATGCTGGCGTCCGGGATGTCCGACATGCTGCCGTTCGCATTGACAATCGTCGCGATACCGTAATTCAGGCAATCGAGCACCGCTGCCGATGTTTCACCGCGCGACAAGGATCGCAACTGCACTGCGGCATCTGCGATTTCCAGATAGGCTTTGAACATGTCAGCGTCCGCCCATCCGGTAATCTTGATGCGGTTGCGGCAGTGGCTGGCATTGATCTTCTTCAGCAGGCTTTCACCGTAGAGACCTTCATTGTTCTGCCCGACATAGACCAGGTGGCAATTTTCATCCCTCGACAACTCGGACTCAAGCCAGGCGTCAAGCAGGCGATTATTCAGTTTGGAAGGGCCCAGCAGGCCAAAGCTGCATACGACGAAATCATTCTCGGCAAACCCGAGCTTGTCCCGAGCAGCAACGCGCTTGCGCGCGTCAGGGAACCGCGGTGTGCGCAGTAGCGGAATTTCTTTCCAGTTGCGGCCCGCGCACTCACCGTACCATTCTTGCGCCAAACGGATCGAATAGTTTGAGTGAACAATGATCCCCTCGGCTTTCTGGAGCACGCGTAGATTGCACGGGTATTTCCAGACGGCATCGGCACTGTCCAGGCCATTGATACGCTCCTGGACTGCGTTATACCCATGGCTTTGGTACAGCGCGCGCGTCCAGAACCCTGGCTGCCCTTGATGAATCTCGATGTCCGCTACAACGCCTGATAAGAAGAAATCGTGCAGCACTACGGTTCCAGGGATTTTATCCAGTAACCGGAACATGTGTTCATGGAATGTGGAATTGCCAAAGTGATAGATGACGCGGTCGAACCGATGCGCATGTTCTTCAAACCAGGCGACCGAGCGGATGGCATAGTTGACGCCGGCGTCGAACGTTGTGACCGACTCCTGAGCGACAATGGCATCAATCTCATAGTACTGAGCGAGCTCAGGAAGCAACTCGGCGCTGTAGTCGCTGATGCCGCTCCGGCCAGGTGGAAGGGGTGACACATATGCAAGGCGCGGGCGCTTTGTCGAACGGACGGATTTGGGCTGGGTACCGAATTCGCCTACCCACTTCTGAATCGCTTGTACTGCGGACGTTGCTGTCCGGTCCCAGCTGAATTTGCGCGCCTGCTCAACTGCAAAACTTGACAGCCTGGCCCTCAGCGCATCATCCCCGAGAATGGCTTCCATCTTTGTCGTGATGGACGACAGTTGGTACGGGTCGAAGAGCGCTTCAGCATTCCCCACGACTTCTGGCAGGCTGGAGGTATTCGATGCGATTACCGGTTTGCCACACGCCATGGCTTCCAGTGCGGGGAGGCCGAAGCCTTCATGCAAGGACGGGAACACGAAAAGCTTGCACAGGTTATACAGCGCAAGCAGGTCCTCTTCACTAACAAAGCCGGTGAAGCAGACATCGCCTTTTTTCAGGCCATTGGAAGTGGCAAGGCCCTCAAGGCGCGAGTGGTCTTCGGGGCGAATATTGCACACGATTACCAACTGGTGCTCGCGGCGCAGAGGTGCGCTGAGTTTGGCGTAGGCGCTGATCAGCCCTTCAATGTTTTTCCGAGGGTCGATGCCGCCTGTGTACATCACGAACTCGCGGGTAATACCAAGGCGGCTTTTAAGTGCTGCACCTTGTGCGTCGACAAGTGTTGGGCGGAAGTGATCGGTGTCGATCGCTGTCGAAATATTGACCACCTGGCTGGGCAGGAAGCCTAGGTGATCAATCACCTCTGAACGTGAAGAATTTGAAATGGCCAGCACCAGGTCCGCGCGGCGAAGCTGCTTCAGCTTTGTTTCGTACCATTGACGGACCGCAGGCGAGCTCAAATAGGTTTCTGGATTGATATGCGGAATCAGGTCATAAACGATGGCCGCTGTTGGTGGGGCTGAGCTCAGCGTCTTGATGCTGGTGACGGCATCGTCCACCAGCCCTTCGAACAGGCTGGTGACCAATACCAGGTCTGGGCGCAGCTCGCCTATGAACGCTTCTCTCACCCGCTCGGAAGCTTGCGTGCGCCATCGGTGATCATTCGTCAGTGCGCTGACGTTACTGCTGGGCGCCCAAACCCGAATGTGGCTGTCAGGCAGAAGGCCATGCAGCTCATCGCGAATGGCGTCGATCGAGTCGCCAAACAGGCCGTTGAGCACGACGATAACTTCTATATCGCCACGGTTTTTAATAAAAGCCTTGGTGAACGAAAGCGCGTAACGCCCGATGCCCCGATTTCTGTTTTCAGCTTGGGCGCCTTGAAGGTCAATGACTACGCGCATCAATTCATATCCTTACGTGGTTCGTTGCTGTTCAATCGCAAGTAGATGGCCTTGGCGTTTTCCGTGAAATCAGCCGGAGCTGCCGGGGCATCGCCCGGGGCGGACGTTGTGCTGGCATAAGGTTCTGTGTACTGCACCGTCTGGGAGGCCAGGGCAGACTCAGATCGCAGGCGTGCCGCCAGTTTTTGCAAGTGTGCGTAGGTCGACGGGGAGCGCGCCAGAACCTTTTTGATGAACCTGCGCAAGGTTGGCCGGCTCAGAACCCCCTTGAGGCCCGCTCGTATGAGCTGCTTCGATGTTTTTGTTGGCGAGAAAATCAGCTTTCTCGTTACGATCACGCCTTGGCGCATGGGGGCTGTAACCCGCCACGAGGTGCTTGTCTTCAGTTTCTGGAGGTGTTCAGTCAGCGCGCTGACGGTCTGATCCTTGTAAGCATTGGCGTCACTGAGCGCTACTACGTGCTGCTGACGAACCTCTGCCTCCGTGTGCCAGTGGTGAGCGTTTTTCAATGCCTCGTCCAACGAGCGCTGTAGCGTGTCGTTGGCAAGCTTGAGCTCATCCAGCCTCAAGTTCAGCACAGAGACCTTGAGGTCGTGCACCTGGGTCTGCAGCGCTGCGTTTTCGCGCTCCACAGCGCTGACGCGTGCGTTGTTGTGGTCCAGCAGCTGACGCTGCTCCTCGGCCCTGTTAAACAGAGTGGCTTCATAGCGCTGAGCCAGATCGGCCAAGCTCAAGCCGTAGCTGCCTTCGAACACTGCGTTGAACGCTGAAATGTCTAGCTGGCCGGCGGCCTTCTGGGCGACGATCGCATAGTCGGGGCTGGCACCGCCGAGCACTTCCATCAATGTCAGCGAAGGCGCGTCGATCAACCTGGGGCTTTCTTGCAGACGTAATAGCTTTGTGCGCCAGAAACCGCTGAACTTCGCCAGAAACTCCAGCAGCATGTGCGGGATTGGGCGCTCGTGAGTGGGGTCCAGGTAAAAATTCTGAGTGCCGACTATCAGGTTTTCGGCGTTTGGGGTTTCGAGAATCAACAGCCCGCCAGGCTTCAGTACCCGGTTGGCCTCGCTGACCAAAGCCTTCAGCGCGTCAAACGGAATATGTTCAACGATGTGAAAGCCGCTCAATACGGTGAGGCTGTCGCTCGGCAATGATTGCAGGTAGGAGAGAGCTTCTGCTTTTTTAGCTGGCAGTGCGCGGGCCTGACAGGCCTCCAGCATCCCTTCGTCCAGATCGACGCCAGTGGCTTTGAAACCATTTTCGATTAACGTTTCCAGCCACTCACCACGGCCACAGCCTACGTCCAGTGCGTGGGCCTCTGGGTACAGCTTCAACAGCGGTGTGATGAACGGCAGATAAACCTGTAAACGCTGCTTGATGGTCTCATGCGAACCGCGGTGCTCGTCCTCGAAAGCGCGATAAAACTGGCTCATTGGACACACTCCACAGTGGGTTGAATCCAGGCTGAGCCTACAAAGGGTACCTTGTCTGAATTGATAACATTAAACACGAGTGCGAGATCCCGCCATTCGTAGTTGGCATTGAGGTGTGTGTCCGCTGTATGAAGCGCGACAGCGATCGAGTAAGAGCCTACGCCAATGTTGGCCTCGAATTTGAACGTATATTCCAGTTCAGTATTCGCCTCCAATGCCCCCATTTTTTTATCAAGATGGTGAGTATTGGTGCCGTAAATTGGCTGACCCAGGCGGTCCTTGATCATGTAGCCGACCACCAGTTCCGGGATTGCCTGGTTCACCTTGACTCTGATTTTCAAACTGACCGATTGGCCGACGCTGACAAATTCGATTGGCGCGTCGGCCTCGTTGTAAAGCGCAAGGCTATCGATGGTAGCCTCACCCGAACCCGAGCGCGTCTGCACGGTACCATCGGCCAGCGTGTGGACTTGAACGGTCGCGTTCTCTTTTTCGGCAATGATGGCGTTGTAGAAATCCATCACTTCTTCGGGGGCGCCGTCCTTGATCACGGTGCCGCCTTCTATCAGGAGTACTCGGTCGCACAATGCCTGAATGGAGCTGCGATCATGAGACACGATCAGTAGCGTGGTGCCTTGCTCCTGGAATTCGCGGATTCTGTCAAAGCTCTTGTGCTGGAAGTAACTGTCGCCGACCGAGAGGGCCTCATCTACGATCAGTATCTCCGGGCGACGGGCTGTCGCTACTGCAAAGGCCACCCGCATTTGCATGCCACTTGAGTAAGTCCGCACTGCCTGATCGAAATACTCGCCGACTTCAGCGAACTTCTCGACATCTGGCATGAATGCTTCAATTTCCTGGGCATTGAACCCCATCAGGCCAGCGGCGTGATAGACGTTCTGGCGGCCGGTCAATTCTGGGTTGAAGCCCATGCCCAGCTCCAGAATCGCCGCGATGCGCCCGTTCACCTGCACCTCCCCCGTGGTGGGTTGCAGCGTGCCAGTGAGCATTTTGAGTAGCGTTGATTTGCCAGCGCCATTCTGGCCAACGATGCCGATTGCCTCACCTGCGTTGATGACGAAATTGATGTGCTGGAGCACCCAGTGTTCTTCGCGAGGATTAATCCGGATGCCTAACCAGCGTGCGATGCGTTGCCATTCACTTCTATAGGTACGGTAGGCTTTACCCAAATCTTTAGCACTTAGCAAAGTCATAGTGCATCCACCATTTCAGGCGCCGCGCGGCGGAAAATATAAAGACCCAGCGCCAGCAAAACCAAAGTGAGGGCTACCGTGCTGGCCAAAGCCAGGAAGTTGGGAGAAAGGCCATAGACAAATACGTCATGATACGCACTTACCAGTGGCAGCATGGGGTTGTAGGCGAGCAGTGATTTCAGATTCTCGGGAATGATATTGATGGGGTAAACAATGGGTGTGAACCAGAACAGGATTTGAAGCACAATCGGCACCACCTGGCCAATATCCCGCACAAAAACGTTCAACACACCCAGTACAAGACCCAGCCCCATCGCCAAGGCCGCCACTGTCAGAATCAGTGGAACAGCCCACAGCATCTGCCAGGTGGGCCAATGGCCGAGGCATATGAACACCGCCAGGACAGAAAGCAGCAGCAGGAAATTGTTGAGCAGGGCAGAGCCCAATACGATGAAGGGCAGTGTGATTCTCGGGAACTTCATTTTTTTCATGAGGTTGCCGTTTTCGATGAAGAGCGTCAGGCATCGATTGATGATTTCGGAGAACAGGCTCCAGGCCAGCGTGCCTGCCATGAGATAAAGCGCATAGGCGTATTTGTTATCAATGCCTGGCAGCTTTGCAGCCAGCACGTTTGACAGGATCAGTGCATAGATCAGCACGTTCGCCAACGGGTTGATAATCATCCAAAGCCCGCCAAGGCTACTCCGCGAAAACCGAGAAACAAACTCGTTGCGGATCGAGGTGGCGATAAAGCTTCGGTAGCTGAATAGCCCTCTCAATAATCCAAACATGTGATCTCCTTAAGGTACTGGAGCGTCATGAGACGCTTTTTCAGTGCGTTGGTTCTTTACTGACCGGATGTTGCTAGGTGTCAGTTGAAAAGCAGTGCTGAATGTTGCCTGGCAGATTGACCCGTTTTTCCGTCAAAGACTGTAGCCACCTTCCTTATCTGATTCGGATTCGGGTCATGTGCAAGCGTCTTGAGAGGCTTGCGATGTGGCCGACAGACTAAAGGCCAAAATCGCCTGCCGAGGCTACCCGGCGGGCGTATGCATGGACCTCGGCTTGTAGCAAGGCGATCAGGCAAGGAAGCAGACACCGCAACCCCAGGCTGCCAGGCAATAAAAGCCTTGAGGATACCAGAGAATGCAGCCTCGTCGGGCAAGGTTGGCCTGGCAGGTACCATCCCGTTGTGCATGGGGTTCGTTGTTCGCCCCATTGCGGAGCCAGGCCGTTCATCTCAGTTAAAACGAGCGCCTGTGCACTGCAGCGTCAGGCAGCTGTGTGGACGCCAGGTTGGCGTGCCTTTGCCAAGCGACTGTTGCGCAGGAAACGTTGGGCTGGGCGCTCGACCCATCGATGGCAGGCAAGGCTCATGGGAATGAGCACGACAAAGAACGACAACATCAGCCAGGGCTGGTAGAAGATTTCTCGGTTGAAACCCAGTCGATCAAGCACAAGCGCAAACACGATTTGCAATGGGAAGTGCAGGAGGTAAGAGGAATAGCTGATATCACCGACCCACCCAGTGCTGCGCAACAGCCCAGGCCAGTGCAGGCCGGCAGCCGCCAGCGCAGCCAGCGTAGCCGGAAAGCACAGGCACATCACCAGGTAGGCGTTTAGCGCGTCGTAGTACCCTATTTGCGCAGCCCAGGCGCCCAACGCGACGATGCAGCATGCAAGCAGCGTGAGGCCGCTGCCAAACCAGCGTCGTAGTTGGCACATAACGCCATAGGCGAGCCCCCCGATGAAGAAGCACAGCAGCCCACTGCCGACCTTATAGCTGCCGGGGTATAGCATAAGGCCCGCGGCGCAAGCCAAGGCGGCAAGTGGCCAACGCCAACGGCCGGCCAGACAGATGACAAAGAACAAGGCGTACAGCAACACTTCGACCGATACCGACCAGACAGGGGCGTTGAATGACCAACCTTTTTCAAGCCCCCAGGCTGGCGCAAGCAGCAGGTTGAGCAGTGCATGGTAGGCATCGTTGAAGGGGTAGACAAAATAACTGCTGTGGCTTGCTGAATACACCCATTGCAGTGCGGCAACCCCTCCCAATGTCAGCAAGTGCAACGGGTAAAGACGGCTGAAGCGGTCTACGGCGAAATTGCGCAAGCTGATCCGTCCAGTCGCTACGCCTTGGGCGAACAGCCAGAAGAACACAAACCCAGAAATGGAGAAAAATAACTGTACAGCCAGGCCGCCGTATTGGTAGAGCGGCGCAAGCGTGGCGAAGAAGGGTTGGCGTGAAACCTCGAAGCCTGCCGGGCTATCGCCCACGTAGAAAAAGTGTTGCCAATGCCAGAACACGACACTGAGCGCGGCGATACCACGCAAGGTATCCAGCGTGTAGAGCCGTTCGGCCGGTTTGGATGCAGCAGGCATTTGAGTAGTCGCTGTCGGACAAAAAAATGAAATGCTGGCACTCGGTGCAAGACTCTGTCAATACAAGCGCGAACTTAAGGCTGGCTGCGGATCTTGCGCGCAGGCTCCGGGCTTGCACGCCAAGCGTTGGTGGCTCGCGATGCTTCAGCAATGATGGGTGCGGCGAGGCTGCGCTAACGCTCTGCAGCCCCGCCGGGACTATCAATCGAACAGCTCGGCCTCAGCCAGTGGGACGCCAAGCTTGTCCTTGCCAGACAGGCTTGGAGCGAAGTCGATGGGCCATTCGATGGCAACTGTCGGATCATCCCAGGCAATGCAGCGTTCACACTGAGGCGAGTAGAAATCGGTTGTCTTGTAGAGGAATTCTGCGGTTTCGCTCAGCGTGACGAACCCGTGTGCGAACCCTGGCGGGATCCACAGCTGGTTCTTGTTCTCTGCTGACAGCACCGCCCCGACCCATTTACCGAAGGTAGGGGATGAGCGACGGATATCCACCGCAACATCGAAGACCTCGCCCTGCACCACACGCACCAGCTTGCCCTGGGCGTGAGGTGCCAGCTGGTAGTGCAGGCCACGCAGCACGCCTTTTACCGAGCGTGAGTGGTTGTCTTGTACGAAGTCGGGCTGCAGGCCGGTGACTTCGCTGAAAACACGGGCGTTGAAGCTTTCGTAGAAGAAGCCACGTTCGTCGCCGAATACCTTGGGGGTAAACAGGACGACTTCGGGAATGTCCAGCGGAATAGCCTGCATCAGAACACCTTCTCTTTCAGCAAGTTTTGCAGATACTTGCCATAGCCGTTTTTAAGCAGCGGTTGCGCCAAACGCTCGAGTTGTTCAGCGTTGATCCAGCCAGCGCGGAAGCAGATTTCCTCAGGGCAGGCAACCTTCAAGCCTTGGCGGCGCTCCATGGTCGCAATGTACTGGCTGGCCTCGAGCAGGCTGTCGTGCGTGCCTGTGTCCAGCCAAGCGTAGCCACGGCCCATGATTTCAACCTGCAACTGCTGTTGCTGCAGATACAGATTGTTGAGATCTGTGATTTCCAGCTCGCCACGCGCAGATGGCTTTAGATCGCGGGCGAGGTCGACTACCTGGTTGTCATAGAAATACAGACCGGTAACGGCATAGCTTGACTTAGGAGCAGCTGGCTTCTCTTCAAGCGACAATACGCGGCCGTTGTCGTCAAACTCCGCTACGCCATAGCGCTCTGGGTCATGTACATGATACGCGAACACCGAAGCACCGGCTTTACGCTTGTCGGCGTTCAACAGCAGAGCCTGGAAGTCATGGCCGTAGAAAATATTGTCACCAAGTACCAGCGCAGAGGGGTCGTTACCGATGAAGTTCGCGCCGATGGTGAATGCCTGCGCCAAGCCGTCAGGGCTTGGTTGCACAGCGTAGGACAGGTTCAGGCCCCACTGGCTTCCATCGCCCAGCAGCTGTTCGAAGCGCGGTGTGTCCTGGGGTGTGGAAATGATCAGGATGTCTCTAATGCCCGCGAGCAGCAGGGTGCTCAGCGGGTAGTAGATCATCGGTTTGTCATACACCGGCAGCAACTGCTTGGAAACCGAAAGTGTGGCTGGGTGCAGGCGTGTACCCGAACCGCCAGCCAGAATAATTCCTTTACGAGCCATGAGAGTCCCTATTACTGGATTTCGTCCAGCATACGTTGCACGCCTTGCTCCCAAAGCGGCATTTTGAAATTGAACGTGTTCTCGAGCTTTTCCAGTGCCAGACGCGAGTTGCGCGGACGCGGAGCGGGCACGGGATAAGCTTCGGTACTGATTGCAGTAACTTGGTCAGCAGTCACTTTCAGCGCTACCCCGTTGCGAACAGCATGCGCCAGCACGAATTGAGCAAAACCATGCCAGCTGGTTTCACCAGACGCGGCCAAGTGGTAAGTCCCGGCCAGGTGACGGTTGTCTTGCCCGTTGAAAATTTGTCGCAGGATATGTGCGGTAACGTCGGCTATCAGATCTGCACCTGTAGGCGCACCGAATTGGTCTGCAACCACGCTCAACGCTTCACGCTCACTCGCCAGCCGCAGCATGGTCTTGGCAAAATTGTGCCCGCGCGCAGCATACACCCAGCTGGTGCGTAGTACTACGGCCTGTGCCCCACTTGCCCGGATGCCAAGCTCGCCATCCAGCTTCGTACGACCATATACGGACAGTGGGCCAGTGGCCGCCGACTCTTGCCAGCGTTGCTCGCCGCTGCCATCGAAAACATAGTCGGTCGAATAATGAATCAGCCATGCGCCCAACGCAGCTGCTTCACGCGCCAGAACACTCGGTGCTTCAGCGTTGATCAGTGCAGCGAGCGCTTGATCGCTCTCTGCTTTATCAACCGCAGTGTAGGCAGCAGCATTGACGATCACATCCGGCGCCACCTGGCGAACCGTTGTCGCCAAGCCATTGAGGTTGGACAAATCGCCACATAAGCCATCGGCACCTTGGCGATCCAGTGCGATGACCTCACCCAGTGGAGCAAGTGCGCGCTGCAGTTCCCAGCCTACTTGTCCATTCTTCCCTAACAGCAGGATTTTCACGCTTTATCCGCCCCGTATTGCTGTGCTACCCAGTCACGGTAGCTGCCATCCATGACACCTTTTACCCATTCCTGATTGGCCAGGTACCAAGCCACTGTCTTGCGTATGCCGGTTTCGAAGGTTTCGGCAGGTTTCCAGCCAAGTTCACGCTCGATCTTACGTGCGTCGATGGCATAGCGGCGGTCATGGCCTGGGCGGTCGGTAACGTAAGTGATGAGTTCTGCGTATTGCTCGACAGGTTTGCCGGTTTGCTGATTGACTACTTGGCGCGACGCTGCCGGAGCCAATTCATCAAGCAAGCCGCAGAGGGTGCGGACGATGTCGATGTTGGCTTTTTCATTCCAGCCACCAATGTTGTACGTCTCGCCGAACGCGCCGGCTTCCAGTACGCGACGGATACCCGAGCAGTGGTCTTCTACATACAGCCAGTCGCGTATTTGCTGGCCGTCGCCATAGACAGGCAGTGCCTTGCCTGCGAGGGCATTGACGATCATCAACGGGATGAGTTTTTCCGGGAAGTGGAACGGCCCGTAGTTGTTGGAGCAGTTGGTGGTGAGTACCGGCATGCCGTAGGTATGGAAATACGAACGTACCAGGTGGTCGCTGGCCGCCTTGCTGGCCGAGTAGGGGCTGTTCGGCGCGTACGGGGTGGTCTCCGTGAAGGCTGGGTCGTTTGGCCCAAGTGTGCCGTAGACTTCGTCAGTGGAAACGTGGAGGAAGCGGAATGCCTCTTTCTCTGCACCCTCCAGGCTATTCCAATGCGCCCGGGCGGCTTCCAGCAAACGGAATGTGCCCATCACGTTGGTCTCGACAAATGCTTCGGGGCCGGTGATTGAGCGGTCTACATGGGATTCGGCCGCGAAGTGAACCACGGCGCGCGGGCGATGCTCGGCAAACAGTTTGGCCAGCAGTGCTGCATCGCAAATATTGCCCTGGACGAAGCAATGCTGAGGGTTGCCTTCCAGCGAATGCAGGTTGGCCAGGTTGCCTGCGTAGGTCAGGGCATCGAGGTTGAGGACGGGTTCAGAGTGCGCTGCACACCACTGATGAACAAAGTTGGAACCGATGAATCCGGCACCGCCTGTGACAAGAATCATAGTGTCTCTCTGTTTGATGAAAAGGGGGGTATGAATAATACCATTTCTTTTTGCAGCGTTACAGGCTTGTGAGCGGCTTTTTAGGGTGAAGTGTCATTGTTAATGGGGGCTGACCTTGGTGTGCGAAGTGTCTAACATTTGTCTTGGATTTGTAATATGGATAATTGTTAAAGTGTATGTTTAAAGGAGGGTTATAATATATAATTTTCAAAAAATCATCATAGTATTTTTGTGTTTTTAGTTTTGTGGTGTGCTTGTTTTTAAGTGAAAAGAACAAAGATTTTTAACAGGTTATATGGATTTAGAGGCTCTTCGCCGTAAGGGTGTCACAAATCCCTCGTGTCCGACGTAGAGGCGATCCTGGTAGGCAAACGCTGCATTTCCCTAGGCTTACCCAGTGACAGAATGATGGCCAAGGCGGTGGGTCTCCGTGCCAGGTTTCGCAGTTGAGCGGGTTGTTTGACCGGGCTCTTCTCTAAGGATGGGCTCTACTGTCATCCTGTCTGCACGAGGTCAGGCATTTTCGTGAGCAGCGCATCAAAAAATATCTAGGAAAGTGCCAAACGGTTTTTATCAGGGCCTGTGGTTTGGTAAGATCCACCTACCTGGCTGCCGAAGCAGGCAGAAGCGACGTACAGCAACCGTAAGCATGCCTCAGAGGAAGATGCGTAATGTCTCAGATTTTTACATTCGGCCTTGAAGAAAGCATAGATGGCTCGAGTGCAATTGATACTAGGACTCTGTACAACAATGTTGGATTGAACACGGGGAACCTGGCATTCCACTACGCCATCAATCGATTGATTGGAATGGTGCCGCCTGCAACGCCTTGGAGTTCTGATCCTCAGGTTGTAAATGGATTCGGGGATTTAGGGATACTGCCATGCGCTAATCAGTTAGGCACGCATGCAAATTTGGGAGGGCTAGCGCAAAATATCAATAAAGTTGACGCTAAGTTAGTGGCAATTGGATTGGGGGCTCAGTCCCAGGCAAACTTCGAAGAAATTCCTCAGTTGCCAGATGGCACGATCCGCTGGATTGAAGAGCTTATCGCGCACGCGCCTTCGAAAAATCCTAATATCACCGTTAGGGGAGATTTTACTCTCCGGGTGCTAGAGCATTACGGATTTGAAGGTAATGCCGTATCCTTGGGGTGTCCTACTCTTTTCATTAACAAAACCAAGAATTTGGGTGAGTTGCTGGAGGAACGATATAAAGCGTTGCCGAAAAAAGTTGCAATCGCTGCCGGCCATCCTTCTCATGTGGCAATGAGCCGACTGGAAGCCTCCTTGGTCCGGATCATGGAGGATACCAATGGTTCTTACATTGTCCAAGCAACTGATGAGCTTGTGGCGTTTGCTCGTGGTGATATGAGCTATGCTGATAACGAATTCAAGAATAAGCTGCGTACTTACCTCAGATTGAATCTTGATGGTGGGCAGTTGGAACATTGGATACGCAAATACTTCATCGCATTCTTCAATATTCCTGCTTGGATGGAATATCTGAGAAGATTTGATTTTGTAGTGGGTGCACGGATTCACGGCGTTATGTTGGCGATTCAAGCAGGCGTGCCTGCAGTATGTATCGCTTACGATTCCCGCATCCGTGAACTGTGCGAGAAAAGTAAAATCCCTTATGTTATGGCAAATGACGTTAAGTATGGCGTGACGCTGAACGAAATCCGCGGGTATGCACGTTTCGATGGTAAAGCTTTCGATAAGAATCGGGCCGAACTAGCGGAAGAGTATAAGAACTTCATGCGTAATAATGGTTTGCCTTGTACGCTTTGAGCTCTGAGCATACTAATGCGGTGGAGACTTCCGAGCTTTTGATTGAATAATTTCTAAGAGTTTTAGATGTTCTCTTGAAATGTGATTCAAAGCGCAGCCTCAAATTGAAGTAAAGCCCATGATCTGGGCTTTACTGTCAATGAAGGTTACACTAAAAATTAAGAGGATCTACCCCAAGGGTGGCTAAGCTCCCATGCCCAGGCGTCTTGAATGATTGTATTCAGGTCGGAGCGCTGGGGGGTCCAACCCAATTCCATTTTGGCAAGCTTGGAGTCTGCAACAAGCGTTGCCGGATCACCCTCTCGCCTCGGCAAGTACTGAACCTCTATATTGCGTCCAGTCACACTCTTGGCGCTATTGATGACTTCTTGAACAGTAAAGCCTTCCCCATTCCCAAGGTTGTATTGTGCGGAAGGGGCGCCTGTGCATAGCCTTTTCAAGGCAAGTAGATGGGCGCGGCACAGATCTTGAACATGAATATAGTCTCGAACGCAAGTACCGTCTCTGGTTTCATAGTCTGAGCCAAAAACAGAGATGCTGTTACGCCTGCCTGACGCCGCTTGCAACACAAGCGGTATCAAATGGGTCTCGGGCTCATGACGTTCCCCCAATGAAGCAGAAATGTTAGCGCCGGCAGCATTGAAGTAACGCAAGGAAGTATATCTGAGCCCGAAAGCACGGTCGAAGTCTTGCAGGACCTGTTCAGCCATCCATTTAGTACGACCGTACGGATTAAGTGGAAGCTTGGGGTGGCCTTCGTCAATGGGGGTGTAATGCGGGTCTCCGTAAACAGCAGCAGTAGATGAAAAAATAAGATGCTTTACGTTGGCGCGCATCATAGCGTTGAGCAAGATAATCGTATTGCTCAAGTTATTGACATAGTATAGATCAGGGCGAATTACGGATTCGCCAACCTGTATCGAAGAGGCGAAATGCATAACAGCGCTGATCTGGTGCTGTGAGAATATGCTATCTAAAAGGTCACTGTCCTCAGTGGAGCCAACAATCAAAGTAGCGTTGTGAACTGCATCACGGTGGCCACAGCTCAAATCGTCCAGCACAACGACTTCAAAGCCACTGTTGACGAGGAGGTGCACCATGTTTGAGCCGATATAGCCAGCCCCGCCTATGACTAGGATCTTCATTAGTTGGCTGCCCCATCAATGAGTTCGATCGTGGACGTATGTGCTTCAGCATCGTTCTCCTGAGCTAACTCCAGGAACTGATTCAGGACATGTTCGGCGGATGTGGTCAGATAAAACTTTTTAACAGTTTGATTGGCGTTTTTTGAAATATTTTTCAATTGCTTAGGTTTTTGGATTATCTCATTGAGAAGTGTTCGCCAGTCATTCACGTCGTGAGCGAGGAAACCATTGCTCCCATGGGTGATGCTTTGGGAGAATTCTCCCACCGCAGAGGCAAGGACGGGAACGCCCATCGCTGCAGCTTCAATGAACTTTACGTTCGACTTGGCCCTATTGAAGATGGAGTCCTCGAGAGGAACTAAAAGCATGTCATGCTTAGCTATGAAGTCGAGCATCGACTCATATGGCAGAAGCGGATAACTGGAAACGTTATTCAGTGAAAGCATGCGCTCTGAAGCTTGGGCCGCGCCGAGGATTGATAGCTTAACTTCCGGATGGCTACGTAATGTCTGGAAAAGTAATTCTTCCACCATCATGAAGTCAGCTTTATGCGAATAGGTTCCAGATGCGTAAAGAAGATTCAGGCGCTTGAAGTCTTTAGACTTGGGTGGTCTCACCATCTCTGGTGTAATGGCATTGCGCAGCAGCAGTGTTGGCTTCGAATAGCTTTCCTCAATATAGGTCTTGAGGGCTGGGGTGGACGCAATGCAGCAGTCCATTTTCTTGATTAATTTCTCATAACCTTCGGCAACATATTGCGCTTCTTGGATATTCCACTCGCCACCTTTGACGGAGCCAATCGTCTCTAGATGCTCGGGGAATACCAAATCATCCATTTCGCCAATACAGATTTTGTTTAGGCTTTTTGCCATTGCCAGGAACGCTGCAACATTTCCTTGGTCCTCAAGACAACGCTGGAAAATAATGAACTTCGCATTAGATGCAAGGCTTTTAAATGCGTCGATACTTAGTGATGCATAGACGAGTGTGGAAGAGATGTTAATGTGTTTAAGTGATTCAGCTAGATGCATTCCGCGATAACGTGTTGAGCCATTGAACAGCCCAGCAGAGGTCACGATAAGCGCAGAGTTTTTGGGCTTTTGAGCATTGAAATGAAGCGGTATAAATTCATCTGGATAGTTATTGACCTTAAAGTCTACATTCGTGTCCATACTTGAATGTTTGATGAGGTTTTCGTGCGCGATGAACTCGTGATGCCCACCCAGACGGACCTCAAATGAGCCAAGATGGGCCTTGGCTACCGTATCATGTGTACTGACAAGCGCTTCGAAAACATGGAAGAAATAGTCTCTCGAGATCACTTCAGGGAAGAAATCACGGCGTGCATCAGCCAGCATTTCGAAGAATGATTCCGCTCCCATATGGAGTTTCTGGGCGACGGGTATTTCAGGCGGTACTGGATTGCCTAAAGGCTTGAAGTCTGCAAGCACCTTGCCTGTTTCGGGATCCAGTGTTAGCCCCTTCGCCGAAGCTTCAGGCGCTGAAAATAGAACTTCAAATAATGTGGTGTTGTCTTCAATCAGGCGTGCATAGTTGCGCGGTTCTCCACCGTGGAATAGAAGCGAGTGGGTGGTAAGGCTCTTGTCCGCGCGATCACGCGATCCCACGTAACAGCCTGTGATTTTTGTTGCGCTATTTTGCGCACTGATGAACTTTGCCAGCCGTGAGTGGATGTTAAGTAGCCAGCCGACATCTACAACAATGAAATGCTCATCATCGAGCAGCCCATTCTGATTAAGGTATTGAAGCAGGCTGTCCCGCAGTGGTTTTGTGGCCTCATGAATTTCAGCGGAAAGGGACTTGAAAAGTGCGCTGAGGTCACTGAGATCATTCCACGTCGGAATGAAGTCCATCGAGTCAAAGCGGCTGAATACTTTCTTGCAAACAATGCTCTCGGCCGGATCTAATCCTGCTTTTTCAATAAAGTATTGAACCGGTTTTTGACCCAGATGTAACCCTTCTGTCAAGAAGGCGATATCGTTGGAAGTCAAGGGGTGCGAAAATGTCGCCGGTACAACAGTTGCGCGCGAAAGATGTAAATACAATGACTCAAAAGTGCTATTGGCGATCTCGTCGGCATAGAGCGTGTCAAAAGCTTTTTTAATGATGCGTCCATCGCGCGCCATAAATACGATTTTCTTCACATCATTATTGCGCGCAATGCCTGCCGTATGCATGGCCATCATCGCCGCTAAAGGCCCTGTCAGTTCAAAGCCTAACTTAGTATAGAAATCAACCGTGCTTCTTACGCTCTTTTTATGCCATATGCGGCTCGATTGGGTGCAAAAACTTTCCCAGATACGACCGGCCTGTGACAATCCTTCGCTAATATTTTTTGGTAGAGGTACAAGCGGAAGCACAACCTCATTTAAGGGAGCGAACCTCTTGGCAATAATATGCTGTTCTCGCGGCTTCAGTACATCCCCAACCCAGTTGTCTCCGATGTGGCAGATATCCTTGGGTTTATATCCGAGGGCTTCGGCTTTTACTAGCAGGTGAGTAAATAGCTTGCCTGTATCTTTCTTTTTGCCCAGCGAAGATGAGAGGAAGAACTCATCCCATTTGTTTATGCCGCAGTTACGTAAGATTTTCTCAATGGTCTGCTGGTCGAGATACATATCGCTAGCAATGAAAATCGTCTTGTTTTTCTTTCTGGCATAGTTGTAGAGTTGAATGCCTAGCGGATGAGGGATACAAAGGGATATTTCAGTATCTTTCTCAATATCTGAAGCCGTAAAGAACGACATGGAGTTGTAAATTTCATCGACGGTAATGTCGTCTACTTTGCCCTGCCGGGATGCAAGAACCTTTCCAGCGGTATTCATCCGCTCCGAAAATAGTGAGAGTAACGCTGGTTCCGCTGCAGTGTGTCGGTGCTCCATTAGATCGAATGCTACAGCTGGGTTGCCGATTCTACGCGTTACCAAGGTATCGAAAATATCAAAAGATACGACTTTCGCGTTATCAATAAATTTTTTTAGTTTGCTAAGGCGATCCGCGGTATCACTGGTGTGGGTGACCAGCTTCATGATCTGCGGCGCAATTACACTTACATAATGACGCTCAGCCACTTTTTTCGCCGCCGCATTCCCCATATTCTCGCGGAGCGGTTCATCGGAAGCGAGGCGTATAACGGCATCTGCCATTGCGATGACATCGAGGTAGTCCACTACAATCCCGGCATCAGTTTCCACAAATGAATGCATCCCGCCTGCTGTTGAATCGAAGCATACAACGGGCATGCCGCATTCCGCTGCTTCCATACAGACTAATGGGTAAGGATCCTCCCTCGAGGGCAACAGGAAGATATGTCCTCCTGCAAAGTGGTCCCGTACGTTGTCAAGCGAGCCCAGCCACTCAACGTAGCCGTCCACATTATATTTTTGGATCTCATCTTTCGGCGAAAGATCTTTGCCTTCCGCAGAGCCGACCCAAAGCATTTTAAAATTATAAAATCCTTTGGCGAGCAACTCTGCTGCGACGGCGCAGAACAAATCAAAGCCTTTGCGCTTTTCAACTGCCCCACATCCAAATATGACGATTTTGTCGGAAGGGCGTTGATAGCTGGTTGTGAACTGTGTGCGCTTCTCAATAAACGGCTTCAGGAAATGTATCTTGGAATTCGGACTAAGGCGCTTATTGAGTGCGTCTATGGATCCTTGAGAAACAGCAATAAATTGGTTCGTCTTTTCTTTCAGGTATTTGAAGCTATCAGCAAAGACGTCGAATACATTCTCCATCTCATGCACATGTGTGATAAGTTCGGCATGCAGGAAGTCGAGGTGCTTTACATAAGTGCCTGCTGCAATGGTGTTAGCATAAATGCTGGAAACTTCGCTGCCGCAGAATGCCTTAAGTTCCTCTTCAAAGCCAAGAGGATGCTCTGCATCGAAGAAGAAACAAGGGCCAATATCCTTGAAGCGCTGATCCCAAGGGCCGCTGGCACCAACCAAAATAGAAAATTTAATCGACGTGTTAGCTTTTACCCAGCGCATCAAAGACAACAGAACAGCGGGTGCACCAGTTTGTGATGCTTCGTGGCTTACGAATAGCATTGTCGGAGAGTGCCGGTCGAGGGAAAGACTCGAACTGACCTCAATGACTCTGGACTTTCTTCCTTCCAGTTTGCCGTATTTAATCCAGTGCACAAATGGGTTCACGCCCGCATTTGCCACGTCTGGGTTTTTTGCAAGATAGTAATGAGTGTTGAAATTTTCGCTGGGATTACGATACTCTTGCCAGCCGTAGGCACAGTAGTGAGCTATAGGGTCAATATTGCTCGTAGCTACATCTGGGTATCGAGATAAGTAATATTGATGGTCAAACGCGCCACTTTTGAGGATGGTTTGATAATGCTCATCGATAGGGTTGGCAGCTCGTAACAGGCCTTGGATCTTGCTCCAAGAGTCTTGAGCAGTTGGCCTGGCTAGGGGGCGGGAAATTCGCTCAGGCTGTTTCGTGTTGGTCTGGCTTTCTCCCAGCGACCCTTTTTCAGCCAGTGCGATGTTAAACGCAATGGCTTCTTTCATTTGGGGTAGTTCGGAAAGCGCTTTTCGGTAATAAGCCAAGGCTGTGCAAAAGTCACCATCGCGGAGTGCGTTGTTACCTAAAGCGAGTGCTGAAGTTTTTGCTGTGTCATTCATTTTTATGCATCGTGTAAGTGCTGGGTTTACGAAATAGCTGCCGTAAATTGGCTGCGCCGAGCGTTCAGTTAGAGAGCATCGCTTTCAGGGCTTCTGCATAGTGAGATGTTTTCCAAGAATCCGTTTGATGTGCTTTCCTAGTTGGTCCCATTTTTCGGTATCTTCTAACGTTAGCCCGTCAGAGCCAACCAGTCCTTCAAGTTGGTTGCTGAATGAAGCAATAAGTGCGACGATAAGTATATGGTCATTAGTGGAGAGAGACGACCAGACCTTTGTATCCATGTCAAAAGGTTGGGCAAATCTTAACTCAAGGCGCTTGCCTCGGCTATCAACAGTCTCCGGGTGCCAGTTTTCCAGTGATTGAACTGAAGACTCCGGGAATTCAATTCTAAGGTTTTCGCCTAGCGTGGTACCGCTTGGATCAATGCTGCCGATTCCGTAATTAACATGTTTCCATATCATCTTGTTGTATGATGCGTTGGTCAGATGTATCTCGACGCGATTTTTAATGTTGGTCTGAACAATACTGCCAAGCTTTGCGGAGTCGAAACGTAAAAAATCTGGCCACGCGAGAAGTGTTTTGCTAAGTTGTACAATTTTTGCTTTCAGTGATCTTATCTCGATCTGGGGGTCGAGTATGATTTTCGCGCTTTCATCAAGTTCTCGAGATATACAGGCCAATAATCCCGTCAACAGCTTCCACGACGAAGAGGAAAGGTTTGTTAGTATCCGATTGTTGCCGCTGAAAATATTGCCCGGCTCGGGAATGCAGACAAGCGTATTCTCTGGATTTCTATCTTTGGGGTTTTTCAAAAAATCATCGAACGGATGATGGATCATGATGCCGAATTTGTTGTCCACCGTGCAGGTATGGAAACGAATTTGGGAAATAAAATTTCCTTCAATGATCACGTTCTCAATAAGCCACTGCGTATCTGAGGAATTATCCTCGGGCGCAGAAACTACTTGGCATCGCTCAAAATACCAATACCCAGGATCTCGAGCAGCTAGAACGCTAATAGCTTTCTCCAGGCTGGAATTTGTGCTTGAAATCTTAGAACTTTCTGTGATGAGTTTTTCCAGTTCCTCTTGGCAACCATGAAGCTGCGCGAGAATAGCTTGGGAATTATCTGTCATTTTTCCGGCTCTGTAATTGAAAAAAACTTGAAATCTATAAAGTGATTCAATGACGAGTATTCATCAAGTGATTTTATCTATAAGCCATCGCGGATGATAATTGCGCGAGGGTATCGACAAGCCACCGTAAGGCCCGCTGAGGTAATCACTGCTCAGGGCGGGATGGTAATGAGGATCGACTTGACCACTCGAGCACCATTTGAGCTTGAAGTATTCTTGTTCCCTGATCGCTCGCGCTTGTTTGTCTGGGCTCACATCTTTGCCGCGGCTGGCGGATTCTGCGTGAATTAATTTTGCAAAAGGAGTCCAGAGCAGGGATAAGCCCAATGACCTGATTTTCAAACACATATCTACGTCATTGAACGCGACCGGGAATTTCTCCTCATCCAGTCCTCCGACCTCGGAAAATGTGCTTTTCCTCAACAGCAGACATGCGGCAGTTACTGCGCTTTGCTTGCGACTGATCTGGTTGAGAGCAAGGTAGCCAGCATCCGTATCATGTAAAGCGTTTCCTGCGTGCGCAGCTAAACCATTGATACCCACCACCACGCCGCCGTGCTGAACCATACGGTTGGGCCACAGCAGTTTTGCACCGACGGCTCCCACGCGCGGGCGCATCAGTTGTGAAACCATTTCTTTCAGCCAGTTGCTATCAATTATCTCGATGTCGTTGTTGACTAACCCGATCAGCTCACCACGGGCTATCTGAGCTGCGCGGTTATTGATCGTTGAGTAATTGAAAGGATAGGGGTGCCGGAGCACCGTGATACCGCGGCTTTCAAGGGTTTCCAGGTAGTCTAGCGTGGCTGGATCAGAGGACTGGTTATCCACTACGATTATTTCCAGCGCTGGATAATCAGTCTGGTTAATTAGCCCTTCAATGCAAGTAGCGAGTAATGCGTACTGATCACGTGTTGGAACGATCAAACTGACAAGTGGGAGCTTTGTAGGAAGCGGCCAGTGTGCACGCAGCAACGCGGGATAATCATCCAAGGTGCTCACTGATGTGCCGGTGGCCAACTGCCCACACAGCCAAGTTATTGCCTGATGACGCTGCTGGCAAGCTGGAGCTAATTCTGGGCTTGCAGGCTCATTAGATGCACGGTGGTATAACATGCGAGGCAAATGCGTGACGATCGCTTCACTATTTTGCGTGGCCAGTGCTATGCCTGCAGATAGGTCGTACCAAGTTACAACAGACTTGTCATCAGTGGCCCCTAGTAGAGTGAGTGCTTCAGCCACGATGTCTACGCCAAAAACCGCGCCCGGAGTGTAGATATCCGCACCAATGAACAAGTCGATGTCCCACACTGGTTTCAACCAAGGAAAGCTGCGCGCACCACCTTCATCATCACGGTCGCAGTCGGAGAAGCCCCAAGCGCTTCCATTGCCCAACAGAGCGCAGAAGTGTGGAAGTGCCCCCGGTGCTAGCCGATCGCCAGCCTTTAGCGGAAGGATGCTGTCGCAGCCCGAAGCTATGAGTTGTCGCAGTGCTTGATAGGTATCAGCTGGGTTTGCCGAAACCAAATGATGCAGGAGTGAACAATCATCACCCAAGCTGGCCAGGCTGACTTGTTCCAGTGCCACATCACCTTCGGTGATCAGCAACAACCCGGGCTTCCCGTTTGGTGTAGCGCCCTCGCGGCCCTCAAGGCGATGGAAGGTTTCAAACCATTGGGGGTAATGTGCCCAACTCGCGCTTTTCGGCAAGCGCAGAGTCTGTTCTTTGGCAACTTCGGTGAGTAGCGCAATGGTTGGGGCGTCATGCGTTGGGTCTAGTTCCCGCAGTAAACCTTCTACGCCTTCAGGCCAACAGCATACCCGGATTGGGCTGCCAGCCAACGGCTGACCCAGGTCGTTGAGGACATCCAGCACGTGCAGGCGGCCGTCTGCAAGCTCCCAGGGCAGGTCAATGGCGAAGCCATGGTCGCTTGTGTCGCGGTAGGCAAGCGCTTGGTGGTGTACGTTACTGGTGGCAGAGCAGATGATCTGATTGCCTTCTCGCACGATGACTTCCACGTGGCGGTTTGGAGCCTGCGGGTCCCATGACCATCCGGCAACGCGTAGGCCGCCGGTATGCCATACCTGGGAGGCTATGGAGGCAGCCTCATCGGTGGGTGCTACCGGAACCATGATGTCGCCGTCCAGTGCAAAATCTTGGTTGGCCAGGCGCACCGAGATCGTACGAGCCTCGCTTAGCCAGTTGTGCCGCAGCTGTACGCTGAAACCGTGGAACTGGTCGCCCTCAGGAGCTAGCGGTTCGTACTGATCGGCGCGTGCCAAGGCTACGCTGGCGAAGTCGATGAATACTTCTACTACGGGACGCTGCTCAGGGTCTGCGGTATTGATTACCCAGCCGTGCAAGACATCTCCTTGCAGTCCCAGAATGGCGCCCTTGTAGGCATGCCGGGTGACCGGGCGGGGGCCCGCCTGGGGCTTTCCTAGCAAATCATCGTTCATCAGGCTTGGCTCAGTGGGAAGGGAAGTGAGGACAGCGGATGAGCCCCGGCCTCTTCTGCTATTGGGTTCGGGCCGGCGAACAGTGGGACATTCAGGTCGATTGCCAGTAATGGCGCCTGCCAACTGGCGCAAGGAGTGTCGTCCAAACTGAGTACGCCACTGCAACCCGCTGCATGCGCACGCTCGGCGACGCTGAAACCTGGCAGCTCTGGCAGTCGGTACACTGCGCCGGTTGATTTTAAGTGTTTGAGCGAGGGTGTATCCGCTGTAGCCAGCAATACAACCGGTATCTGTTGGCGGATCATTTGTCTGGCCAACGCCATCCAGCGACTCGCTATGGTCGGGCTATCGAGCATGTCGCCGATTATCAAAATACGCGGTGCGTCGGTTGTCATGCGCGGATGCTTGTTAACCCCAGGCGACAGCCAGTTGGCTTTCGGATAGCTATTAACGTGGGCATCTTTCAGGGCTTGCCATGGGAGCTGGACGCTAGCAGCTTGGTAAGCGAATCTTTGCCAGTCCCGATCGCCAGCCTCACTTAGCAAACGGTTGTCACGGCAGATAATGTGATATGGCTTGTCTAGCTGGCGGGGCAGGTCACACAGTTCAACCGGGCAGCGGTCTAGATGCTCGTAAACGACGTTGTTGATAGGCAGTAGTCGCAATGTGTCTATCAGTTGGCCAAATTCGCGTGGGATCTCAAAGTCCAGGCGCAAAGGCAATGGCTCTAGAGGTGCTTGGAGAGTCACTCTGGTGCGGTGGGGGTCATGGCTCCAGGCGAGATTGAATGATGTCTCGCAGTGCGAACCACTGTGTACATGCAGGGTGTTGGAGTCCGGCGTAAGCGTTGTGGGTTGGGCTGATGGGAGGCTGGACTGTCCTGACTCTGTGTCAGCCGAGGCCGGCCAGTACGCTTGCTGACTAGTACTGGGCAGGCTGGCCAATTGAGCCAAGC
>Ga0105250_10000429_pt1 | contig 30738 bp, 20 predicted proteins | sample KBSS54metaG_FD_80425 | JGI IMG/M metagenome (GOLD analysis project Ga0105250, IMG submission 80425) | Switchgrass rhizosphere microbial communities from Kellogg Biological Station, Michigan, USA - KBS S5-4 metaG | ecosystem: Host-associated > Plants > Roots > Rhizosphere > Soil | place...
AATGGTGATGCCTGGCGACAACGTGTCGATCACCGTCAAGCTGATCGCCCCCATCGCCATGGAAGAAGGTCTGCGCTTCGCTATCCGCGAAGGTGGCCGTACCGTGGGCGCTGGCGTGGTTGCCAAGATCATTGCCTAATTGATTCGTAGGGGTATAGCTCAATTGGCAGAGCGTCGGTCTCCAAAACCGAAGGTTGTAGGTTCGATTCCTACTGCCCCTGCCACCTGATGGTGGAATCGCAACGAGCCCGCCCCAAAGCGGGCTTCGGTGTCTTGGCGTTGCGCAAAAGATGCGCATTAGAAATGGATTATGGCCACTACTCAGGTTGAAACGGTCAGCTCCGGAGCTGACAAAGCCAAGCTTGCCGCAGTCGCGGCTTTAGTCGTTGCTGCGATCGCAGGTTTCTATCTGCTGAGCAAGCAAGGGCCCATCGTCCAGTGGCTGGTGCTGCTGGTCGGCCTGGCTGCAGCTGCTGGCACGTTCCTTGTTTCCGAGCCCGGAAAGCGTTTCGTGAGCTTTGCCCAGGATGCCTGGCGCGAAGTCAAGAAGGTCGTCTGGCCGACGCGCAAGGAAACCATGCAGATGACCTTGTACGTCTTCGGCTTTGTCGTCATCATGGCCTTGTTCCTGTGGTTCACGGACAAGACGCTTGAGTGGGTCTTGTATGACCTGATTTTGGGCTGGAGGAAGTAATGGATGCTGTCGAAACGGGTGTGAACGACGGAGGGGCAGCGCCTGCCAATCCGGATCTGCGCTGGTACATCGTCCATGCCTACTCCGGCATGGAAAAGGCGGTTGAGCGCAACATCATCGAGCGCATCGCGCGCTCTGACATGCAGTCCAAGTTCGGTCGCATTCTTGTCCCTACTGAAGAAGTGGTGGAAATGAAGAATGGCCAGCGCCGCACTACCGAACGCCGTCTGTTCCCTGGCTACGTGTTCGTCGAGATGGTCATGGACGACGACACCTGGCACTTGGTCAAGCACACCAGCAAGGTGACGGGTTTCGTGGGCGGTGCCAAGAACCGTCCTGCGCCCATTTCCGAAGAGGAAGTGCGCAAGATCGTCAGCCAGATGCAGGAAGGCACGGAAAAGCCGCGCCACAAGGTCGAGTTCATGCCCGGCGAGCTGGTTCGTGTCAAGGAAGGTCCGTTCACGGACTTCAACGGCTCTGTCGAAGAGGTTAACTACGAGAAGAGCCGTCTGCGCGTCTCCGTGATGATCTTCGGTCGCTCCACACCGGTCGAGCTTGAATTTGCCCAGGTTGAAAAAACCTGAGTTACCGCTTACAATCTCTGGCTCTGCATTTTTAGGCTTGGTGCAGGGCGTTCTCACAAGAGTCTTTTAACCCCCGGGGAGCTGTCGGCTGCAACTGTTGTTGGTTGGGCCGGCGGCGCTATACCCGCAAGGAGCATTCAATGGCGAAGAAAATCGTCGGCTTCATCAAGCTGCAAGTGCCAGCTGGTAAGGCCAATCCCTCTCCCCCGATCGGTCCTGCGCTGGGTCAGCGCGGCCTCAACATCATGGAATTCTGCAAGGCGTTCAACGCCCAGACCCAAGGTGTCGAGCCCGGACTGCCCCTGCCCGTGGTCATCACGGCCTTCGCGGACAAGAGCTTCACCTTCATCATCAAGACGCCTCCGGCGACTGTGCTGATCAAGAAGGCCATCAAGCTGGACAAGGGTTCTTCCAACCCCCTGAAGAACAAGGTCGGCAAGATCACCCGCGCTCAGCTGGAAGAGATCGCCAACACCAAGCTGAAGGACATGAACGCTGCTGACGTGGACGCCGCTGTGCGTACGCTGGCTGGTTCGGCTCGCTCGATGGGCGTGATTGTGGAGGGCGTGTAAATGGCCAAGTTGACCAAGAAGCAAAAGGCTCTCCAGGGCAAGGTGGAGTCCACCAAGCTGTACGCTTTCGCTGACGCAGTCGCGCTGGTGAAGGATGCTGCCACCGCCAAGTTCGATGAATCCATCGACGTGGCCGTGCAACTGGGCGTGGACGCCAAGAAGTCTGACCAAGTGGTTCGCGGCGCTGTCGTGCTGCCCCATGGCACCGGCAAGATTGCCCGCGTGGCTGTGTTCGCCCAAGGCGCCAAGGCTGAAGAAGCCAAGGCTGCCGGCGCTGACGTGGTCGGCATGGACGACCTGGCTGCCCGCGTGAAGGCTGGCGACATGCCCTTCGACGTGGTCATCGCTGCCCCCGACGCCATGCGCGTCGTCGGTACGCTGGGCCAGATCCTGGGCCCGCGCGGCCTGATGCCCAACCCCAAGGTTGGCACGGTGACTCCCGATGTGGCCACGGCTGTGAAGAACGCCAAGGCTGGTCAGGTGCAATACCGCGTCGACAAGGCCGGCATCATCCACGCCACCATCGGCCGCCGCTCGTTCGACAACGAGAAGCTGCAAGGCAACCTGGCTGCGCTGATCGACGCCCTGAACAAGTCCAAGCCCGCTTCGAGCAAGGGCCTGTACCTGCGCAAGGTCGCTGTTTCGTCGACCATGGGTGTGGGCGTTCGCGTCGACACGCAAACCATCTCGGCCTGATAGCCAAGAAATCTTGAGACACCTTTCGGGGTGCCTCAGTGGTGGGCCGGTGCAGCGATGCGCCGGGTCATCCAAGACCGTTGGTGTGCCTTGCGGCACTTAAACCCCTGGGGCCAACGCAGATGGCGATCCCGCTGCAGATGGATGCATTTCCAAAACAGTTGGTCGCTGCAACAAGAGCGCGCATGAGGGGCTTGCCCCGAGTGCGCATTTGAAGGAGTAGACCTTGAGTCTTAATCGCAGTGAGAAAGAAGCGGTCATCAATGAAGTGACCAGCCTCGCCGCAAAAGCTCAAACGCTTGTGATCGCGGAATACCGCGGCATCACGGTCGCCGACATGACCAAACTGCGTTCTGATGCTCGCAGCAAGGGTGTGAGCCTGAGCGTGTTGAAGAACACGCTGGCCCGCCGTGCTGTGGCTGGCAGCCAGTTTGACGTTGTCGCCGACCAGATGACCGGCCCTCTGATCTATGGCTTCTCTGAAGACGCAGTGGCCGCCGCCAAGGTGGTGGCCGACTTCGCGAAAACCAACGACAAGCTGGTGATCCGCGGTGGTGCGTTTGCAGGCAAGGCCCTGGACGTGAACGGTGTGAAGCAACTGGCGAACATCCCCTCGAAGGAAGTTCTGCTGGCACAACTGTGTGGCTTGCTGATGTCGCCTATCTCGCGTACGGCCGTTGTGCTGGGCGCCCTGGCGGCAAAGAAGAGCGAAGGCTCTGCCGAAGAACCGGCAGCCGAAGCAGTCGCAGCCTGAGCGCGCGGCAGTTAACCAATATTGTTAGGAAATCAAAATGGCATTCGATAAAGACGCATTTCTGACCGCGCTCGACGGCATGACGGTCCTGGAACTCAATGACCTGGTGAAGGCCATTGAAGAGAAGTTTGGCGTGAGCGCTGCCGCTATGGCTGCTCCCGCTGCTGGCGGCGCTGCTGGCGGCGCTGCTGCTGCAGAAGAAAAGACCGAGTTCAACGTTGTGCTGACCGAAGCCGGCGCGAACAAGGTTTCCGTCATCAAGGCCGTGCGTGAAATCACCGGCCTGGGTCTGAAGGAAGCCAAGGACCTGGTCGACGGCGCTCCCAAGAACGTCAAGGAAGGCGTTGCCAAGGCTGACGCTGAAGCCGCTGTGAAGAAGCTGGTGGAAGCCGGTGCCAAGGCTGAACTGAAGTAATTCAGTCCCCTCAAGGGCTGGAGGCTCCGAAAAAGGGCCTCCAGCCTTTGGCGCTTGTGGAGCGCTGATCCATAGAGCACACTAAAAAGCAGTCAGCACAGTCTGTTTTTTAGTGTCTTCTGACAACCCGACAGCAGAAGATGCCTTGGTTCGGGCGATGTGCAACGCATCGCCGTCAGCCATGGTTGGTAGTGGCCAACCGCCAAGCCCGCAGGGAGCTTTCCATGTGGGGCAGTCGTCGCAGACCCAGGACTCATGTCTTTGCCCGGAGATCTCATGGCCTATTCTTACACCGAACGCAAGCGAATCCGCAAAAGCTTCGGGAGCCGCGACAGCGTGCTCGAAGTGCCTTACCTGCTGCAGATGCAAAAAGATGCATATACCGCATTCTTGCAGTCAGATGTAGCCCCCAAAAAACGCACCATCGAAGGCCTGCAAGCGGCCTTCAACTCCGCCTTCCCCATCGTCTCCCACAACGGTTTTGTGGAGATGAAGTTCGTCGAGTACAACCTCGCCAAGCCTGCTTTCGATGTGCGCGAGTGCCAGACCCGTGGTCTGACGTTCGCCTCCGCCGTGCGCGCCAAGGTCCAGTTGATCATCTATGACCGTGAGTCTTCGACCTCGCAGTCCAAGGTGGTCAAGGAAGTCAAGGAGCAAGAGGTCTACATGGGCGAAGTGCCCCTGATGACCGAAAAGGGCTCGTTCATCATCAACGGCACCGAGCGTGTCATCGTCTCGCAGCTGCACCGCTCGCCTGGCGTGTTCTTCGAGCACGACAAGGGCAAGACCCACAGCTCGGGCAAGCTGCTGTTCTCGGCACGCATCATTCCTTACCGCGGCTCGTGGCTGGACTTCGAGTTCGACCCCAAGGACCTGCTGTTCTTCCGCGTCGACCGTCGCCGCAAGATGCCCGTGTCCATTCTGCTGAAGGCCATCGGCCTGACGCCGGAATCGATCCTGGCCAACTTCTTCGTCAACGACAACTTCCGCCTCATGGATTCGGGCGCGCAGATGGAGTTCGTCTCCGAGCGCCTGCGCGGCGAAGTCGCGCGCTTCGACATCACCGACAAGTCGGGCAAGGTCGTGGTCGCCAAGGACAAGCGCGTCACCGCTCGCCACACCCGCGAGCTGGAGCAGTCGGGCACCAAGTTCATCAGCGTCCCCGAAGATTTCCTGATCGGCCGCGTGGTCGCCAAGAACATCGTCGATCCGGACACGGGCGAGATCATCGCCAAGGCCAATGAAGAGCTGACCGAGTCCCTGCTCAAGAAGCTGCGCAGCGCCGGCATCCAGGATCTGCAGTGCATCTACACGAATGAGCTGGACCAGGGCGCCTACATCTCGCAGACCCTGCGCACCGACGAAACCGTCGATGAGTTCGCTGCACGCGTGGCCATCTACCGCATGATGCGCCCCGGCGAGCCGCCGACCGAAGACGCCGTGCAGGCCCTGTTCCAGCGCCTGTTCTACAACGCCGACACCTACGATCTGTCGCGCGTGGGCCGCATGAAGTTCAACGCCAAGGTCGGCCGCGATGGCGCCACCGGCCCCATGGTGCTGTCCAACGAGGACATCCTGGCCGTGGTCAAGATCCTGGTGGATCTGCGCAATGGCAAGGGCGAAGTCGACGATATCGACCACCTGGGCAACCGCCGCGTGCGTTGCGTGGGCGAACTGGCCGAAAACCAGTACCGCACGGGCCTGGCACGTATCGAGAAGGCCGTGAAGGAGCGTCTGGGCCAGGCCGAGCAAGAGCCGCTGATGCCCCATGACCTGATCAACAGCAAGCCGATTTCGGCCGCCCTGAAGGAATTCTTCGGTGCGTCGCAGCTGTCGCAGTTCATGGACCAGACCAACCCTCTGGCCGAAATCACGCACAAGCGTCGCGTCTCGGCCCTGGGCCCGGGCGGTCTGACCCGCGAGCGTGCAGGCTTCGAAGTGCGCGACGTGCACGTGACCCACTACGGCCGCGTCTGCCCTATCGAAACGCCTGAAGGCCCGAACATCGGCCTGATCAACTCGCTGGCCCTGTACGCCCGCCTGAACGAGTACGGCTTCATCGAGACGCCTTACCGTCGCGTGGCCGACGGCAAGGTCACGATGGAGATCGACTACCTGTCGGCCATCGAGGAAGGCAAGTACATCATCGCCCAGGCCAACGCCGAGCTGGATGCCGAAGGCCGCCTGATCGGCGACCTGGTGTCGGCGCGCGAAAAGGGTGATTCGACCCTGGTGTCGGCCGAGCGCGTTCAGTACATGGACGTGTCGCCCGCACAGATCGTGTCGGTGGCTGCCTCGCTGATTCCGTTCCTGGAACACGATGACGCGAACCGCGCATTGATGGGCGCCAACATGTCGCGTCAGGCCGTGCCTGTGCTGCGTCCCGAAAAGCCCATGGTGGGCACGGGCATCGAGCGCGTGGCGGCAGTGGACTCCGGCACCGTGGTGACGGCAACCCGCGGCGGTATCGTGGACTATGTCGATGCAACGCGCATCGTGGTCCGCGTGAACGATGCGGAAGCCGTGGCCGGCGAAGTCGGCGTGGACATCTACAACCTCATCAAGTACCAGCGTTCCAACCAGAACACCAACATCCACCAGCGTCCCATCGTCAAGCGTGGCGACAAGCTGGCCAAGGGTGACGTGGTGGCCGACGGCGCATCGACCGACCTGGGCGAAATCGCCATCGGTCAGAACATGCTGATCGCCTTCATGCCCTGGAACGGCTACAACTTCGAGGATTCGATCCTGATCAACGAGCGCGTGGTGGCCGAAGACCGCTACACCTCGATCCACATCGAAGAACTCGTGGTGATGGCCCGCGACACCAAGCTCGGTGCCGAGGAAATCACGCGCGACATCCCGAACCTGTCCGAGCAGCAGCTCAACCGCCTGGACGAGTCCGGCATCATCTACGTGGGTGCGGAAGTGCAGCCCGGCGATGTGCTGGTCGGCAAGGTCACGCCCAAGGGCGAGACCACGCTGACGCCTGAAGAGAAGCTGCTGCGCGCCATCTTCGGCGAGAAGGCTTCCGACGTGAAGGACACCTCGCTGCGCGTGGACCAGGGCTCGCAAGGCACCGTGATCGACGTGCAGGTCTTCACCCGTGAAGGCATCCAGCGTGACAAGCGCGCCCAGCAGATCATCGACGATGAACTCAAGCGCTACCGCCTGGACCTGAACGACCAGCTGCGCATCGTCGAGGCCGACGCCTTCGACCGTATCGAAAAGCTGCTCAATGGCCGCGTGGCCAACGGCGGCCCGCAGAAGCTGGCCAAGGGCGCCAAGATCGACAAGGCCTACCTGGATGGCGTGGAGAAGTTCCACTGGTTCGACATCCGTCCTGCAGAGGACGAAGTCGCCACCCAGCTCGAGTCCATCAAGAACTCGCTGGAGCAGACGCGCCACAGCTTCGACCTGGCTTTTGAAGAAAAGCGCAAGAAGCTCACCCAGGGCGACGAGCTGCCCGCTGGCGTGCTCAAGATGGTCAAGGTCTACCTGGCCGTCAAGCGCCGCCTGCAACCCGGCGACAAGATGGCCGGCCGCCACGGCAACAAGGGTGTGGTCTCCAAGATCGTTCCGGTCGAGGACATGCCCTACATGGCCGACGGCTCCACTGCCGACATCGTGCTGAACCCGCTGGGCGTGCCTTCGCGTATGAACATCGGCCAGGTGCTGGAAGTGCATCTGGGCTGGGCCGGCAAGGGCCTGGGCCAGCGCATCGGCGACATGCTGCAGCAGGAAGCCCGCGCCGCCGAGATCCGCACCTTCATGGAAGAGATCTACAACTCGCGCGGCCGCAAGGAAGACCTGACGCAGCTCGACGACAAGGAGATCGTGTCCATGGCGCAGGCGCTGACCACGGGCGTGCCGTTTGCCACGCCGGTGTTCGACGGTGCGTCCGAGCAGGAAATCCAGGACATGCTGCATCTGGCATATCCGGAGGAACTGGCCCAGCGCAAGGGACTGACCGAGTCGCGCACGCAGGCCTACCTGTATGACGGCCGCACCGGCGACCGCTTCGAGCGTCCGACCACCATCGGCTACATGCACTACCTGAAGCTGCACCACTTGGTCGACGACAAGATGCACGCCCGCTCCACGGGTCCGTACTCTCTGGTGACGCAGCAGCCGCTGGGCGGCAAGGCCCAGTTCGGTGGCCAGCGTTTCGGGGAAATGGAAGTGTGGGCGCTGGAAGCTTACGGCGCCGCCTATGTGCTGCAGGAAATGCTGACCGTGAAGTCCGACGACGTGGTGGGCCGTACCAAGGTGTACGAATCCATCGTCAAGGGCGAGCACGCCATCGAGGCAGGCATGCCCGAGTCGTTCAACGTGCTGGTCAAGGAAATCCGCTCCCTGGGCCTCGACATCGAGCTTGAGCGTTCTTAAATATTGAAAAGGGAAAGAGTCTTATGAAATCTCTACTCGACCTGTTCAAGCAATTCACGCCTGATGAGCATTTCGATGCCATCAAGATCGGTCTGGCTTCTCCCGAGAAGATCCGTTCCTGGTCCTTCGGCGAGGTGAAGAAGCCCGAGACCATCAACTACCGCACGTTCAAGCCCGAGCGCGATGGTCTGTTCTGCGCCAAGATCTTTGGCCCCATCAAGGACTACGAGTGCCTGTGCGGCAAGTACAAGCGCCTCAAGCACCGCGGTGTGATCTGCGAGAAGTGCGGCGTCGAAGTGACCCAGACCAAGGTGCGCCGCGAGCGCATGGGCCACATCGACCTGGCTGCGCCCTGCGCCCACATCTGGTTCCTGAAGTCGCTGCCGTCGCGTCTGGGCCTGGTGCTCGACATGACGCTGCGCGATATCGAGCGCGTGCTGTACTTCGAAGCCTACGTGGTGACCGACCCCGGCATGACCCCGCTGAAGAAGTTCAGCATCATGACCGAGGACGATTACGAGGCCAAGCGCACCGAATACGGTGACGAGTTCGAAGCCAAGATGGGCGCCGAAGGCATCAAGGACCTGCTCGAAGGCATCGACATCGATGTCGAGACAGAGCGTCTGCGCGGCGATCTGACCGGCTCCGAAGTCAAGGTCAAGAAGAACGCCAAGCGCCTGAAGCTGCTGGAAGCGTTCAAGAAGTCCGGCATCAAGCCGGGCTGGATGGTCATGGAAGTGCTGCCCGTGCTGCCCCCGGACCTGCGTCCGCTGGTGCCGCTGGACGGCGGCCGCTTCGCAACGTCCGACCTGAACGACCTGTATCGCCGCGTCATCAACCGCAACTCGCGTCTGCGCCGCCTGCTGGAGCTGAAGGCTCCGGAAATCATCGCGCGCAACGAAAAGCGCATGCTGCAGGAAGCGGTGGACTCGCTGCTGGACAACGGCCGCCGTGGCAAGGCCATGACGGGCGCCAACAAGCGTGCCCTGAAGTCGCTGGCCGACATGATCAAGGGCAAGAGCGGTCGTTTCCGCCAGAACTTGCTGGGCAAGCGCGTGGACTATTCGGGCCGTTCCGTGATCACGGTGGGTCCGTACCTCAAGCTGCACCAGTGCGGTCTGCCCAAGCTGATGGCGCTGGAACTGTTCAAGCCCTTCATCTTCGCGCAGCTCGAGCAGCGCGGCATCGCCACCACCATCAAGGCGGCGAAGAAGGAAGTCGAATCCGGCACGCCCGTGGTGTGGGACATCCTCGAAGAGGTCATCAAGGAGCACCCGGTCATGCTGAACCGTGCTCCCACGCTGCACCGACTGGGCATCCAGGCCTTCGAGCCCATCCTGATCGAAGGCAAGGCCATCCAGCTGCACCCGCTCGTCTGCGCGGCCTTCAACGCCGACTTCGACGGTGACCAGATGGCTGTCCACGTTCCGCTGTCGGTGGAAGCACAGATGGAAGCCCGCACGCTGATGCTGGCCTCCAACAATGTGCTGTTCCCCGCATCGGGCGAGCCCTCCATCGTTCCTTCGCAGGACGTGGTGCTGGGTCTGTACCACGCAACGCGCGAGCGCATCAACGGCAAGGGCGAAGGCATGATCTTCGCCGACATCGGTGAAGTGCAGCGCGCGCTGGACTCCGACCAGGTCGAACTGGCCGCCAAGATCAGCGTGCGTCTGACCGAGTGGACCAAGAACAAGGACTCCGGCGAGTTCGAGCCTTCGACCAGCCTGGTGGAAACCACCGTGGGCCGCGCCCTGATGTCCGAGATCCTTCCCAAGGGCCTGCCGTTCAGCCACATGAACAAGGCGCTCAAGAAGAAGGAAATCTCCAAGCTCATCAACGCCTCGTTCCGCAAGTGCGGTCTCAAGGCCACGGTGGTGTTTGCCGACAAGCTGCTGCAAAACGGCTTCCGCCTGTCCACGCACGCCGGTATCTCGATCGCCATCGGCGACATGCTGGTGCCGCCGCAAAAGGCCGAGATCATCGGCCGTGCCGAAGCCGAGGTGAAGGAGATCGAACAGCAGTACGTCTCCGGTCTCGTGACCGCTGGCGAGCGCTACAACAAGGTGGTGGACATCTGGGGCAAGGCCGGCGACGAAGTCTCCAAGGTCATGATGGCCCAGCTTGCCAAGGAAAAGGTCATCGACCGCCACGGCAACGAAGTCGAGCAGGAATCGTTCAACGCCATTTACATGATGGCCGACTCCGGCGCCCGCGGCTCGGCCGCGCAGATCCGCCAGCTGGCCGGCATGCGTGGCCTGATGGCCAAGCCTGACGGCTCCATCATCGAGACGCCCATTACGGCGAACTTCCGTGAAGGCCTGAACGTTCTGCAGTACTTCATCTCCACCCACGGCGCCCGAAAGGGTCTGGCCGACACGGCGTTGAAGACGGCCAACTCCGGCTATCTGACGCGTCGTCTGGTGGACGTGACGCAGGATCTGGTGGTCAACGAGGACGATTGCGGCACGACCAATGGCGCACTGATGCGCGCCATCGTCGAAGGCGGTGAAGTGATCGAGTCGCTGCGCGACCGCGTGCTGGGCCGTACCACGGCTGAGGACGTCGTGCATCCCGAGACGCTGGCCGTCCTGCTGCCCGCAGGCACGCTGCTCAACGAAGACGGGATCGATGAACTCGAGTTGCAAGGCGTGGACGAGATCAAGGTCCGCACCGCGCTGAACTGCGAAACCCGCTACGGCCTGTGCGCCAAGTGCTACGGCCGCGACCTGGGCCGCGGCGGCCAGATCAACCTCGGCGAAGCCGTGGGTGTGATCGCCGCCCAGTCCATCGGCGAGCCCGGCACGCAGCTGACCATGCGTACCTTCCACATCGGTGGTGCCGCTTCGCGCGCTGCCATCGCATCGAGCGTGGAAGCCAAGTCCAACGGCGCCATCAGCTTCAACAGCACGATGCGTTACGTCAGCAACACCAAGGGTGAGCTGGTCGTGATTTCGCGTTCGGGCGAAATCGTCATCAGCGACAACGGCCGCGAGCGTGAGCGCCACAAGGTGCCTTACGGTGCCGTGCTGACCGTCAGGCCCGACCAGCAGGTCAAGGCCGGTCTGATCCTGGCCAACTGGGATCCGCTGACGCGACCCATCATTACCGAGTACGCCGGCCAGGTGCGCTTCGAGAATGTGGAAGAGGGCCTGACCGTGGCCAAGCAGGTCGACGAAGTGACCGGCCTGTCCACGCTGGTGGTGATCGATCCCAAGCGCCGTGGCTCTGCCAAGGTCGTGCGTCCTCAGGTCAAGCTGATCGATGCCAACAACCAGGAAGTCAAGATCCCCGGCACCGACCACTCGGTGACGATCGGCTTCCAGGTCGGCGCTCTGATCCAGGTGCGTGACGGCCAGGACGTGGGCCCCGGCGAAGTGCTGGCCCGTATCCCTGTCGAAGGCCAGAAGACCCGCGACATTACCGGCGGTCTGCCCCGCGTGGCCGAGCTGTTCGAAGCCCGTACGCCCAAGGACAAGGGCACGCTGGCCGAGATGACCGGCACCATCTCCTTCGGCAAGGAAACCAAGGGCAAGGTGCGCATGCAGATCACCGATCTGGATGGCAAGGTCTGGGAAGAACTCGTGCCCAAGGAAAAGAACATCCTGGTGCACGAAGGCCAGGTGGTCAACAAGGGCGAGTCCATCGTCGACGGTCCCGCCGATCCGCAGGACATCCTGCGCCTGCTGGGCATCGAGGAGCTGTCGCGCTACATCGTTGATGAAGTGCAGGACGTCTACCGTCTGCAGGGTGTGAAGATCAATGACAAGCACATCGAGGTGATCGTTCGCCAGATGCTGCGCCGCGTCGTGGTCGAGAACACCGGCGATTCGACCTACATCGCTGGCGAGCAGGTCGAGCGTTCGGAAATCCTCAATACCAACGAGGCCCTGCAGCGCGAAGGCAAGATCCCCGCCACGTACTCCAACGTGCTGCTGGGTATTACCAAGGCTTCGCTGTCGACCGACTCCTTCATCTCCGCCGCGTCGTTCCAGGAAACGACCCGCGTGCTCACCGAGGCTGCCATCATGGGCAAGCGCGACGAGCTGCGTGGCCTGAAGGAAAACGTCATCGTGGGTCGCCTGATCCCCGCCGGTACGGGTCTGGCCTACCACCAGGCACGCAAGGCCAAGGACGCCATGGACGACGCAGAGCGCCGCGCCATCGCCGACGCCGAAGCGGCCGAACTGGCCGGTGTGATGGCCGATGACGACACTGCTGCAGTGTCTGTCGCCGGTGACGCTTCCGCCGACTGATGCACTCGGGCGAGCGTCAAGCGAGCCCTTGAAGTGAAGTGACGCTCCCGGCCTGCCCAGCGCAGGCGGGAGCGTTTTTCTTTGGGAATAACCAGGGTTCGGCCGGACCAGCCTCCGGCCGGGCCATTGCAGACGATGTGGTCCTTGTCTCTTGAATGGATGCTGCTGGCCCTGCTGGTGTTCTGGGCCGTTGGCGCATACAACCGGCTGGCCCGGCTGCGCAGCGGCTGCGTGCAGCAGTTCGGCGTGCTCGATGCCCACCTGGGCCAATGGCACGCCATGCTGCAGGCCTTCGAGGCCCAGCCCAAGGCCGAAGGCCAAAGCCCCGCCCTTGTGCATGCCCAGGCCGCACTGCACCAGACCGCCGCACAGCTGCAGGCGGCCTTGGTCGATGCCCGTGGCCGGCCGCTGCGCGAGACCGCGCTGGCCTCGCTGGAGCACGCCTGCTCGGCGCTGGACGTGGCCTGGCAGGCCATGACCAAGGTCGCCGTTGACACCGGCGCCGCTGGCGCCGGCGCTGCGCCATCAGATGCCCCATCGCCGGACCCCGATCCGCTGCAGCCCTGGCAGCAGCGCTGGACCGAGCACCAGGTGCGCAACCGTCTGGGACTGCAGCAATTCAACGCCGCGGCCGAGCGCTACAACGCCGCCATTGCGCAATATCCGGCCAGGCTGCTGGCCTGGCTGCTGGGCTTTCGCCCGGTGCGCAGCCTGCTGGTCGAGCCTGTCGCCAGCAAGGCACAGGAAAGTGGAACATGAACCAACGCACGCATTCTTCCCCGCGCCGCGCTGCGGCGCCCTCGCAGGCGCATGCCGCATCGGCCGCACCTCCTCTTTGGCGGCAGCTCGACGCTGTCGCCCAATGCCTGCAGTCCGTGCTTGAAGGCCAGTCCAGCCGCAGCGTGCTGGCGCGCGTGGCGCAGCCGCTGCGCCCCGGCGTCCAGGCGCTGCTGTTCCAGGTACTGCGCCAGTTGGGCCGTGCCCAGGCGCTGCAAAAGCAGCTGGCCTCGCGCAACCCGCCGCCGCGCGTCAGCGCATTGCTGAACACGGCCCTGGCCCTGGCCTGGGATGAGTCCCGGGCACCGTACCCGCCATTCACCCTGGTCAACCAGACGGTGGAGGCTGCCAAGCAGGGGCCCACGCGCGCCCAGTCCGGCTTCATCAATGCCTGCCTGCGCCGCTTCCTGCGCGAGCGCGATGCCCTGGTCGCCGCCACCGACGACCAGCCGCAGGCTGTCTGGAACCACCCGGCCTGGTGGATCGTCCGTCTGCGCAAGGACCATCCCGATCATTGGCAAGCCATCCTGCAGGCCAACAATGAACAGCCGCCGATGACGCTGCGCGTCAACCGCCAACAAACGGACCGCCAGTCCTACCAGGCAGCGCTGCAGGCCATGGACGTGCCTTCCCTGGCCGTGGCCGACAGCGGCCTGCAACTGCAGCAGGCCCTGCCGGTGCAATCCCTGCCGGGCTTCGACGAAGGCCTGGCCTCGGTGCAGGATGCGGCCGCGCAACTGGCCGCGCCGCTGCTGCTGCAGGGGCTGGAGCAGCCCGCCGGCCGCGCGCTGCGTGTGCTCGATGCCTGCGCCGCCCCGGGCGGCAAGACGGCCCACCTGCTGGAGTACGCAGCACCGCAGACCCTGGAGGTCACGGCGCTGGAGATAGATGCCGAGCGCGCCGCGCGCATCGCGGACACGCTGGGGCGGCTGCGCCTGCAGGCCCGCGTGGTGGTGGCCGACGCATCCCGGCCCGACCAGTGGTTCAATGCGCAATGCGGCGGCCAGCGGTTCGACGCCATCTTGCTGGACGCGCCCTGCACGGCCTCGGGCATCGTGCGGCGCCAGCCCGACGTGCGCTGGCTGCGCCGCGAAAGCGATGTGCGCCAGCTGGCCGAGATCCAGGCGCGCCTGCTCGACACCCTGTGGCCCCTGCTTCAGCCCGGCGGGCGCCTGCTCTACTGCACCTGCTCGGTCTTCAGGGAAGAGGGCGAGGCCCAGGTTCAAGCGTTTGTTACACGCAACAGTGAGGCGCGAACCCTGGCGGCGCCGGGGCATTTAATCCCGGGCAAAGCCGACAAAGCCGGCATGCTGGCTGACAATGCTTTGGGTGACCACGACGGTTTCTTCTACGCCTTGCTGCAAAAGACGCGCTGACCCCCCCCATCGGGCCTGGTCGCCAGCCTGGCTGCGCCTGCTGGCGCGGCTGGCCGGGGCGCTTTTGCTGGCCGGCGTGCTGGCGGGCCTGGGCCTGCAGGCCAGGGCCGATGCCCTGACGGCCGAGATCGGCCCCATGCAGCTCGATCGCTCCGACGACGGCCTGCTGCTGTCGGCCAACCTCCATTTCGAGCTGCCCTACCAGATCGACGATGCGCTGCGCCAGGGCATCCCCATGTACTTCGTGGCCGATGCCCAGATCCAGCGCGAGCGCTGGTACTGGTCCGATCAGCAACTGGCCACCGCCAGCCGCCACTACCGCCTCAGCCACCAGCCGCTGACGCGCCGCTGGCGCCTGCACATCTCCAGCACCCCGTTCTCCAGCAGCGGCCTGGGGCTGGCGCTGGGCCAGACCTTCGAAAGCCTGGACGATGCGCTGGCCTCCATGCAGCGCATCTCGCGCTGGAAGATCATGGACACGGCGCCCACGCAATCGGGCGTATCGGTGCAACTGCGCTTTCGCATCGACCTGTCCCAGCTGCCCAGGCCGCTGCAGATCGGCGCACTGGGCCGCTCGGGGTGGAACCTGCAGCTGTCGCGCACCCAGATGCTGGAAGACGCCCCATGAGCAGGGCCTCAGCCGACGACGAACGCGCGGCCCTGCCGGCCTCGGCCGGCCTGTCGCGCGGCACGCGCTGGGCCGTGGGCGTGGGCGCCGGCCTCATGGGCCTGGTCGGCGTGCTGCTGCTGTTCCTGCTCACCCTGGCCACCAACAACCGCCTGGACTACGAGCGCAACTACAACTGGCTGTTCGCCGCCAACGTGGTCGTGGCCGGCCTGCTGCTGGCCATCCTGGTCTGGGGCGGCATCCGCCTGGCCATCCGGCTGCAGCGCGGGCGCTTCGGCAGCCGCCTGCTGCTCAAGCTGGCCGGCATCTTCACGCTGGTGGGCCTGGTGCCGGGCCTGCTGATCTACATCGTCTCCTACCAGTTCGTCTCGCGCTCCATCGAAAGCTGGTTCGATGTGCAGGTCGAGGGCGCGCTGTCGGCCGGCGTCAGCCTGGCCAGTGCCACGCTGGAGACCGTGGCCAATGACATGGCCAACAACACGCGCACCGCAGGCGCCCAGCTGTCCCAGGTCTCCGATGCCGGCGCAGCGCTGATCCTGGAGCGCGTGCGCGACCAGTTGGGTGCCACCGATGTCGTGCTGTGGAGTGCATCGGAGCTTGCCGTCATGGGCCCGACGCAGACCACCCGCAGCGGTGACCTTGCGGGCCTGCGCGCCATCGCCAGCGTGGGCCAGTCGCGCTTCAACCTGCAGCCCGAACGCCCCAGCGCGCAAATGCTGCGCTCGCTGCGCGAGCAGCGCGCCGTGGCCAGCATCGAAGGCCTGGACGACGACGGCATGGCCCAGCCCGGCGCCACCGCGCCCGGGGCCCAGGTCCGCACCCTGGCCCTGGTGCCCAACCCCAGCGTGGGCCTGCTGACCGAGCCGCGCTACCTGCAGGCCACCATTGCACTGCCGCAGGCCCTGGTGACCAATGCCCTGGCCGTGCAGGCAGCCAACCGCGAATACCAGGAGCGCGCGCTGGCACGCGGTGGCCTGCAGCGCATGTACATAGGCACGCTCACGCTCAGCCTGTTCCTGGCCGTCTTCGGCGCCGTGGTGCTGGCCATCGTGCTGGGCAACCAGCTGGCCCGGCCGCTGCTGCTGCTGGCCCAGGGCATGCGCGACGTGGCGCGCGGCGACCTGCGGCCCAAGCCGGCGCTGCAGACGCGCGACGAGATCGGCGGGCTCACGCGCTCCTTTGCGCTCATGACCCAGCAACTGGCCGACGCCCGCGCCGAAGCCAACCGCAGCATGGGCCAGCTCGATGCCGCACGCGGCAACCTGCAGACCATCCTCGACAACCTCACCTCGGGCGTCATCGTGCTGGACGCGCGGGGCGCCATCGTGCTGAGCAATCCCGGCGCCACGCGCATATTGCGCGCGCCCATGGCCGTCCATGAAGGCCGGCTGCTGTCCCATGTGCCGGGGCTGGAGCAGTTCGGCGAAGTCGTGCAGGAGCAGTTCGCGCTCTTCCTGGGCGAGCAGGGGCGCGACCGCTGGCAACTGGTGCATGAGCTGCATGCCTCCACCGACGGCGGCGTCATCCAGCACACCACCACCCTGGTCATGCGCGGTGCGGAACTGCCCGATGCCCAGCGCCTGCTGGTCTTCGACGACATCTCGGAAATCGTCTCGGCCCAGCGTGCCCAGGCCTGGGGCGAGGTGGCGCGCCGCGTGGCCCACGAGATCAAGAACCCGCTCACGCCCATCCAGCTGTCGGCCGAGCGCATGGCCATGCGGCTGACCGACAAGCTGCAGCCGGCTGACCAGGCGCTGCTGGCCAAGTCCGTCAAGACCATCGTCGACCAGGTCGGCGCCATGAAGCGCCTGGTCGATGAATTCCGCGACTACGCGCGCCTTCCCGCCGCCAACCTGCAGTCGCTGGACCTCAACGCGCTGGTCACCGATGTGCTCCAGCTGTATGGGGAAGAGAACGCCGAAGTGCGCGTGGACTGCGTGCTGGACCCGCAATGCCCGCCGATTTCCGGCGATGGCCAGCAGCTGCGGCAGGTCATTCACAATCTTTTGCAGAATGCCCAGGACGCCACGGCCCAGCGCGCGCAGGAAAGCGGCCAGCCCCCCGGCCCCGTGACCATAGAGACGCGCTGGAACGAGTCCGCGCGCCGCGTGCGCCTGAGCATCAGTGACAGCGGCACGGGCTTCGCCGCCAACATCCTTCAACGGGCCTTCGAGCCCTACGTCACGACCAAGGTGCGAGGCACTGGCCTGGGCCTGGCCGTGGTCAAGAAAATCGCAGACGAGCATGGCGCCCGCATCGACCTGGGCAACAGGGAAGACGACGGGGTGATTCAAGGTGCGCAAGTGTCGCTATCATTTGCGCCTGAGCGTACGGGATAGGCCTGACGCCCCCCGCGCCTCAGCACATAGGCTTAAGACACATGGCAAACATACTGGTGGTCGACGACGAACTGGGGATCCGGGATTTGTTGTCGGAAATCCTCAACGACGAAGGTCATAGTGTGGACGTGGCCGAGAACGCCGGTCAGGCACGCTCGGCGCGCGCCTCCAACACCTACGACCTCGTGCTTCTCGACATCTGGATGCCCGACACCGATGGCGTATCGCTGCTCAAGGAATGGGCCTCGGCAGGTCTGCTGACCATGCCCGTGATCATGATGAGCGGTCACGCCACCATCGAGACGGCCGTGGAGGCCACGCGCATCGGCGCGCTGTCCTTCCTCGAAAAACCCATCACCATGCAAAAGCTGCTCAAGGCCGTGGAGCAGGGCCTGGCGCGCAACGCCGCCAGCCAGGCACCGGCTGCAGCGCCCGTGGCGGTGGTCGAGCCGGACACTGCGGCCGTGGTCACGCCTGCGGCCAGCCGCGTGCCGGTGGACAACAACGTGCCGCATGCACACCAGGGGTTCGACCTGGACCGCCCGCTGCGCGAGGCGCGCGACGGCTTCGAGAAGGCCTACTTCGAATTCCACCTGGCACGCGAAGGCGGCTCCATGACACGCGTGGCCGAGAAGACCGGCCTGGAGCGCACCCACCTGTACCGCAAGCTGCGCCAGCTGGGCGTGGACCTGGGCCGCAACAAGCGCGGATAGACTTTTTGAAGGAATTTTGGCTTTTTCGTTTTTGGGTCAAAAAATCCTGCATATAATCTAGTTCTCGGCCCGGTAGCTCAGTCGGTAGAGCAGAGGATTGAAAATCCTTGTGTCGGCGGTTCGATTCCGTCCCAGGCCACCAAATTCAGTAAAAAATTACGGACTGCTTCGCAAGAAGCGGTCCGTTTTTCTTTGTGCCTCAGGCAATGCGTGATCCTGCCTGTGCGCCGGCTGCGGCCGCCTTCAGTCGTTCGCGCCCGCAATCGTCACCAACAGCACGCAGCCCTGGTCGCCGCGCGCGTGCACATCGTGCAGCTCGCCGGCAGGCACCAGCACCACCGAGCCGGCCACCAGCCGCAGGCTTGCCAGGCGCGTGGCAATGCCGGCCTCGCCCGCCAGGCAGTGGATGGTGGCTTCGCCGGGGACCTGATGGCTGGGCAGGGCATGGCCCGGTGGCAGCACCAGGCGCAGCAGTTGCAGCTTCGGCGTTCGGATCAGGCTGGTGCTGATGGGCATGCCGTCGCGGGCGTGCAGGGCGATGACCTCCAGTGGCTTTGCGTGTTCGAGTGCCATACTTGGCTCCTGCTTGATGTGGGTCAGAAGGTGGTGCCGTAGCGGCCCCGCCCGTGCGCCTGCATAAGATGTACGCTGAATACATCTTATGCAGGCGCACGGCGGGCCGGAAGGAGTGGACATCATGGCGCAATGGCTGGAACTGGAGGAACCCCTGCGAACCCGGGAGCCGGCACCGCAATGGAAGGCTTTCCTGGAGCTGGGATTTAGGCCGCTGTACCTGCTGGGCTGCCTCTGGGCCGCGCTGTCGGTGGCGCTGTGGGTCCATGCGCCGCAGAGGATCACCGGTCGCATGCCCGGCGTGTTCTGGCATGCGCACGAGATGCTGTGGGCCTTCGTGGCCACCATCGCCGTAGGCTTTCTGTTCACGGCGGGCAGCAACTGGACGGGACGCAATCCGCTGCAGGGCCGGGCGCTGGGCGCGCTGTGCCTGCTGTGGCTGATCGCCCGTGCGGGCTTTCTGCTGCCCGGGCCGCAGGCCTTTGCCGTGGCTGCGCTGTGCGAGACCGCCTTCTTTGCCTGGGCCGCGCTGGCGCTGGGCCGCGCCATCCATGCCGCGCGCGGCCGGCGCAACTACGGGCTGCCCCTGCTGCTGGCCGGCCTGGGCACGGCCGACGCGCTGTACCTGTGGTCCATCTGGCAGGGCGACTACGGCGCGCTCATGCAGCGCTTCAACGCAGGCCTGCTGTGCATGGCCATGATCGCGCTGCTGATCGCGCGGCGCGTGATTCCCTTCTTTGCCATGCGCGCCGTTGCCGGCCTGCAGATTCCCATGCACACGGCCAGCGGCCAGTGGCAACTGGGCGCGGGCGTGGTAGCCATCGCCTGCCTGCTGGCGGGCTGGTGGCCGGGCCTGGCCGCCGGCCTGGCCGTGGCCGGCCTGATCGCCCTGTGGCAGGTGCTGGCCTGGAAGCCCCAGGCCGTGCGCCGCGTGCCGCTGCTGTGGATTCTCTACCTGGGCCACGCGGCGCTGGGTGCGGGCCTGCTGGTGGCCGGCGCGCATGCGGCCGGATGGGTGCTGCGCCCCGCCTGGCCCGTGCATGTGATCGGTGCGGGTGGCTTTGCCCTGCTCATCATCGGCATGTGCACACGGACGTCGATGGGCCACCTGGGCCTGCCGCTGCGCACCGACCGCAGCATGGTCGCCGCCTATGCCCTGGTCATTGCCGCTGCCGTGCTGCGCCTGGTGGCCCTGCTGCCCACGGCGCTGTCGCTGGCGGCGCTGCATGCCTCGGCCGCTGCCTGGGTATTGGCCTTTGCGCTGTACCTGTGGCGTTTCGCCCCGCTGCTGGTGCGCCCGCGTGCCGACCGGCAGGCATGATCGCAGGCCTGCCATGCGCCTGACCCTGATGACCGACTACGCGCTGCGCCTGCTCATGCATGTGGCGCGCCACCCCGGGCGGCTGTGCACGATTGCCGAGATCGCCCAGGCCCATGCCATCTCCGAAGCCCACCTCATGAAGGTCACACACCAGTTGGCGCTGCGCGGCTGGATCGTGACCGTGCGCGGCAAGGGCGGCGGCATGCGCCTGGCCCATGCGCCGGCCGACATCGGCCTGGGCGACGTGGTGCGCGGCATGGAGCCGGACCTTGCCATCGTCGAATGCTTCACGGGCACCAGCCCGCCGGCCTGCACGCTTGCGCAGGACTGCCGGCTGGCCGGCGTGCTGGGCGGGGCGCTGGACAGCTTCATGGCCCATCTGGACGGCTTCACGCTGGCCGATCTGCTGCCGGCTCCCGCATCCCTGCCGCTGCCCCTGCCTCTGCCGCACAGGAGCCGCGCATGAGCTACGGACTGCTGCTGACCCTGCACCTGCTGGCGGCCATTGCCTTTGCAGGCACGGTGTTCTTCGAAGTCGTGCTGCTGGCCGGGGCGCGCCGCCACCTGCCCGCTGCCGTGGCGCGCGCCACCGAGCAGGTGCTGGGCGACCGCGCGGTCGCCGTCATGCCCTGGGTGCTGATGGTGCTGTACGGCGCGGGGCTGGGACTGGCCTGGCAGCACCGCGCGGCATTGGCTGCCGCCTTTGCCGCTCCGCTGGCCAGCAGCTTCGGCCTGCTGCTGGCGCTCAAGATCGTGCTGGCGCTCAGCGTGTTCGGGCATTTCCTGGCGGCCATGTGGTGGCGCCGGCGCGGTGTGCTGGGCGGGCGCCGCTCGCACCGCCTGCACCTGAGCGTGTTCTGCCACGTGCTGGCCATCGTGCTGCTGGCCAAGGCCATGTTCTACCTGCATTGGTAATCAGCCTGCAGGCAGGCCCTGCCCGCGTTAAGCTCGCTGCTCGCATGGCTTGGAGCACGGGGGCGCAGAGGTGGCATCGCATTGGCAGCCGGGCTTGATCGCCCTGCACGGGAATCAGACGGAGGTGCTGGCCGACACGGTGCTGGCATGGCTGGCTGCGCACCCGCTGGATGTGCTGGAGCCCGAGGTGGTGCTGGTGCAGAGCAACGGCATGGCCGAGTGGTTCAAGATGCGCATGGCCGAGCAACTGGGCGTGTGCGCCGCCGCGCGCGTGGAACTGCCCGCGCGCTTTGTGTGGCGCAGCTACCGTCAGGTGCTGGGCCGCCAGGCCGTGCCGCGCGAATCGCCCCTGGACAAGACGCCCATGACCTGGCGGCTCATGCGCCTGCTGCCGCAGTGCCTTCATGACCCGGCCTTCGCCCCCATTGCAGGCTTTCTGCGCCCCGGCGAGCCCGAGCGGCTGCTGCAGTTGGCCCAGCGCCTGGCCGACCTTTTCGACCAATACCAGATCTACCGCGCCGACTGGCTGGACGCCTGGGAGGCCGGGCATGACGTGCTGCCCATGCCCTTGCGCCCTGGTGTGGCGGACGCCCCGGTGCCCGAAGGCCAGCAGTGGCAGCCGCGCCTGTGGCGCGCCGTGCTGGCCGAGCTGGACGAGGACCAGCGCGGCGCCACGCGCGCGCCTGCAGGGCAGGGTGCTGGCCGCGCTGCAGTCGGGCGAAGCGCCGGCCGCGCCGCTGGCGCGCCGCGTGGTGGTGTTCGGCATCAGCCAGCTGCCGCTGAGCCTGCTGGAATTCCTGGCCGCCATTGCCCGCCACAGCCAGGTGCTGCTGGCCGTGCCCAATCCCTGCCGCTTCCATTGGGCCGACGCCATCGACGGGCGCGAGCTGCTGCGCATGGCGCGGCGCCGCCAGCCGCTGCGCGGAGGGCGCGATCTGGCGCAGCTGCCGCTGGAAGCCATGCACGCCCACGCCCATCCGCTGCTGGCCGCCTGGGGCCGGCAAAGCCGCGACTATGTGCGCCAGCTCGACGCCTTCGACACCACGGGTGCCGCCGCGCAGCTGCAGATGCCGCGCGTGGACCTGTTCGACGAAACCGATGCCGAGGACCTGCGCACCGCGCCGCTGCTGGCCCAGGTGCAGCAGCGCATCCGCGACCTGGTGCCGCTGGCCGAGCACCCGCCGCTGGAGGTGGCGCGGGCCGACCGTTCCATCGTCTTTCACAGCGCCCACAGCGTGGTGCGCGAGCTGGAGGTGCTGCACGACCAGCTGCTGCAGATGCTGGCCCGGCCACCGGATCCTGCCCAGCCAGGGCAAGCGCCACTGGCCCCGCGTGACGTGGTGGTCATGCTGCCGTCCATAGAGACGGCAGCGCCCTCGATACGTGCGGTCTTCGGCCAGTACGGCCGCCATGACCCGCGCCACATTCCCTTCGACATCGCCGACCTGGGTGCGCGCGCCAGCAGCCCGCTGGCCGTGGCCCTGCAATGGCTGCTGCGCCTGCCCCAGCAGCGCTGCCGGCTCAGCGAGCTGTGCGATCTGCTGGACGTGCCCGCGATTGCCGCGCGCATGGGGCTGGCGGCCGACGATCTGCCCCAGCTCACGCGCTGGATGGCCGGGGCCGGCATCCGCTGGGGACTCAATGCGCCGCAGCGCGGCGCCCTGGGCCTGCAGGCTTGCGGCGAGCACAACAGCGCCTGGTTCGGCCTGCAGCGCATGCTGCTGGGCTATGCCGGCGGCGTGGCGCAGGACGGCCAGGCCTTTGGCGGCATCGAGCCCTATGACGAAGTGGGCGGCCTGTCGGCCGAGCTGGCCGGCGTGCTGGCCGCGCTGCTGGAGCGCATGCTGGCCTGGTGGCGCGAGGCCGGGCGGCCCGCCACGCCCGAGGTCTGGGCTCAGCGCTTTCGCGCACTGCTGCAGGACTTCTTCAAGGCGCAGGACGATGAGGACGAGGCCATGCTGGCCGCGCTGGACGCCGCCCTCACGGACTGGCAGCGCGCCTGCGAGCAGGCCGGCTATGCGGACGCCGTGGAACTGGGCGTGGCCCAGGAGGCCTGGATGCAGGCGCTGGAGCAGCCCTCGCTGTCGCAGCGCTTTCGCGCCGGTGGCGTGACCTTTTGCACGCTGATGCCCATGCGGGCCATTCCCTTCGAGGTGGTCTGCCTGCTGGGCATGAACGATGGCGACTATCCGCGCCGCGCCATGCGCAGCGACTTCGACCTGATGGCGCTGCCTGGTCAGCAGCGCCCCGGCGACCGCGCGCGCCGCGACGATGACCGCCAGCTCATGCTCGAAGCCCTGCTGTCCGCACGCCGCGCGCTCTACATCAGCTGGACCGGCCACCATGTGCGCGACAACAGCGAGCAGCCGCCCTCGGTCCTGGTCTCCCAGCTGCGCGACTACCTGGAGACGGGCTGGCGCGGCGAAGGCGGCCAGCCGCTGCTGGCGCAGCGCACGCAGCAGCACCCGCTGCAGCCCTTCAGCCGCCGCTATTTCGAAGAAGGCTCGCCCTGGACCACCTATGCGCGCGAATGGCGGGCCGCGCATGCGCAGTCGGACGGCACGGACGCGCTGCCTGCGCTGCCCGCGCAGCCGCGCCCGCCCTTTGTCCCCGACGCCTCGGCGCCGCTGACGCTGGCCCGGCTCACCGATTTCCTGCGCCACCCGGCGCGCGCCTACCTGCGCCAGCGCCTGCAGGTGCGCTTCGAGCAGGAGGACAACCCCGTGATGGACGAGGAACTGTTCCAGCTCGACGGCCTGACCGAATACCTTCTGGTGCAGCAGTTGCAGCAGCAGGTGGCGGCCGGCCTGGACGAGCCCGGGCCCGGGCAGGCGCCCCAGGCCATGGAAGACAGCGTGCGTGCGGCCGTGGCGCGCCTCACGCGCTCGGGGCGGCTGCCGCTGGCGGGGCTGGGCGAGCGCGGCGCGCGGGCGCTGCAGTCCTCGGTTACGCCTTCGCTGCGGGCCTGGCGCCAGCAACTGGATCGGTATGCCCATCCCGCGCCGCGCAGGCGGCTGCTGATCGAGGACGATGGCCTGGTGTTCGACGACTGGATCGACGGGCTGCGCCAGTCCTGCGAAACCGAAGAGTCCCCCGATGCGGACGACGCACAGTGCTGGCTGCTGCTGGACCCGCGCAACCTGCTCAATGCCAAGGGCAGGCCCCATGCCGACAAGCTCATGCCGGTCTACCTGCGCAGCCTGGCGCTGGCCGCCAGCGGCTCGCAGGCCGAGTTGCGCGTGGTGGCGCGCGACGGCCTGGTGCAGGTGCTGCCCATGGACCCTTCCGAAGCGCTGGCACGGCTGCGTGAATTGATGGCCCTGTGGCGCGAAGGCCAGAACGGCCCGCTGCCCCTGCCGCTGCGCAGCGGCCTGGCCATGGCCGAAGGCTTTCCCGCTGCGGCACAGCAGGCCTATGAGGGTGGTCATCTGGTCGGCGGCGAGGGCGAGGACCCGTCCTGGGCCCGCTGCTACCCTGACTTCGAACGCCTGAGCGCCGATGGCCGTTTCGAGGCCCTGGCCCATGCCGCCCACGCGCCGCTGCTCGACTGGGTGGCCGCGCAGGTGCAGGTCCTGCCGTACCAGGGGGAGGCGCAATGAGCGCGAGCGAAATGATCGGCGCCGTGACCGGCGATGTGGACGGCGATGTGGACGGCGACGTGACCGGCCATGTGCTCGACGCGCAGCGCTTCCCGCTGTGGGGCAGCCGCCTGATCGAGGCCAGCGCCGGCACCGGCAAGACCTGGACCATCGCCGCGCTCTACCTGCGCCTGGTGCTGGGGCATGGCGAGGGCAGCCTGGACGGCATCAGCAGCACGGCCTTCGAGCGCCCGCTGATGCCGCCCGACATCCTCGTCATGACCTTCACGCGCGCGGCCACGCGCGAGCTGTCCGACCGCATACGCAAGCGCCTGATCGAGGCCGTGCAGTGCTTTCGCGGCGAGGCCGAGCCCGCGCCCCACGACGCCTTCCTGCACGCGCTGCGCGAGGCCTACCCCGAAGGCGCGGCCCGTGAACGCGCGGCCTGGCGCCTGGCCATGGCGGCCGAATGCATGGACGACGCGGCCATCCACACCATCGACGCCTGGTGCCAGCGCATGCTGCGCGAGCATGCCTTCGACAGCGGCAACCTCTTCGACGAAACGCTGGAGCCCGACGAAAGCCAGCGCCAGACCGAAGCCGCGCAGGACTACTGGCGCCAGCAGTGCTACCCGCTGTCCGACGAGTTGCTGGACGAGGCCCTGAAGATCTGGCCCCACGTCGGCGCCCTGGTCGATGACATGCGCGCCCTGCTGCGCGAGACCCCCGTGCCCGGCGCGGGCGAGGGCAGCCTGGCCGACTGCCTGCAGCGCGCCATGGAGCAGCGCCGCAGCCGCCTGCTGGCCCTGGCGGCCGGCTGGGACGACAAGGCACAGCGCCTGCAACTGTGGCTGGATGGACAGCTCGACGGCCATGGCGCGCTGTGGGACAAGCGCAAGCTGCAGCCCGCGCGCTACACCGGCTGGCTGGCCGCGCTGGCCGACTGGTCGCGCGCGCCGCTGGACGGTCCGCTGGCGCTGACCGAGGCCGCGCGCCACCGCCTCAGCCCCGGGGGCCTGGCCGAGGCCTTCAAGGGATCGGCCGGCGATGTGCTCATGCCGCTGGAGCTGGACGAGCTGCAGGCGCTGCTGGTGCAGCTGGAGCAACTGCCGCCCGTCAGCGTGGCCGTGCGCCTGCATGCGGCCGCGCGCGTGGCGCAGCGGCTGGCCCACCTCAAGCGCCAGGCTGGCAGCTTCGGCTTTGCCGACATGCTGCAGCGCCTGGATACGGCCCTGGCCGGCGACAACGGCGCCGTGCTGCGCGAGCGCATCCTGGCCCAGTACCCGGTGGCGTTGATCGATGAATTCCAGGACACCTCGCCGCTGCAGTACCGCCTGTTCGACCAGATCTACCGCACGGCGGCCAACGACCCGCACAGCGCCCTGCTGCTGATCGGCGACCCCAAGCAGTCCATCTACGGCTTTCGCGGCGCCGACATCCACAGCTACCTGCAGGCGCGCCGCGCCACCGAGGGCCGCCACTACGTGCTGGACACCAACTACCGCTCCACCGAGGCGTTGGTGGGCGCCGTCAACCATTGGTTCGCGCAGGCCGAGCAGCGGCCGGGCGAGGGCGCCTTCATGTTCCGGCGCGGCAGCCACAACCCGCTGCCGTTCGAGCCCGTGGCTGCCCAGGGCCGGCGCGAGCTGCTGCACACGCGCGACGGCGCCATGCCCGCCCTCACCGTGGCCTGGAGTGCGGGCCGCGACGAGGACACCGGCATCCCCCTGCCTTTGTCTGCCGACGAGGTGCGGCGCCGCTTTGCGGCCCATTGCGCCGAGCAGATCGTGCAGTGGCTGGCCGACCCGCAGGCCGGCTTTGTGCAGCCCGATGGCCGCCTTGTGCGCCTGCGGCCTGCCGACATCGCCGTGCTGGTGCGCACGGGCCGAGAGGCGGCCGCCGTGCGCCGAGAGCTGCAGGCGCGCGCCGTGGCCTCGGTCTACCTGTCGGACCAGGATTCGGTGTTCGCCAGCGACGAGGCCCATGACCTGCTGTACTGGCTGCGCGCCGTTGCCGCGCCGTTGGATGCCCAGGCCGTGCGCGCGGGCCTGGCCACGCGGCTCATCGGCCTGTCGCTGGACGAGCTGGCCTGGCTGGCCGCCGACGAGGAAGCCTTTGACGTGCGCAGCGAGCAGCTTCGCGAACTGCACAGCATCTGGTTGCGCCTGGGCGTGCTGGCCATGCTGCGCCAGACCCTGTACCGGCTGGACCTGCCCGTACGCTGGCTGCAGGACCCGGCCATGGGCGGCGAGCGGCGCCTGACCAACTACCTGCACCTGGCCGAGCTGCTGCAGACCGCCAGCGCCCAGCTGGAGGGCGAGCAGGCCCTGATCCGCTGGCTGGCCACCCAGATCGAGACGCCGGGCAGCGGCAGCGAAGAGCAGGTGGTGCGCCTGGAAAGCGATGCCGACCTGGTCAAGCTCGTCACCGTGCACAAGAGCAAGGGCCTGGAGTACCCGCTGGTCTGCCTGCCGTTTGCGGGCAGCTTCCGCCCCATGGAACGGGCCAGAACGCCGTTCCTGACCCTGTCCGCGCAGGACGAGTCGCAAGACGACGCGGCTCCGGCCCGCCGATTGCTGCTGGACTTCAGCGACGAGGACCTTGCCCAGGCCGACCGCGAGCGGCTGCGCGAGGACCTGCGCCTGTTCTACGTGGCGCTCACCCGCCCGCGCCATGCGCTGTGGCTGGGCCTGGCCCCGCTCAAGCGCGGCAACGGCAAGGCCTGCGTGAACGAGCAGGGCGCAGCCGGCTACCTGCTGGGCGGCACCGAGCCGCGCTCGGCCCAGGGCTGGCGCGACGGCCTGCAGCAGCTGTGCGGCGAAGACCCGCACATGGCCTGGCGCGATCTGGACGCCGAGCCGCTGCAGCGCACGCGCTGGCAGCCGCCGGCCGGCGCCACCCCGCTGCACGATGCCCCGGCCTACGACGCGCGCTTCGACACCCGCTGGGGCATCGGCAGCTTCTCGGCCCTGGTGCGTGCCATGGCCGCGCCCAGCCTGCCCGTGCTGCCCGTGGCCGTGCAGCGCCCGGCCGAGGATGAGCAGGCGCTGGAGCCGCCGCCATCGCCGGAACTGGCGGACATTGCCGGCCTGGCGGGCCTGCAGCCCCTGCAGGATGGACCGGCCGCTGGGCCTGCGGTCTGGCACCGCTTTCTGCGCGGCCCCGTGGTCGGCAACTTCGTGCACGACCAGCTGGAATGGCTGGGCGGCGAAGACTTTGCCCTGCCCGTGGACGGCCAGGGTGCGCTCGCTGATCGCCTGGTGCGCCGCTGCGAGCGCGCGGGCCGTGGCGAGCAGGCGCGCGACCTGCTGGCCTGGCTCACGGCCGTGGTCCACCAGCCGCTGGCGCCGCTCGATGTAACGCTGGCCACGCTGGGCCCGCAACTGTCCGAGATGGAGTTCTGGCTGCCCGCGCGCCAGCTGCCGGCCGAGCGCATCGACCAGCTGTGCCGGCGCTTCATCCTGCCGGGGCAGGAGCGGCCCGCGCTGCCCCAGCGCTCGCTGCACGGCATGCTCATGGGCTTTGCCGACCTGGTGTTCTGCCACGAGGGCCGCTACTGGGTGCTCGACTACAAGAGCAACCACCTGGGCCCGGACGGCGCCGCCTACGGCCAGGAGGCCCTGGCCCGCGCCATGCTCCACCACCGCTACGACGTGCAGGCCGCGCTCTACCTGCTGGCCCTGCACCGGCTGCTGCGCAGCCGGCTGGGCACGGCCTACGAGCCGCAGCGCCAGCTGGGCGGCGCGCTGTACTACTTTCTGCGCGGCATCGATGGCCCGGCCGGTGGCATGCATGCCATGGCGCCCGAGCTGCCCCTGCTCGATGCGCTCGATGAACTGCTCGGCCCCGGCCGCGCCGATATGCAGGAGCCGCCATGAGCCCGCGCCTCCGTTCGCGGACCGTCGATACGGCCACGCTGGACCTGTTCGACGAACGGCCGGGCGCCGTGCCGCCAGACACCAATGAGGTGCTGGCCCTGCTGCGCCGCTGGGCCGATGCCGGCCTGCTGCGGCGCCTGGATGCGGCGCTGGCCTCCTTCGTCGCCGGGCAGGATGCGCAGGCCGGGCCCGCCTTGCTGGTGGCCGCCGCGCTGCTGGCGCAGATGGAGGGGCGCGGCCACAGCTGCCTGCCCCTGGCGCCGCTGGCCGGCAACCCCAACGACGTGCTGGCCTGGCCCGCCGAGGCGCTGCCCGCGCAGCAGGCTCTGTGGCAGATGCTGCCCGCGCGCCTGTCCGGCTGGGTGGCGGCGCTGGGTGCCAGTCCCGTGGTGCGCGTGGTCGGCGACGCGGGCCAGGATGGCGGCGAGGACCGTGGCCAGCCCCTGGTGCTGGCCGGTGCCGACGGCCCCGCGCCGCTGCTGTACCTGCGCCGCTACTGGGACTACGAGCGCGCCGTGGCCACCCATGTCATCCAGCGCACGGCGGCGCAGGCCGTGGCCGGCCAGCCGCTGGACGAAGCTCAGGCCCGGCGCTGGCTGGACCGGCTGTTCCCGCCTTCGGCGGACGCTGGCACTGTGGACTGGCAGAAGCTGGCCTGCGCGCTGGCGCTGCGCGGCCGGCTGTCGGTGATCACGGGCGGCCCTGGCACCGGCAAGACCTACACCGCCGCGCGGCTGCTGGCCCTGCTGTTTGCCACGGCGCCCGACGCCGGCCAGCTGCGCGTGGCCCTGGCCGCGCCCACGGGCAAGGCCGCTGCGCGCCTGAAGCAATCGATTGACGGGGCCTTGCTGCAATTGCAGGGCAGCATGGGCGGCGAGATCGACCTGGCGGGCCTGGTGCAGCGCATGGGCGCGGCGCGCACCCTGCACTCCATGCTGGGCGCGCGGCCCGATACGCGGCACTGGGGATTCCATGCGGGCCGGCAGCTGGACGTGGACGTGCTCATCGTCGATGAGGCCTCCATGGTCCACCTGGAGATGATGGCGGCGCTGCTGGAGGCACTGCCGTCCGGCGCCCGCCTGGTGCTGCTGGGCGACAAGGACCAGCTGGCCTCGGTGGAGGCGGGCGCCGTGCTGGGCGACCTGTGCCGCGATGCCCAGGCCGGACGCTACCTGCGGGACACGCTGGACTATGCGCTGCGCGTGGCCGGCCAGGCGGTGCCGCCGCAGTTCGCGGCGCCGGCAGGCGACCGGCCTCCGGCTCTTGCGCAGCACACCGTCATGCTGCGCGAAAGCCGGCGCTTCGGTGGTCCCATCGGCCAGTTGGCGCGCGCCGTGAATGCCGGCCACGCCGCGCAGGCCCAGGCCTTGCTCGATGCCGGCACGCAAGGCGGTACGCACTCCGAACTCTGGGAGCGCCAGGGCGGCGGCGTGCAGGCCGTGACCGAACTGGCCGTGCGCGGGCGCGGTGGCCTGGCCAGCTATGCGCTGTATGCCAGGGCGCTGCAAAACAGGCCGGCTGCGGACGGCGGCTACGAGGCCGCACACCGGGCCTGGGTGGTCGATGTGCTGCAGGCCTTCGAGCGCTTCCGGCTGCTGTGCGCCGTGCGCGAGGGGGACTGGGGCGTGTCCGGCCTCAACCGGGCGGTGGAGCAGGCCCTGGAAGCGCAGGGCGCCATCCGCCGCAGCGGCGAATGGTATGCGGGCCGGCCCGTCATGGTCACGCGCAACGATGCGCAGCTGGGCGTGTTCAACGGTGACATCGGCATTGCGCTGCCGGGTGGGTCGCAGGGCGGGTCGCATGGCGGGTCACAGGGGGGGCTGCAGGGTGGGCCCGGGCAGCCGCTGCGCGTGTACTTCCTGCAGGGTGACGAGCTGCGCTCGGTCGGAGTCAGCCGCCTGGCCCATGTGGAGACTGCCTTCGCCATGACGGTGCACAAGAGCCAGGGCTCGGAGTTCGAGCACACGGCCCTGGTGCTGCCCTCGCGCGGCGGCAGCGTGCTGGGGCGCGAGCTGGTCTACACCGGCATCACGCGCGCCCGCCAGGCCTTCTCGCTGTTCTCCGAGGTGCCGGGCCTGCTGGCCTCGGCCGTTGGCAGCCCCACGCAGCGCGCCAGCGGGCTGCTGCGCTGGCTGCAGGACTGAGGCGGGCAGGGCGGCGGCTCAGGCCGGGGTCTTGTCGCTGGCGTAGCGGGACATCATCAGCGCCGTATTGGTCTTGCGGTCGGCATTGACCTGCTGCACCGTGGGCCGCTCGGCCATGCGCGCCAGGTACTCGCGCACG